>Ga0255757_10000245_pt1 | contig 51922 bp, 47 predicted proteins | sample 071ome_27_FD_179957 | JGI IMG/M metagenome (GOLD analysis project Ga0255757, IMG submission 179957) | Coastal salt marsh microbial communities from the Groves Creek Marsh, Skidaway Island, Georgia - 071409AT metaG (version 2) | ecosystem: Environmental > Aquatic > Marine > Intertidal zone >...
GTGCGCAGAAACAATCCCGGTTGACGGACTTAGAAGAGCGGCCGTTGCCTGTAGTTGGTGCTCCAGCGCTTTCGTCTCACGTTCTGAAAGCCAAACCAAATCCTCAACACCATTCTGCTCAGCTTTCAATGCGAGGTCAGCAAGTTGGGGCTCTTCTTCGGTACTTGTGGCGACGATCAACTTGCCGCACTTGCGATGGGGAACGCCTCTGGTTTCGCAGTAGTTGTATAAAAGCGCCTTTCCCCGAACACACAACTTTGCTTTTAGCGAATCGCTTGGGTAGTAAATGCCAGCGTGAATAACTTCGCTATTCCGACTGCTGACACCTTGACCAAACTGGGTTTCGGCCTCGAGGACAAGACAATCACCGCGGCGAGCCATCTGCCGCCCGATAGCCAATCCTACGGCTCCGCCCCCGATCACAATGGTCTCTACAGAATCCATTTCTGATGTCCATGCTCTGAAAGAAAATGCCTTGGATCATAGCAGAGCAACATGCAGTGCAAGGGAAGCGGCTTTACTCGAACGCACTTTCCGCCTACTAAGGCTTAGGAGATGTCGCGTACATATGCCGCGCGATTAACAAACTAGGGCATTACAGATAGCGGATGATGAACCGGCCTTTAGCGTTATCAAATTCAAACCATCTACTTAAAGGCGTTCTAACTTATTGTTTAGAAAGGCTAAGTAGCAGTCCCTTTTCGATTTTTTCGCTGTGGGCTAAAAGGTATATGAGCCAAAACTCAAGCGTCAGAATGATTTGACTCGTAACGGAACAGATCCATAGCTAAGGACTTCAAACCTAATCCCCCGATCCTACAATTCCACGAGCCACAACCTCACGAGACCAACAATTCGGTTACTTGTTTGCAAACGGGGAAATCGGTGAATCGCTATTTTCTGGGGAAGCTCAAACCTGAATACGACCCATGGGGTCAGAAACTCATGAGGCATCTCCCTTAAATAGGAAGACCAATTTGTGGATCTAAGCTAGGGGCCACGGTGAGTCGCTGATGGGTTAAGGGCTGGATGGACGCGTCAGATGAGATGACCCGATGCACCACGGCACGCTTTGGCCGACCGATGGAACGGGTGGCACCTTTAGGCGAGCGTGTCAGCCCTTGGAGCAGGAGATTCTTAAGGTGAGAACAAACGAGATGAGTTGCTTTTTCTTTATTTTTTGAAGACTTAACTCGCTTGGCCGCTAGCATCGCTAGGCGACTGAAATCAGCGCCTAGTTCAACGGTGTGACCATGCATGCGTTCTTGTTTACGAGCTTTTTTTTGGATCTTGCCTTGGCTCTTGTATCGGTTAGTCTCCCGGCCAATGTCTCGCATGTGCGTAGCCACTGGTTTTGCAGGCTTGCCTGCAAAACGAAAAGTTGTCTCAACATTCACTTGGGTTGCAGCGCTCATGACACGCTCCTTACTGTTTTTTTATACAGTATCCTACTATTGTATGTTTGTACAGTGCTATTTTTGAAATTTAATGCCGTTCGGCCCTAAGGTAATCTCAATGTGATCACCAGAATGAACTTCGCCGTTAATGAGCGCCGTCGCGAGTGGATTTTCTACCATACGCTGGACCAAGCGCTTGATGGGGCGGGCACCGTACAGCGGATCAAAACCCTCTTGTGAGATCGCCTGGATCAGATCTCGATTTAAGGTCGCTTCTATCCCGAGTGCTGCAATTCGCTTGATCAACTCGTTCACTTGGATCTCAGCCACCTGTGCAATATGGGCTTCACTTAGGCTGTGAAAGACCACGGCCTCGTCGATTCGATTCAGAAATTCAGGCCTGAAATGCGATGACACCCGAGCCATCACCGCGTCTTTAATTTGATCGTAGTTTTGATCAGCTCCTATGCTGTGAATCAAGTCAGAGCCCAAGTTTGACGTCATGATCAACACCGTATTCTTGAAGTCAACGGTCCGCCCATGGCTGTCGGTCAATCGACCATCGTCAAGCACTTGCAGCAATAGGTTAAAGACATCCGGATGAGCCTTTTCCACCTCATCGAGCAAAATAACGGCATAGGGTTTACGGCGGACTTGCTCAGTTAGCAGGCCTCCCTCATCGTAACCAACATAACCCGGTGGTGCGCCGATCAGTCGAGCGACCGAATGCTTCTCCATGTATTCGGACATATCTAATCGGATCATTGCAGTCTCAGAGTCAAACAGCGCCTCTGCCAATGCCTTGGTCAACTCTGTTTTGCCCACGCCAGTCGGGCCTAAAAACAAAAACGAACCGTTGGGTCGATTAGGATCAGAGAGCCCTGCACGTGCTCGCCTCACGGCTTGGCTTACCGAGCTAACCGCTTCATTCTGACCGACGACGCGCTCGTGGAGAATCTGCTCCAGTTGTAGGAGTTTACCGCGCTCACCAGCTAACATTTTGGAAACTGGGATGTGTGTCCATTTAGACACAACTTCGGCAATTTCTTCTTCTGTAACCTGATGGCTTAGAAGGTGCTTCCCCTCATATTGCGCTGCTTGCAGAGCAGCTAACCGTGATGTCATCGCGGGCAAGGTGCCGTATTGTATTTCCGACATGCGCGTTAGATCCCCCGCTCTCTGCGCTTGCTCTAACTCGATTTTCAGCGCTTCAATCTGCTCTTGTGTTTGATGCATGGCTTGAAGCTCAACTTTCTCGGCCTGCCAGACTTCCTCTAACGACGTGTGCTCCAGTTCGAGCGCACTGATATCCTTTTCAATGGTCTCCCTTCGCTTTTTCGATGCATCATCGACCTCCTTGGCTAACGCCTCACGCTCAATCTTCAGTTGTATCAGCCGACGGCCAAGGGTCTCTAGCACTTCCGGCCTTGAATCGATCTCCATGCGAATGCTGCTCGCGGCCTCATCAATCAGATCAATGGCTTTGTCAGGTAATTGGCGATCCGTGATATAGCGGTCCGCAAGGGTTGCCGCAGCAATAATTGCCGGGTCTGAGATCTGAATTCCGTGGTGAATCTCATAACGCTCTTTGAGCCCACGCAGGATTGCGATGCAATCCTCAATCGTCGGCTCCTCCACCAAGACCTTCTGAAACCGACGTTCTAACGCTTTATCGCTCTCTATAAACGTACGGTATTCATCCAGCGTGGTTGCACCCACGCAATGGAGGGAGCCGCGGGCAAGCGCTGGTTTCAGCATATTGCTCGCGTCCATAGCGCCATCCGCTTTACCGGCCCCGACTAGGGTGTGCAACTCATCGATAAACAAGATGACATCACCTGCTTGCCTCTCGAGATCGGCAAGAACAGCCTTCAGTCGCTCCTCGAATTCGCCACGGTACTTAGCGCCAGCGATCAAAGCGCCAAGATCTAGTGACAGCACTTGTTTACCTTTCAGGCCCTCGGGCACCTCACCGTTAATCACACGCTGGGCCAAGCCCTCAACGATTGCCGTCTTGCCCACGCCAGGCGCACCAATCAATACTGGGTTGTTTTTGGTCCTGCGCTGCAAGACTTGAATTGCCCGCCGGATTTCGCTGTCCCTGCCAATCACAGGGTCTAACTTACCTTCTCTGGCAGCCGCTGTGAGATCAACCGTATATCTTTCTAGTGCTTGGCGTTGTCCCTCGGCATTTGGATCGGTAACTGTCTCACCACTACGCAAATTTGTGACCGCGCGCACCAGAGATTCGGCCTGAGCGCCCAACTTTTCGAATAGCTTTTTTATGTCTGGATCAGCGTCACATACCGTTAACAGCAATGCATCAACTGAAACATACTGGTCGCCGAGTTCGTCGGCTTTTTTTTCTGCAAGATTTAGCCACTTCAAAAGCGTTCGACTTGGGGTGACTTCACCCGTGGCTTGCCCAATCCTGGGCAACGCTTCGAGTTGTTCGGCCAGCAGTGCCTGAAACTTGACGTGATCAACGCCCATCTTCGTCACCAAAGCGAGGCACATGCCACCCTGTTCGCGCGCTAGAGCGCTCAGCAGATGGATCGGCGTTAGTGTGTTGTGATCACGCGTGATAGCGATGGACTGAGCTTCGTTGAGCGCACTCTGAACACTTAGCGTTAATTTTTCTTGTTTCATGGATATTCCAATGGGCTTCAAGCCCAACTAACAATCTTGGACTCTGTATAATGCCGACGGGCAATTTTTCAAGACCACGAGCGGTTTTCACGATGTCCTCAATCGACAATAAAAGATGGAAAACACAAGGCATCACTCATTTTAAGAATGCGTTTCTTTGGTCTTTAGAGGGCCTTGCCGCGGCATTTAAGCATGAAGCCGCATTTCGTCATGAACTTGCGGTTACTTTGGTGCTTAGCCCCATCGCGCTATGGCTCAGTTATTCCATGATGGATTTCGTGCTTCTTATGGGTGTTCTAGTGCTCGTCCTGGTGATTGAACTTCTGAATTCTGCCATCGAGGCGCTCGCGGACGTTCAAACAACCGCTTTCAACCCCGGCATCAAGCTTGCCAAAGATTACGGCTCTGCGGCCACCATGCTGACGATGGTGCTTGCTGGCGCCACATGGATGGCGATGCTCTTGAATCGTCTCCAGGACGCTACCCTCTAACCGTGGCGTGGATTGATTTGCGATCAAAAACCCCATTTGGATTCGAAAAATAGAGAGCATGGACGCAAAGAAAATTTACATCACACCGCGAGGTGCCCGATCCCTTAGGGAGGAACTCGCCTACCTTTGGCAGGACAAGCGGCCAAAGGTGACGGAACAGGTGAGTGCAGCCGCAGCACTCGGAGATCGATCAGAAAACGCCGAGTACCAATATGGGAAACGACAACTGAGAGAAATTGATCGAAGAATTCGTTACCTTCAAAAACGGCTCGACAACATTACGATTGTCGATCGAACACCGAGCGACCAAACACGCGTATTTTTTGGCGCTTTCGTCACCCTAGAAACCGAAGATGCAGACGCACTCTCGATTCGTATCGTGGGAGAGGATGAAATCGACATCGCTCGCAGCTGGATCAGTATGCACACGCCCCTTGCGCGTGCCATTCTTGGCAAATCTGTAGGCGACGAAGTTCGAATACAGAGACCTGCCGGCATCATTACTGCGGAAATACTTTCGATCCATTATGAGGAAATGAGCGCGTATGACGACTGAGTTTCAGCGCCCAAACATTTTTGCGATGACTGGCTACACGCCGGGGGAGCAGCCCGCTGACCCTGCGACGATCAAGCTGAACACCAACGAGAACCCCTACCCACCCTCGCCTCAGGTTTTTGATGCCTTACAGCAATTCGACGCGGCCCATTTGAGGCGTTATCCCAATCCAACCGCCTCAGATTTTCGATTGGCCGCTGCCGAGCTGCACGGTGTCGCGCCAGAGCAAATCATCGCAACGCGAGGCGGCGACGAACTCTTGCGATTGATTCTGACCACCTTTGTTGATCCGGGCGAGGCTGTCGCCGTCGCGGAACCCTCTTACTCCCTTTATCCCGTCCTAACTGCTATCCAAGGTGGTCAGCTTCTTGATTTCGGCTTGACCAACGATTGGCGTCTTGCACCCGACTTCGTTGATAGAGCGAACGAAGCCCGGTGTAAGGTTGCATTCATTGTGAATCCTCACGCTCCGTCCGGCGCGCTCCTGGATGAGGCATCCTTGCGCGCGATTGCCGGGGCATTCAATGGCCTGATACTTGTCGACGAGGCGTATGTTGATTTTGTTTCAAATGCCGGCCACGACTTGACCCAATTTGCTGTTAAAGCAGACAACGTGGTCCTCCTGCGCACATTAAGTAAAGGCTATGGCCTAGCGGGTCTTCGATTTGGGTACGGCATTGGTCACGCTCGATTGATCGAGCCCATGCTGACCAAAACTCGGGACAGTTATAACTTGGACGCGATCAGCCAATCTTTAGCCTTGGCAGCCATCAGGGACCAGCGCTACATTGAAAAGACTAGGCGCCAAGTTATCGACGCTAGGCTCGAGCTTCAAGTGGCGCTCGGAGCGCTTGGTTTTGAGGTCGCCCCCTCGCACGCGAATTTTGTTCTAGCAACCGTCCCTCGATCTGGGCCCTCAGCGCTTTCCATCTATCACGCGCTGAAATCCAGGAAAATTTTGGTGCGTTATTTCGATCAAGATCGGCTGAGGGATAAGCTTCGTATCACCGTCGGTACACCAGAAGAGCAGCACCACTTAATTAAGGAACTGAGAGAGATCTTGCAGCGTGATTGACAGCCAAATCAACGAAGATCACACGGGGACCATCGTCCTTCGGCCTAACCAGTCGTGGACCTGGCGGTACAATCTCTATCTGCTTTACACCCTACTGACCGTCTCCCTCATCATGGGCGTGTTTTTTATTTACGTCGGCGCTTGGGTCATTCTCCCCTTCAGTCTCTTGGAATTGTCAGTCTTGCTCGCGTGTATGTATTACTGTCTGCGTCGGGCGCAACGCCAGGAGGTGATTCGAGTTACCGCAGAGCATGTCACCATCGAACGAGGCCGCCGCGAACCTGAAGCCACCAAGCAATTTATTCGCTTCTGGGCGCAGTTCGTTGTTACGCCCGCTCGACATCCCTGGAGTCCTTGCCAGGTGTCGATTCGATCCCATGGGGAAGAAATGGAACTGGGGGGCTTTTTAAACAAGGAAGAGAAGTCACAGCTTGTCAGTGAGTTGAGACGCGTTGTTCCACCTGTTTAGACCAGTCAAACGCGCCATTGGCTGCCACGTCGCGAATTAAACCCTCTTGGGCAACCGAAGCAATGAGCACCCCTTTTTCGGTGTACATAGTGCCTCGGTTGAAGCCTCTAGCACCACCCGACGAAGGTGAATCTTGCTCAAACAGAATCCACTCATCGAAACTAAACGGTCGATGAAACCACATGGCGTGATCTAAGCTTGCCGTCATCAGTCCTGTCAGAAAGGATCGACCATGGGGCAACGCGCAAGTCGACAAGATGCCCATGTCGGAGGCATAAGCGAGAAGGCACTGGTGCAGGGCTGGGTCATCCCCCAGTGGATAACGTGCCCTGAACCAGGTGTGCTGCTTGGGCGGCATTTTTATTGGATTGGCGTAGTCAATGGGTTCGACTCGTTTCAACTCAATAGGGCGCTCTCTTTGCATCATCTCTCGCATAGCTTCGGGAATTGACGCTAAGCGTGCTTGCATCAATTCGCGCTCATCAGGGAGCTCATCGGGATGGGGCACGTCAGGCATTGACCGGGCATGAGAAAGCCCCTCTTCCAGCACTTGAAACGAGCAAGACAAATTAAAAATCGCCTCCCCAGATTGCAGTGCGACGACCCTACGCGTTGTGAAACTCTTACCGTCTCGAATCCTGTCAACTTCGTACAGTATTGGCGCATTAGGGTTGCCGGGCCGCAAAAAGTATCCATGCAGAGAGTGGCAGTGCCGATCTGGCACCGTGCGCAGTGCTGCGATTAACGCCTGACCAATTACCTGGCCACCAAAGACGCGTGGCGTGCCCAAATTTTCGCTTTGGCCTCTAAACAGATTGAGTTCAATCTGCTCAAGATCTAATTGACTGATAATTTTCGAAAGCGCTTGGTTCACGACCTGACCCGTCAATAAAAGCGCGCTAGGATTCATCGTTTCCCACAAAAAATCAAGGTCCAAGCGTTCAGTGCCTTGATTCAAGGACAGAGCGCCAAGAGACCTTGCCCTCGGCGGAAATCTCGAACACCAGCCCACCCTGTTTTGACGTCGAGAATATTTGCGCGTTACGTCGTTTGAGACGGTTAATCACATCAGGATGTGGGTGGCCAAAAGCGTTCCGTGCCCCAGCACTGATGACAGCAAATTCTGGCTTAACATGATTTAGCCATGCCGGGCTTGAAGAGGTACCCGCACCATGGTGACTCACGAGCAACCAATCTAGTTCGGAAGGAATTTGTCGCACGAGATTTAGTTCGGCTGAGGCGCTTGGATCACCCATGAGTAACGCTTCAAAAGAACCGTAAGAGATCAACAAGTTACAAGAGCGGTCATTGGTCGTTTGCCCCGCCGCGAATTGGATTGTTCGAATGCGCATCCCAGGCTCGGGACTGAAGTCGAGCTGGCAGTGACTGGCCTGGATTAACTCCGTCGGTTGCGCCTCCAGCCGCCTTAACACCGCCGACATTCCCCCCGCGTGGTCGCTGTCAGAATGCGAGATCACCAGGTGATCTAGCTGACGGATGCCCAAACGAGACAAAAAAGGTGCGACCGTCGATTCACCTGCATTGTGCCACTCGTTCGCAGGGCCGGTGTCATAGAGTAGGCGGAAGCCGCGCGTGCGAACGAGCACCGAGGTTCCTTGCCCCACATCTAGAACCCATAGTTCTAGACTAGCCGGTCCGGAGGGCGCGGCACGTTGCAGACTCAACGCTAGCAGCAGATAAAAAGGCCACAAGGTGCCAATGACTCGACGCCCGATCGTCGCAAGTAACATGAGCCCTAGGCTTAACCCTGCTATCCAAGCTGCGACAGGAACCGTATCGAGTTGAGGCGAAAGCTCGCTGAGCTTCGTGACTCCGTGCCAAAAACCCTGCATGAGCGGGTCAACAACATGGAGTACCCGTAATCCGTCCAGTGATTGTAATGATCTGGGCGACATGATGATCCATAGCGCCATGAGACAACTCAATGGAAAGATTAGGAAGACGACCGAAGGCACCAACATCAGATTAAAAAACCAACCCAGCAATACAACGGGCGAACCCTGAAGCCAGAGAACGGGCCAACTCAGGAGACTCAGCGTCATTTGCGTCTTCACAAGCGTTTTAATTCTTTGGAAGCGAGAATCTTGCACGAGCTCGCTGTTGATCAGATAACCAACAGCGACGAAGGAGAACCAAAATCCTGGCTCCGCTAACGCTCTGGGGAACACCGAGAGAACGCCCGCCAGCGCTAAGATCAACACACTATTGATGTTGATTGGAAGTCGGTACGCGTACGCACCCAGCGCGAGACAAGTCATGACCCATGCTCTGAGTGCCGGAATGCTCAGACCAATGACTTGAAGATAAACTAGGGTACCCATGGAGGCGACCATAAACGCAGAGCCCCTGTTCATTCGGCATAACAGAAGGATTTGAAAGATCCCCAGCATGAGCGCGCTGATGTGCAATCCAGAGATAACGAGCAAATGAACAGCTCCGGTCGCGCTGAGCGATTGCCAATGATCTGCATCGAGCGACTGCACCTGACCCAGGGTCAGTGCAAGTATTGTCTGCTCAGCGTCCTGACTCAGACCAAGTTGTTTGATTCTCGAGGCCCAATTCGCAGCGATACAGGCGGTTGGGCGCGGGCAACTATCAGAGATGGCATCGACCGAAATCAGATCCGCTCTGCCCTGAACCGGATCGGCTCGCAGCCAGGGCCATTGCGCTTGAAAATGGTTGGCCCGAACGTGAAAAGGCTCTTTTCTCGCCCAACCCGTCAATCGGTCACCCATGCTTAGCCGATGGCTGCCCCCACCCAACCAAAAATCAATGTCCTCAGCACGAGCAAGGCGCGCGCCAAACCGTTCGGTGCGAAGCAAGATTCGTGTCGTTCGTTCATTGCGATCGATCTCAACATTGATGATCTGTCCGATGACCGCACATCGTGTCTCGCAGCTTGGCAATACGCTCGAATTCAGTGCCCCAAAATTCAAGAAGTGAGTCATCGCTGAAAGCAGACTGAAAAGGCAAGCGAAAACGACAAAACGCAGTCTCGGGTGTCTACCAAGAGCGGAGAAAACCAAAAGAGGAGGTAAGGAAAAGAGCGCGACTGCTGTAACAAACCCTGTGTTGGCGCTCGATACCACCCATGCGCTGATCGCTTCAACTTTAGGGAACGTGGCGACGGCTTGAAGCATCCCGTAGTATGGGCACTAGAGTTGATTTATAGTCAGCGGCGCTCGGCACCCCACGATTAAGCACTCTCGCTTAAAGTCGTGCGCCCTGACCAGACAGACCTTAAGCAATGGATTTACGAAAATATTTGCCCACTCAAGAGCAACTCGATGGCAATCGATTCTTCCGGTCGATGGGTCGTTTTACTCAAGATAGAGATTTGTGGCACATGAACCGCCACAGCGTCTCTGAAGCCGTGTTTTGGGGTGCCATTTGTTGTTTTTTGCCCATGCCCTTCCAGATGGTGCCGTGCCTCGTGCTCTGCATTCTTCGTCGATGTAATATTCCGATAGCCATTGCCGTTGTGTGGGTTTCAAACCCGATTACGATGGCTCCGATGATGTACTTCGCTTACGAAATCGGTGCGATGGTCACTGGCGACGGGGTCCGTTTGGATGTCATTGAACTCTCTTGGCACTGGCTGGCCGACCGATTGGCTGAAGTTTGGCTACCGCTAATCCTCGGCTGTCTCCTCTGCGGCCTTTCAACGGGCATCCTCGGCTATCTTGCCGTTCAGTGGTACTTCTGGGCGCGTCTGCGCCGCTTGCAAGCGAAGCGAAGTCAGCGCATTAACGAAGCCAAACCGTAAGATCCTCTTCTGACAACGATTGGCAAGCGTAGCGAACCGTCGCAACGCTGGCTGCGAGGCTGCCACCGAGGATCCAAAGAACGTCATTCCACCTCAAGTCGACGGGCAAATCAGTGAAGTAGCTCCCTCTCACTACGGAGAAACCCGTGATCGACTCTATCCAAGCCATCCACGTAGGCAGTGCAATGCTGGCAAAAATACCGAATATCGCACCTAGCGCGAGCGCAATGAGACTGAGCGAAGCGCCATAAGTCATGAACACACACTGAATTTGAAATTTGGTCAAGCCGGAGGCCTGAAGCATCGAGGCGACGCCTTTTTTTTCTGTCAGCGTTCTTTGCACACTAGACAGCAAACTGATTAACGAGAGAAGTACAAGGAGACCGAGAAGCGCGGCCATCATGAATTTCTCTGTCTTAACCGCCCGAAAGAAACTCGCGTAGTCCTCGTCCCAGGACGAAATGGGGTCAATGCCGGCGGCCTGAAGTTGTTTTTTCACCTGCGTCACGTTATTCGGGTCGGTTAGCGTTAGCCGCCAATGGCTAGAGTCATCGAGCAGGGTCGACATCTCTGTCACCGTTGTAATCGCGGTGCCATAGTCTACTTCGGCCCCCATTGAGAATAGGCCAGTGACCTTGAATCGGTGCCAAATGGGCTGCAACCGCCCTCGCTCTACACGAGGGAAAAGGATTAACACATCGCCCCCCAGCGACAAGTTCGCTCTTCGAGCAAGGGGCGCACCGATGGCGATTTCTGTAGCGCCAGAATGGGACTCTGGCCAACGCCCAATTAAGGTTCCTTGGTTTGCCAACGCGAGCCTGATCGGATCTTGATCCGACACACCTTGAACTTTGACGTAGTAATGTTCATCGCCTATGACCATGCCCTCTGCGCTCAGGAAACTTGAGACTGCGGTGCCCTGATTAGATGCTGTTTCAGCGATGATGCTCGAGCGTGCTTGACGACCATCAACAACAAGATGAGGCACGATAGACAATAACCTCGAGCGAAGCGTCACATCGAACCCGTTCATTACCGCGGTCATCATAATCAAAGCCGCAATACCCAAGGTCAAACTGATCACCGTGGTCCACGCCAGAAACCGAGACAATCGTTCAGATTGACCTCCCCATAGCCCTCGAGCGCAGAGCTGAACGCCCAAGGCTATCACGAGCTTTAAAGACATCAGACAACGCGGCTCTGAGAGATGGTAAGCGTTCGGTCCGCCTGAGCGGCCAGTAGCGGATTATGAGTAACCACGACCAGCGCTGCGCCTCGCGCTTTGCATCCATCCACCAGCAAATGTATGGCCGTCGCTGCTGACGCTTCATCCAAGTTGCCTGTTGGTTCGTCAGCCAACACACAACGCGGGCGGTGAACCAGCGCACGAGCAATGGCGATTCGCTGCCGCTCGCCACCCGACAACTGATGTGGATAGTGGCGAGATCGGTCGCTTAAGTTGAATTGATCAAGCACATCGAGCGCGCGAAGCTCAGACTCTGACTTCGACTGCCCTCGAATGCGAAGCGTTAACGCGATGTTTTCGAGCGCTGTAAGCTCCCCAATCAGATGATGAAACTGATAGACAAATCCTAAATCAGTCGCCCGGGCCTTAGCTCTCTCGCGATCGGACATATGAGCCCAAGATTGCGAGCGAAAGGTGACATCCCCACTCGATGGTCGATCGAGCCCTCCCATCAGATGCAACAATGTGCTCTTGCCAGAACCTGACGCGCCTACGATGGCAACGAATTCGCCTTCAGAGATACTTAGATGAAGACTTTCGAGTACCGTCAGTTTTTCGCCATCCTCACTTTCAAACCATTTCGAAATATCGTCGCAATGGATCAATGACGGCGATTGGATATGCTTTTTATCGAATTCGGACATGGTTTAGCTCATGGCTGGGCGACGTTTGAGACGCTCGAATAGCGGGGTAAATGTGTGCGACGAGGCCAACAACCAGCGAAGAGAGCGCGACCCAACTGGCGTCCATCGCCGAATAGTCGTAAGGCAAGTAGTGAACAAAATACTCCGCAAAAAGATCAATCTCGGAGAACGTGGCTACAAGGTCAAGCAGAAATACAAAGCCAGGTAAAATAAGCAGCCCTAGCACAAGACCAAGCGCCGTTGCGACACTACACTGCACCATCCCCTGAGTTAAGAACAGCGCCAGGATTTCTCGGCGCTCAGCCCCCAAAGTTCTCAAAATTGCGATATCACGCCGCCTTGATTCGATACTGACGACAAAGTGCGATCCTAAATTAAATGCAGCAATAGAAACTACCAGGAACAGCAACACGAACAGAATCTGTTTCTGAAGCGCGATCGCGGCGTAGAGACTGCCATATCGGTGCTGCCAAAGGGAAATGCGCATGATTGGCATTTCTGGATCCGATTGAATGCGCTCTATGAGGGCATGCCCCGAAAAAAGATCGATTAACTCGATACTTATCCCCTCTCTAACCTGGACACCGCCCAATCGCCTGGCCGTTTCGATGGAGGTCAAAGTCAGCTTTTCATCCAAGTCAGATTGCGAATTGAACAAGGCCGCAATTTTTAAGCTTCGTTGCCTTGGCGCTTGAATGAGTCCGGGCCTCAGTTCGGGCAACACAGCTGAGACTTGGTCGCCCACGGCAACCTGAAGTTCGTTGGCGAGTTGCTCGCTCATAGCGATCTGATATTTTTGTTCTCCAAGCTGACTGAACCTACCCTCGGTTAAGTCGTTGGCAATCGCAGGGGCCTTCGAACCTGTTTGAATGTCGAATCCTTGGATATTCACTGGGACAATTTGTTGCTCGCTGATCAAAAGGACGGGCACTTCTATAAGGGGTGTTGCCGACATCACGAGTGGGTCTGCTTCAAACCGAGTTCGCCAATGGCCTTCGAAAGCCGAGTCGAATGCAGGGGTCAGCAGCACATGCGGTACTCGGGACAAGACCCTTTCTCGCATGGCAAGGTCAAAGCCGTTCACTACAGCGAGTGACGCGAACAAAATCGCGACCGAGGCGGCCAAACCCAGCAGCGGAATTTTGAGCCCAGTCAGTCCAGATGCAAATGAATGCTTTCGCGACGCAAAGATCACCCCAAGTTCAATCAACCAGCGACGCGAAACAATGTGGGCGCGATTATTTTGCGCGATGATGGTTTGCAGTCTCGTCAACTTCAGTACCTTGAATTTGAGCGGGAAGCCATCCTCGTTCATCTCGGTTCTTAGATCCGTTAGAATTCTGAGTGGCGGGCAATCTACCGCTAAGACGCTTGCAGGCCCTTTATGACCCACGCACTCATCAATCAAAAGCGAGACTATTTTCGTTTCGAAGATGCTCTACAGGCATTCATTATGCCATTGGATAGGCAGAGCGCAGAGCCCTACGCAGCATTTTCAACTTACATTGGGCACCCAGTGCTCTCAAAAGCCGTGCATGTGCGGCAGGTATGCCTAGACCGAGCACAAACAGCAAAGCTGCTGAATCAACATGCCCAATCGTATCTTGAGTTGGCCGACCAAGTGTTAGAGCTGGCTGATGGGCTCATAGAAGCCGAGTTAGCCAAGTTCCGCGATTGGCGATGCCAAGTGTGTGAACTCAGTGAACGCGGACTGGCCTTTGAATCGTCTGCCGCCTTCTCCATCGGGCAGCGTGTCGCGGCCATGTTATTCGAAAGCCAAGATTCGCTGCTTCATCTTTCAGTTGGCGAGGTCAAACATTGCACCACGAGCACCGACAAGGTGAACATCGTCGGGATTGAATTAACGCAGGATTTTGCAGAGCAAAAGCGGTGGCAGACTTTCGTTCGAGCTAGGCAACTGAGGCTTCGATCTGTCAGTCAATCTGAATGAATGTCTCTCCTTTTGCGCATTCGATTTGCACTTTTGAGGCTATTTTATGATTCTCATTCTCAATCCCGCGATCACGCCCAGCGATGCTGCATATCAAACGTTGGTCCACTATCTAGAGGGGCTACCTGGAATCAGGGTGCAATCCCACGTAATCCAAGGCGAGGAGCGGCGCTTAACGGAACTCTATTTGCTCGGAGCCACGTCAACACTCGACACCTCAGTTATGGCTGGGTTCGAGGCCGTTGATCGCGTCATCCGTGTATCCGAAGAGTATCGAATTTTAGGTCGTCACGCCGATCTATCCAGACGCTCAGGCTTCGAATATCAGGGTCTTCAGTTCAATCAATCAAGCTTCCATGTATTTGCTGGTCTATGTGCCGTTGATCATCGAGAACATGTTGAACACATGATGCGTGCGCTGAAAGCTGCAGGTCAGCAATGTACTCGGATGGGTGCTTATAAGCCCAGGACCAACCCCTATGCCTTCCAAGGCCATGGGGCCGAATGTCTTCCCTATGTGTTTGAACTTGCTGGCAAATACGACATTAAGGTCGTCGCTATGGAAATCACTCACGAGGATCACATCACTGAAATTGAATCGGCGCTCGAGCAAACCGGGAACCCGACCGGGGTAATGCTCCAGATTGGCACACGAAACACGCAGAACTTTGAGTTGCTCAAGAGTGTCGGCCGCCAATCAAGATTTCCCATTCTCTTCAAACGCGGTTTTGGTGTGTCATTGAATGAATCGCTCAATGCAGCGGAATATCTGGCAAGCGAGGGTAATTCCAACGTCATTTTTTGCTTGCGAGGAATGAAGACCGAGGGCGCTGCGCCCCATCGCAATTTGGTCGATTTCGCTCAAGTGCCGCTTGTCAAACGCCTGACTCGAATGCCGATATGCGTTGATCCATCGCACTCTGTGGGCGATCGTGGACGATCACCCGAGGGTGTTTTAGAAATTGCGCACGCCGCAGCACAGGGCGTTGTCGCGGGCGCCAACATGGTCTTAGTGGATTTTCACCCCAATCCAGCAGAAGCTTTAGTTGATGGCCCGCAAGCGCTATTGATGAGCGAGCTCGAACCCTTCCTTGAAGATATGGCACGTTGCCATGATTTTTTTGAGGAGCGAGTCTCGATTTGGACTCGATGAAGATGTTCTCCAATTTCAGCGTCTGGCGAACTTTCACGAGTGACGCGCCCTGCTTTAACTGGGCTTCCGGGTTCTAGAACATTCTCCTGCTAGCGCCCGTAGCGCCTACCTGAAATGGCAGCCTCAAAATGCGCTTTTCGACGCGTCGGTGATGGGTGGTCTCTTTGACAAACTCTGCTCTTGGCCTAGAGGATCTATTTCCCGGCAAGCTTCTGGCCGCCCCCCGCAAATCTCACAGGTTCCACCCGCGCCCATCTGATTGAGGCCACCACAGGTACCCGAAATCGGGGCGCGACCACGAAGAACACCGATGGCCATTGCGAAGACCATCACCAGGAAGAAGCCGAACGTAACTAGAAATTCAACCATAAGAATGGGTTCCAACTTGTGCTCTTCTATCGAATTCGCTACCGGGTCCTGTAAAGCTCTCGATTTTGTCACTAACGACCGCAGGCGGCTTAAGTGCGAGCCTTAAAACGCTTAACCCCTTGTTCGCTCAGAAGCGGGAATCCTTACCATGATGTGAGGACAACACTCGCTTCTGGAATCCGGCAACAGACTTCATCACCAAGGCGGCGCGAGTGTTTTACCAATTCCTCGACGCTTAATAAAAACCGCTCGCCTCTACTTACCTTCAAATTTTTGTCGTGTTTTTTACCGAGTTGCCTAACACGCTCGAAGACCGCCGATCGCTTCCGAGCGCGAGCCCTACTGCTCAACGATGCTTGTCGAGGACGGCATCAAAATTGGGCGTGGTGAGCTCTCTAAAGGCCTCGCCATCGTATTCTAACATGAGCACCGCAAGTTGCTCTTGGCGGGCGAGCGTCAGCCCGGCCTCAGGCCCGAGCACATTCAATGCGGTGGCCCAACCATCTGCCATGGCTGCGTGCTCATGCAAGACAGTCACTGAGGCCAGTCGGTGTGTTACCGGATAACCGGTTCTCGGGTCAATGGTGTGGGAGTAACGAATGCCTTCTTCGGTAAAGAAATTCCGGTAATCTCCGGACGTCGCCATGGCGAGATTGTTAAGAGGTACCACAGCATAAAGGCCCCTCTCGGACGTGCTCGGCCGCTCAATGGCAACCCGCCAAGGCTGGCCCGAAGGCGCGGTTCCTTGGGCCATCAGTTCTCCCCCAACTTCTACCAGATGATTCGGATAGCCTGAATCACTGAGCAGATCGGACAACACATCAACAGCGAAGCCCTTGGCGATCGCGGAAAAATCTACCGCTCTAGCCAAACGTTTAAGCACGCCTCGCTCAACACAGTTCAAGTCAAGCGCATCAAAACCGACGCGCGCCCTTGCCGCTTCAATCGCCTCAGGTGCGGGCACCTCATGCCGCTGGGCTTGGGCTCCAAATCCCCAAAGCTCAACTAGAGGGCCAACGGTTGGATCGAAAGCGCCAAAAGAGCGCTCAAAGAGCGTCTTAGATTGGCTCATGACCTCAAACGTCTCTAACGCCAGGGTTACGCAGGCGTCTGGTGGCTGCTCGTTAAAGGTACTTAATTCCGATTCAGGATCATATGTAGACATCAACTTATTGATATAGATCAGTTTATTTTCAATTTCGGCATCTAGCTCACGCCTACGTTCCATCGGCAACGGATTTTCCGTCGCCAACGTAATTTCGTAAGTGGTGCCCATGGTTCGGCCATTAAACACCGATCGCGTCTGTGCTTGTTCGCAGCTCCAGAGCAACAAACTACTGAGCAATAAGGCAAGCTGAAAAAGCCGTTGAGGCAGCCTGAGCTTATCGGGCGCTCGATCCATCATCTGTTTTGCGGCACCTATCAGGGTTCCCTGATAGTATAGCGCCACCAAGGAAAGAGAATGTCATGTGGTCGCGCCCAGCATAAGTGTGCAAACCGGCCCCGAGCTCGAGGCGGTGATGCATCAACTGATCCCCATCAGCGTTCAGATGGGACTGAGCGTCAGTCATTACGACGGTGCGACACTGGAGCTTCAAGCGCCTCTTGCACCCAATATCAACCATCAATCCTCAGCCTTTGGTGGCAGTCTCTTGGCGGGTTGCGCGCTGGCTGGCTGGGGTTTGTTGCAATTGCAACTGGGTCATTTGGGGCGATTGGGCAATGTCGTGGTCGCGGAGGCGGAGTCGAAGTTCCTCGCGCCCGTATACACAAGCCTCAGAGTCCGCTGTGGCTTGCCCGATAATTTTTTGGATATGCGGTCGCAACTTATTGAAAAAGGATCCAAAAGCATGAGAGTGACGGCTCTCGTCCATGACGGTTTAGAAGATGCCGTCGCAATGCAAGTCGATGCCCGCTACGTCATTCGGCTGAACGACGATGCGTGAGCCTCCCCGTATTCCACTTGCCCAGCTACCCACGCCGCTACAGCGCCTCGATCGATTGAGTCGAGACCTTGGCCGAAATATCTGGGTTAAGCGTGATGATTTGACGCATCATAGCTGTTCTGGGAACAAAATTCGCAAACTCGAATATCTACTGGCCGAGGCGGTCAACGCGGGCGCGACGCACGTGATCACGGCCGGTGCCGTGCAAAGCAACCATTGTCGCGCCACGGCGATTGCGGCATCGAGTTTGGGCCTGCAAAGTGAGTTAATTCTGCGCGGTGCCCAGCCGGCAACGTCCGAGGGAAATTTGCTATTGAGCGAACTTGTTGGCGCTCACTGTCACTTTGTCGATACAGAAACCTGGCGACAGCTTCCTGACGTATTTCAACTGCTCGAGACATCCCTGAGAGGTCAATCGCAGACGCCTTATAGTATCCCGATCGGCGGGAGTAATCCGCTAGGGGTTTGGGGATACGCGCGGATGATGGGTGAGTTAAAGCAGGATCTTAAGGATGCTGGTATTGAAGCAGCCCATGTCGTCTCTGCGGTTGGCTCGGGCGGGACCTATGCGGGCATCTTGGCGGGTATTGGAATTCACGAGCTGACACATAGATGCAGCACCACAGGGATTCTGGTCAGTGATGACAAGGCCTATTTTGATGAAAAAGTATCGTCTGACCTAGCGCGATGGACAGCGGACTATGAAAATTCCGCGGATCTACCCAGTGCAAACTTTGATGATCGCTTTATTGCCCCCGGCTATGGGCGAGCGAACCCCGAGATCTTCCAGTTAATCCATTCTTTGGCGAAGCAAGAAGGCCTCTTCCTAGACCCCGTTTATTCAGGAAAAGCCTTCTTTGGCATGCTACAGCGAATGAAAGAGGGCCTTATTGAAGAGGATGACGTTGTTTTCGTGCACACAGGCGGCCTATTTGGACTCATGGCTCAATCTGATGGGCTCGCTCGCGAGCTTAGTACGAGTGTTTAGCAAATGTCTCTACGTCCTCACACACGTTGCATCACGATGATCACTGGCCGAACCAAGCTTGACTTCGTAAATATCGTGAACCTGGCGGCACTCATGACCCTTAGCGGGTGTAGTTGGATGAACCCATTTCAATGGTTTAAGCGAGATCTGGCTTGCGGCCCAAATGATCAGTAAGGCGTGTATGGCGAATCTGAGCAATAACCCTCTATGACCCATCCAGCGAGCCAACTCCCTAGCGTCGATCGGTTGCTCGGTTCAACTGAGGGCCAAGTATTGGTTGCGCAATTTGGCCGCAAGCGGGTTAGCCAGGCCCTGCGAGAACTTTTGGCCAACGCTCGAGAACAGATCACCCAGGGGAAGCCGTTAACGCAGGATATCGATTGGATTAGCGAAGCTTCCGCAGTGCTCTCAACCATTCGTCTCGACTACCAGAGAGTTTTCAATCTCACGGGGACCGTTTTACACACCAACCTTGGGCGTGCCCTGCTCGCGGAGTCCGCAATCAAGGCTGCCGTTCAGGCGGCAGCTTATCCAACGACGCTTGAATTTGATCTAGATTCGGGTCGCCGCGGCGCGAGGGCCAATGTCATTGAACAGTTGATTTGTGAATTAACAGGCGCGGAAGCCGCAACAGTCACCAACAATAATGCGGCGGCGGTGGTGCTGGCATTGAACACAATTGCGCTCGGTCGTGAGGCCATCGTCTCTCGAGGGGAACTGGTCGAGATAGGTGGCAGCTTCAGAATACCCGACATCATGACGCGATCAGGGGTCAAGCTTCGTGAGATAGGCACCACCAATCGAACCCACTTAAGAGATTACGAGGCGGCGATTGATGAGCACGTCGCGTTGGTGATGAAAGTGCATACCAGCAACTATGAGATCAAGGGATTTACCAACGAAGTGCCCACCCGAGACTTGGTTGGCTTGGCTCGCGAAAAGAATGTTCCGCTCTATTTCGATTTGGGCAGCGGCAATCTCATCCCGCTCGAGCCTTTGGGGCTGCCTTTCGAGGCTACGGTTAAACACGTGTTGAGTGAAGGCATCGATCTCGTGTCCTTTAGCGGCGACAAGCTCTTAGGTGGGCCCCAAGCAGGCTTCCTGGCTGGCAGACGATCACTCATTGATCAAATTAAACGCAATCCGCTGCATCGCGCTTTTAGACTGGACAAAATGACCCTCGCCGCGCTGCAAGCGACCCTACACCTCTACCTGACTCCAGAGCGGTTAACCGAAACATTACCCACGCTCCGAGACTTATCCAGAAGCGAACAAGACATTCGAGCGGTCTGCGATGAATTGCTCCCCGCGTTACAGAACGGACTAGCGCCAGATTTTCTTTGTGTCAGCGAAGGCCTGCTCAGTCAGATCGGAAGCGGCGCTTTGCCAACGAAGCAAATTCCGAGTTGGGGCGTGAGCATTACTGCTTCGAAAGGCGAAGCCCAACTCGCTTTGTTGGCAGGCGCACTGAGAGCGCTTCCCATTCCGATCATCGGCCGAATCACACAGGGTCGCTTACTCTTGGACTTCCGAATGCTTCACCGGGCGCACCTTGATGACTTTCGAGCCTCCCTCTCCTCTCTCAAGATCCCATGATCGTCGTTACCGCAGGCCACGTTGATCACGGCAAAACCAGTCTCGTGCGCGCAATCACGGGGATTGAAACCGACCGCCTAAAGGAAGAACAAGCCCGAGGGCTCACAATAGATTTAGGGTTCGCCTACGCCGATCTGAACGGACTCAGGGTGGGCTTTGTCGATGTGCCAGGTCATATCAGATTCATTCACAACATGTTGGCCGGCGTTTCTGGCGTTGACCTAGCCTTGCTTATCGTGGCCGCTGATGACGGTCCGATGCCGCAAACTTTGGAACACTTGGCCATTATCGAAGCCCTTCAGATCCCAAAACTGCTTGTGGCACTGACCAAGATCGATCGCGTGGATCCTCAGCGCGTAGATGAGGCGCATGAGGCCGTTTCAACATTATTGCAACAGACGGCTTACCGGGATGCGAACATCGTCCGACTATCCAACAGCTCAGGTGAAGGGGTCAGTGAAATTTCTCGACTGATTTCAGAGAGTGCGATTGATCAGCGATCCAAAGATCGTGCGGAGTACTTTCGTTTGCCTATCGACCGCGTGTTCACCATCAAAGGGGCTGGCACGGTAGCGACTGGAACAGTGCTTTCAGGATCGATTCATGTGGGCGATCAACTGCAGCACTCTGGCACCGGTCGAATGCTCCGAGTCCGTAAGATTCACGCACAGGATCAGGTAACCCAGTTGGCGACTAAAGGGAATCGGTGCGCGCTTAACCTCGTGGCGCTAGACGGCGGTTCGATCGCGCTCACCAGAGGTGACTGGCTGACCGAATCCCAAACTCTCACGGAACTAGATCGTGTTGATCTTGCGTATACCGCATTGCGAGACGAGCCAAAGCCTTTAAAGCATTGGACGCCGGTTCACGTTTTCCATGCATCGACCCATCGGCGAGGCCATTTAGCGGTTTTAGGTCAGGGTGGGATAGCCGCTGGCGATTCTGGTTATGTGCAGCTCTCTCTCGATGAAAAATCCCAGCTCTGTATTGGAGACCGCATTATTTTTAGGGATCAAGGCGCCACACGCACCTTGGGCTGGGGACAAGTGATCAATACCCACACGCGTAAGGAGGGGCGTGCTAAATCCAACCATCTAGCGCTGCTCCAGCGGCTACACCGCGCTGAATCCAAAGACCATTGGCTTAACGAGCGACTCACCAAGGAGGTCTCAGGCCTGCCCCTTGTGCTTTTGAGTGATCAATTAAATTGGCCACTCGCCAATGTCGTTGAAGCTTTGACAGTAAACCAGGCGGTGCGAATCGTCGACAATATGGCCATTGCAGATAGGTTCTGGCGGCATTGGCAGAGCGTGATCGTCGGCAAGTTGGAAGAATGGCATCTAGCAGAACCCACACAGAGAGGGTTTGCTGCGACCCAATTGACCCCGCACTTGCCTAAGGGGTTTGCCTTGCTGAAGCCGCTACTGCTCAGCATGATCAACGAGGGGATGTTAGCCATTGATGGCGCTCAGATTCGGCACCCTCAGCACGAAGCGCAGCTGTCTGATTCGGCACAGTCTTATCTAGCACTCACGATACCCATCCTTGAAAAACATCTCTTACAACCACCGGTGCTGCATGAACTGGCGTCGATGATCAATCGCTCGGTCGTCGACTTGGAACGAGCACTTAAGGAGTGTGCGGCGCAGGGGTATCTAGCCCATCCGACTGACAATCGGTTTATGTTGCCAGCCGCCCTAAGTGAGTTCGAATCACTGATCAAATCCGTCGCTCATGCCGAGGGCTTTACCGTACAGATGTTTAGAGATGCTTCCGGCATCGGCCGAAATTTGGCGATTGAGATGCTTGAATATTTTGATCGCAAAGGTTTGACACGAAGGGACGGCAATGTGCGCTTCCTCCGATAGAGCGGAATTGCCCGCGTTGTGTCAGGTTAGCTAAACTACTGGCATGCCTTCGAATCTAAACAACAACGCTTGTCCCTCCCCTGGAAGACAACTGAACCCGTCAAAGCGCGGGCTTTCTTCAGCCCTGCTGGCTCTGCTTCTGTTGATATTTTGTCCAATCGCCGCCATCAGCGAACCCTTAAGCAAAACCTTCAAAATTGAGCGCAAGCAATTTAATCAAGGGTATTGCAATGTGGATGTCGCCGAGCTTGAAATTAGGCTCTCCGAGTCTTTCGGCGAGCCCATCGTCGCAAGTCAATTCAAATGGTTTGCAGGTCCTAACACTTCTGCTGATTGCTTGCCCGAACAGCTTGACCTTTGGGTCGAGTGGAAAAACCAGGACGATCAAATCGGATTTATGCCTGTCTCTGTTAAAGCCTCGACCAGTGGCATCATGAGTGACGAGCGTCTATCTTCGCCTGGTTGGTCTGGCGTGCTGTGCCAGACTCGCACCTTCCCTCCCCGATGCTTTAACCCCGAGTCGGCTAAGCAATTTCTTTCCAAAAGTGATTTTCCGCAACGCTTTCATCTCGCGGAGCTTGTTCTAGGACGTGAAATGCCTGGCGGGGCCCAACAAGCACAAGCGAAGCAAGCCTCAAAACCCGCACGAAAACTCAACCTCAATGATCAGTTCGAGAGTCGGCTAAACCAGTCCATCGACAGTCTGCTTAGCAATGATTCCGCCCCAAAAAAGAGTGACAACGGACGAACGTCGACCAACGCGCGAAGTAATGCGGGCGTTGAAGGGGTAGTCAACCTTATCAATCAGCAACTCGGATCCTTTGAACGTGTTGCGACGCTTTGCCAAGGCGACGTCAGAGCCACTTATACCGCGACGCGATTGCACGAATGCGGCCTATCCGTTCAAACAGAGATTGACTTAAGTGCTTGCGAGTCAGCAGTCGAACGCGCGATCAGACGGCATCGAGTTGAACTAGATTTCTCAGAGCGGCCTGTATCAGCTTTTAGTATTCAAGACGACCTGGGTTATTCCACGTTAGCGATGACGCTGAAGGACCCCCTAGTGCTGGGCGGTGATCAAGCCATTAACCTTTTCGTGCTCAGCGCCGAGGGGTCTAAGCGAGATACCCTCATCGAGTTAGAAAAGAGCGTCGATACTTTGCAGGCGCTCTGCGCTTTAGGTAAGGATTAAATCCGTGCGTTCATCTCCAGGAGTTACACCATGTCTCAAATAAGCTTTACCTACTCGGGAGCAACCAAGCGGGCGCCGACAACCCTGTATTACCTCGCAGACTGGCTTTCCAGAGGGGCGTATTGGCTTTACTCGCTCACACTACTGTCCATGCTTGCACTATCGTCTTCTGATGCAAGGGCGGCCGAATCCATCGAGACCGATGCCCTCCCCATCGAGGTTCAAGTGGATCTTTATATGGCAGAGCTGACCCGACTGCTCGAGTATGACGACAATGTGGGCATCGTCATCTTAGTGCCCAAAATACGCGCATTAAATATCGAAATTCCTGATGCCCTGTATTTCATAGAGGCTCGCGCACTCCATGCCACCGGCGACGCTATCAAAGCTCGGGAGAGTCTCCTTGTTTACCTCAATCAAGCGGGTCGAGAAGGACGCTATTACGATGAAGCAACCAATCTTCTTTTGGAGGTCCGCGCACAGGCTGCGGCAGAAGAAGCGCGAATTGCAGCACTGATCCAAGAGAGAGAGCGTGCCCAGCGCGAATCAGAAGCTAGAGCGAATCAATTGCGGATCAAAGAAGTTCAGACGTTGTTAGCCAATGCTGGTTTCCCAAGAACACCGATCACCGGTGACATTAATATGCTCACCCGCGAGGCGCTTGCTGTCTTCCAGGTCAGGCAGGGGCTCACCGTCAATGCGGAGATCAATGCTGAAACCATAAACGCTCTCAGAGGCTCGGTGCCTGCCCCCCTTCTCTGTGATGAATTGGCCGCTCGCCCTTTTGAACCTGGCGAATACATTGCAACTCAGCAAATCGACGCCGCCAATGCCGTGACAGCATGCAATGAGGCCCTGCGAAACTTCCCGCTCGCAGCGCGGCTGCACGTTCAATACGCGAGGGCATTGATCGCATCAGGGCGACCTACAGATGCACTGCGCGCCATCGAGGATCACGTTGAGATGGGCTACCCGAGCGCCAAACACGTCATGGCGGAACTTTATCTTGATAATGGGCTCGGGGAAGACGGCGATGCCAACTATTTGGAAGCCGAAAAATGGTACCTTGAAGCGGCGAAACAGGGTGATTTCATCGCACAGATAGACCTTTATCGATTGTATCTTGAGGGTGCGTCCGGCGTGCGACGAAATAGTGTCGAAGCCATTCGATGGCTCACCGCCGCTTCCGACCTGCAGTACTCACCCGCAATATTTCTCCTTGCGGAGCACTATGAGAGGGGCCAAGGCGTTTCCAGAGATTACGATCGGGCAGCCGAGCTTTATGAGCGCCTAGTGATCAAAGACCATGTTCAAGCCATTCTCGCGCTAGCGGATTTGTACGAACGGGGACGCGGCGTCGCGCGCGACCGGCAGCGAGCCCTCTCTCTCTTCACGAAGGCGCGAGAATTGGGTGTCGAGAGCGTAGACAAACGAATCGAGCGCTTAGAAAAGAGCCTCTGAGCTAGGGCAGTAATTTCTGAAGGTTTCTCGCGGCCGCATCGCTGCCGTTTTTAGCTGCTCTTTCATACCAATAGATAGCTTGGTCGAGATCTTTCGCGACGCCTTCACCCATTTGATATAGACGACCCAAGTTGTTTTGGGCCGCGATGTGATCTTGGTCGGCTGCCGCCAAATACCATTTGATGGCCACAGATAAATCAGCAGTGACGTGCTCACCCGTTTGATAGAAGTAGCCTAGCATCGCCTGAGCATCCATGTCCCCTTGAATGGCTGCTTTCTCATACCAGCTAACGCCCTCTTGACCGTTGCCTGTTGCAATCTCGAGCTCAGCGAGACGCAGCGTGGCCTGCAGATGACCATTGGATGCCGCTTTTTCATACCAGCGGATCGACTCCCTGACATCTGCCTCAACATGCTCCCCTATCTCGTAAAAGTACCCGAGGGTAGCTTGAGCGCCGACATTGCCTTTGATCGCTGCATTGATATAGCGCCTAACAAACTCAGAATACGCAACCGATGGCTGCTCGCTCGCCTCACTCGTCTCACTCGCCTCACTCGACACAGTCATCTCTTGGACTGAGTTCGATTCTGGCCCTCGGCTTGCTAACAAGCTAATCGCTTCATCATCGCTTGAGATAAAGGGTTCGTTTTCACCATCACTACTTGTCGATGGGATGGTGTCTTGGCTCTCTGAATCTTCAAGCATCGGTTCATCTGAGGGATCGGTATCGACCTTTTGCTCTGCGGCCGGTGTGCTTTTGTTCCTTATTGGATCATCGCTCGCATCGATAGCTGCACTTTCTTGATTCTGATCACTCTCGGAGGCTACCGAGTCTCCGGGAACCGCCGCGATCTCTAATTCAAAGTCGTTAACGCTAGAGGAATCATTCGATACCGGAACTGAGTCCAACTCGCTCGAGAGTTCATCTTCAGAAACATCCGGCTCATTCGGCGATGCAGCAGCCTCTAGGCTGTCGGGTGCCAAATTCCCGGTCGCTCCCACACTTGTCGGTGGGTCCGAGCGAACTGATCCTTCCAACGGGCTCTCATCGATGAAAGGTGTGCGTGCCCCCTGGTCCGCTATCACCTCATCGAGCGCCGTGGATAATCGAAGATCGAGATCCCCCGATTTACGAAGCTGCCGACGCTCATTCATGCTTGAAGGATCGCCTTCGCCGAGCGGCCTCTCCGCCTCCTCATTGCCCCACGAAGATTGTGAGGGTGCATCAAGATCATCGAGCGCGATATAACCGAATGGAATACCCTCTACCGCCACATAGATCCATGGCGATGGGCCCTGGGTTTTGCCTATGCCGGTCAGTTTTTGGCCCGCGGGCAGCGCTAGCAGAATCTCGGCTTCCTCGCTCGGAAACTCTCTGATCGCCGACGCGCTTAAGGTCAAGAATCGCTCTTGTATGGCCTCCAGCGAGAGCTTGACCAGCCCCGACTGCAGGCGCTCGCTAAAACGCTTCAGCTTAATTCTTGCAAGATTCGTAAATCGCCCGCTTGGATACTCCGAAAGATAAGCGAGCAGCATATCCGAGTCACCGGTATCTTTAACCGAGTCCCAGAACACCAGCTCTGCCTCTGGATTGGTGCTGCCCACGGGCTTCAGGCTTGGATCGATCACGAACACAAAGTCGCCTCGGTCAAAGTCCTTATCTCTAAGCTTTCCATACCTCGGCGTCTGAGCAGATTCCGTGAGGTTTGTGACTCGATCCCCAAGATACATGCCAATCTCAGACGCAGTGAGGTACCCATCGCCGTTCGCATCCGCGGGCTCTTCACCCAAGATGGCCCGCACGAACAATTCACGGAACTGGCCGTCATCAGATACGGTCTGGTCCGCATCTCCGGACGTCAGAAATTGCCTCACCGGCAACGTGGTCGCCCTTGTAATCGCGGCAGGTGGCATGGCCCTTTGTGCTGTAAACACAGTGCCGGCGAAACAGGCATCGAATACTGCATAAACATGCTTCGATGCGCTCTGGCGCATGAAGGTGCCAAAATCACGGAGTGCAACTGAGGAGAACTTGAACTCTGTACTTTGGGCAATAACCGGCGCATTAGCCGGAATCAGATAACCCTCTCCGTCTACGGTTGCGCCGTGGCCGGCGAACCAGACAAAGAGTCTCGCCTCTGGGTTTTCACCCTTCAAAATGAAGAAGCGCTTGAACACCTGTGGGAGTTCGTTACTGTCTAAATTGCGATGGAGCTCAACCTCGAACCCCTTTTGCTCGAGCGCTTCGGCAATTTCTTCAGCATCACGGACCGCATTACTGAGCCTCGGCCAGCCATTGTCATAGTCGTCAATGCCGATCACAAGTGCATAACTTTCTTGGTAAAGCTCTCGCTCCTCCAAGACGGGGGCATTGACCGATTCACTCTGCCTCAAGGTCACCGAGATTCCCCGCTGTGCGGCGGAGACCGAGACGCTAAGAAGGAGAATTACGACAGTAAAAAGACGCAACAGCATCATCCTCTGGTGTTTAACGCTTCTGCAGTCTAACTCGAGGTTACTTGGAAGAAAATGGAGCCTCATAACTCGGGCCTCTGGCGCATCTTCGACTTTCATTCAGACGAGGCAGGACTCTCGAGCCGACGACCTTGGTATATCTTGACTCACTTCTCTTCCAGGGGGGATGAATGCTGTTCCCGGGGTATTAAAAGCGGATCTTTCCTGGGTAGAATCGATGGGGAATTATGGCGCGCTCACTATTTCGCTCTACTGTTATACGCGTTACTTTAAATAGCAAAGCGAATGATGCAGTGGTCCTTCCCTCAAACTTTGAGCGAAAGGTCCTGTCCCTTGATATTGCGGGACAGTAGGAGTGAGAACATCGATGGTTAAACGACGCATTTCGAGTTTCCATATGAAAATAAAATTGGCCCTGTTGGTCTGCATCTTTTTTTGTGTTCGATCATTCGGGCAGGATTCGCTCACTAATCAGGCGTTCAGTTTGGCCGACCAAGGCGATTTGCCAGCTGCGATTGACTTGCTCCAAGAAAATCTGGCCGCACAGCCAGACAATAGGGCTTGGCAGGCCGCAACAGCAGATCTGTTGATCAAAGCTGACCGCCTGTCGGAAGCGGACGTGCTAATTTCCGGACCGCTAGCGGGCCATGAAGCCTACTCAACGCTTCGCTCAGCCTGGGATAAGAAACTCTCCCGGGCCATTATGAATGACAAAATTGTCACGGTCTTCGTTCAAAAAAGAATTGAATTGCGCGACTTCAAAACCGCCATTCTTGTCCTCGACCAAGCACTGCTCAAGTTTCCGAAAAAAGAGGCCGACTTTTTCACGCTGAAAGGTGAAGCACTCTATAAAATGAATGAACTAGAGGCGGCGGAAGCGGAGTTCAGAGCTGCACTGCTCATCAACCCGCTCAATCCCGTCGCCAAAGCCTATGTAAATGAAATACGCACAACACTTGAAGCCCAAACCAGCACTGCTTGGGCGGAGTTTGTCAGCATAGCAAAAGATAAATTTGGTGATTTCGTGGTCACCTTCTTGGCATTGTTGACAGCGTTTATCTTTAACTCCGCATTCTCACCGCTCTGGATGCGATACCGCCTATTTAGGGCCCGAAGGGCTTTTATCGCTGGAGACTATGATGACTTTGCTGATGCAATCGAGGCACTCCTCGACCAAGAAGATTTCAAGCCACTTCGAGATAATTTTAGAATATTATTAAAATCAGCTACTTATGAATCAATGAAAGATATATTCGAGCATCACATCATGACGGCGGACCGCCTTCCGACACTCCTTCGGATCTTGGAGCGCGAAAATGAAAAGATGCACTTCTCGAAGGAACATATCGACTACGACCGCCGGCAAGGGAATGAGTCTCCAGCTTCAATTTGATCGCAGCCTCAGGCGCAGGCACTGTATCAGTGATTGAAATTGTCGCCCACCGTTCGTTGATGCCAGGTAAGCTAGTGGAAGCGATATCGACATTGCTGTCCGTTAAGAATGGGCCGCGCACGGCATCCATAAGCGAAGATATTAGCGCGGATTGCGAGTAGGATAGTGTGAACATCGAGCTGAGATGGGTGTTTTTTTGACCGAGACAGATCAAGAAACAGCGCGTAACGGAGAGCATTCGAGGGCGACCAGTGATTGGTCTTTAAGGGGCGTTCTTTACGTCACGCTTGAGCCGTTTATCAAGTTCTACAATACTTTCACAGACATCATTGGCCTTATTTCGGTTGCGCTCGCTGCCAGCCAGTTGCTCCTAAACCGAAAACGCAGACAGATTTTCGGCGCGCTCTTCTTTAGACAGCTCTATAACACAGGAATCAATGCCCTCTACCCCAATGGCGCGGTCGCCATTCTCATCGGCGCTCTGCTCATGGCCCGGCTTTTTGAGTACATGCCGAGACAAATGGTTGAAAACCAGTTCGGCTACTTGTTTATGGTGATTGTCTTCAGGGAGTTGGGGCCTCTCATTTCTGGCGTTATATTGATTGCTCGCTCCGCAACTGCCGTGACCTCAGAGATTGGTTATCTTCGCTTGCGAAGAGAGTTCCAGGTTTTAAATGGCTTAGGAATCAGCCCGGTTTTTTTATTTTTATTTCCCGTGTTCATAGCGTTCCCCGTGTCATTGCTGCTCATGTTCATTTATTTCGATATTGTCGTGTTTCTTTCAGCGTATTTTGTTATTTGGCTAGCTGATCCAGATGCGCAAATCATGGTGCTCTTGCTGTCTATATTGGATCAGATTTCGATCAACGAAATCGCGATCAACTTGGTAAAGGCATTGCTAGGCGGCATGCTCATTGGAGTCATCTCTATTCATTTCGGAGCAAAAGTTGAAGATAGCTTTAGCGAGGTCTCCGAAGCGATCTCAAGCTCGACAACAACCCAATTACTCGTGTTTTTCGTGATCAACGTCTTGCTGTCGTTGCTTGCCTACACGCAGTAGGAGCGTTCTTGAATGTTGAATGTTGACCATCTGACGATTGAGTATCCTAGTCAGAGCATGTTTAACGACGTCAGCTTTGGAGTAAACGATGGCGAGATTCTAGCTATCATCAGCGAAGTGCTTGACGGCGGGACCTCACTCCTTAAGGCGCTGGCCGGGATGCTCACCGGCATCGAGGGGCGCATCACTTTAGATGGTATTGATGTACTTGGAATGCATCCAAGATCACGAGCACTGGCGATTGGCTACGCTTATGAGGAGCACGGCCTGATCAGTCTTTATAACGTATTCCAGAACATCGCCTTGCCATTGGAGTTCCATACCGATCTCGATGCGAAACAAACGCAAGACAGAATCATAGCGATCCTTCAAGAACTGGATCTCGACCCATCACTTTTGAGATTACAACCGCATGATCTTAACGACGTTCAAACCCGACTCATCAACTTAGCAAGGGCCCTCATTCTCGAACCCAAACTGGTTCTGATCGATGAGTTGGAAGGCGGCATGCCGGATGAGATGATTGATTCGGTGATGCAGGTATTGACGGCTCGTAAACAACGCACCGGACAAATGTTTGTCATGACCACCAGCGACGAACATATTTTACGAGAGGCCGATCGAGTGTTAAAAATACAGGATCGTCAATTGTTGGAGCAGCCTTAATGGCAGCCGCCCCGCACCGCGCATTTGCGGTGACCAATAAAGACCGGATCGCCGGATGGTTTGTAATTGGCGCCCTCCTCCTTTTCTTGCTCGGATTCATTATCCCCTGGATCAGAAATATCGCAGAGGATGACCGAATACTGTTTGAAACTAGGCTCGATAGAACTTATGGGATTACGCCAGACGCCATCATTTCCCTCCGCGGCGTGAACATCGGTAACGTTCGTGAATTGGTACTGGACGATGAAGGTTACGTCTCCGTGACCATTGCCCTGTCAGGCGATTACGCCCACTTCTATCGCGAGGGTTCTAATTTAGAAATCGATAGCGAACTGGGTGTGTCGTCAATTTTGAACGGCGCAGGACTGGTCTTTCATCCGAGTGACGCGAGCCGACCACCGCTAGTAGAGGGTGCCTTCTTGAGAACGGAGATCCCTCAAGGTATCAGCTCGGTGCTTGATCAACTCGATGTCGAGTTGATCGTAGAACAGATCGAAACCATCGTGAACTCGGTTGAATCGATTGCAACTGGAGTAGATGAAAACCAGGCAACACTTTATCAAACCATTGCCAATCTCGAAGCCGTGACGAGCCAGTTGGAAGCAGCCAGCGCGCAACTCCCGCAGGTGCTCAGCGCCGTCGAGTCGAGCCTCACGCAACTAGATGACGCGGTCAGCGGCGTTGATAACTTGCTCGATGAATCCCAGGAAGATCTCCGCCAGGCAATTTCCAACACCGTAGCACTGACAGAGCAAGCGACCTCGACGCTTAAGCAGACAGAGACGCTAATGGCCTCAGGTGAGCCCGCGATTGAATTGATGCCCGAATTGATGCAAACCACCGAGGAGACCCTCAAGAGCGTCGATGAGCTCGCGCAAACTCTGAACCGTTCTTGGCTGTTTGGTGGACGAAAAAAGAAGGCCGAGGATGATGAATAAGCCGGTTATAACCAAAATTGGACTTGAGCGCTTTCCCCCAGCGGGTGGAAATTGCGCACTGCCGCTCACCCAAAGAAGGCTCTCATTGGGGCGAAAGCGACCCCTATCAGTGTGAATGAAGGCACTGAGTGTTTTAAGCATAACTCGTCAAAAAGGAGGCATTATGATCACAGATAGTCTAGGTTGGCTTACTCGAGCTAGGCCCCTACTCCTCGCGCTGGGTGCGGCCACGATCGTTTGGGTCTCTGGGTGTGCGGTGCAAACGGACGACGGCATTCTCGCGGGCCCAATTCTTACCGGAAGTAACGAAGAAACGGTTGAAGCCGCGAGCTCAGACTTGCCCCGAACACTCGCGATCATGCCTCTCAGGAATCAAACCGAGAGCGAGCTCGCTATCGATGTAGTGAGGCAAACCTTGACCAATCATTTCAGCAGTCGGAACTACCGCGTCATACATACAGGTGATGTCAACGCTCGATTGGCTGCGGCTGGCTATGCTTTAGACGGCGAAGGCTTACCCGACTTAGAGGCACTACGGAGAATTGTGGGTGCGGATGGCATCATCACAGGCGCCGTAACCCATTATGACAAAACGTTTGCAGGCGTCGCCGCGCGCATCTCGGTCGGCGTCTCCTTGGAGTTCTTTAACGCAAAGGATGAGGTAGTCTGGGCATCCGCCGATGTCAAACGATCCTATGCGGGGGGCGTTTCGGCCTCTCCTGTCGGGCTTATTGTTAACGCACTGACTGCAGCCAAGCATTTGTATGGAGATGCCAACTTATACCGTGCTGCGGATGAGTTAGGTAGAGCATTAGCCAGTGACATGCCGTCTCCAGTTGCCCTCTCCTCTCAGGAACTGCCATCCATCATCACCGTCGTTCATTCTGGCGTGAATCAGCGGCTTAACTACGGTGACACGCTAACCATAGGGCTTGAGGGAGACCCAGGGCTCCGAGCGAGTGCTGCAGTGCCGGGAATCGGCCTAATCGACCTCATCGAAGCTGAACCGGGCCAATACGTGGGTGAAGTCAATATAGACAGTACACTCAATGTCGAACACGCTGCGGTGACTGGCCGGCTTGAGCGTGCTGATGGCATGGCTGCAAGTTTTGTGTCGCCTTACGGTCTGTTGACCATCGACAATAACCCTCCAGAGGGTGTGTCAGGCGTTGCCCTGGTCTCGCGTGATGGGGGTATTCAGGTCAATTGGCGACCATCCGAGAGCGCGGACGCAAGTAAAGTCCTCATTCAACAAGGCGATAGTCTGAGCGTTTCCGTTGAAGCCACCAGCACAACGGCGCTCGTAGGAGGCTTAAAGAACTTCTCAGATACAGAACTCTTAATCTTCGTGGAAGACACCGCCGGCAATCGAAGTGCGGCCCAGCGAATAATTGGTGTAGCGGCGCCAGACCCTAGATTTGCAACCGCTGAAGATGTTGCCAACGTCTTGCCTGCACTGATCCACGGCATTCAGAGACTTCGCGCGAGCAAGAGTCCCTATTATCTGAACGGGTCATCCACAGTGGCCACGGATGGGGTGCTCATGATCGAGCCCGGGACGACTATCGAATTGGCATCCAACAGCAAATTGACCGTACTCGGTGCGATTGGCGCCTACGGCAGTGGCGATGCTCCGATATCTCTCACGACCAAGAACGGCAATCGGGTGGGCGAATTTCTGATACTCAACTCAACGTCGCCTTCAGTTGTGGCTGGTCTATCCTCCAACCTGGTCAACGTGCCAATTCAGGTGAAGGCGGGCGCGCCTGACCTGATTGATAATTCGATCGATAACGCGTTCAACGCGATCGTGGCATCAGGCGCTTCGAGGCCCGTGATGAGAGGGAACCGAATTTCGGGCGCAACGGCCGCGGGTGTGATCGTCAGCGAGCAGGCTCAACCGGTTTTTAGCGACAACATCTTCACCGATAATGAGCCCTTTCACATTCAAAATGGATCGACCTACACCATCAACGTGAAGGGCAATCAATTTTCGCCAGCAGCCTCGATGATGACCGTGTTAGGCGCGGCCGAGATGGATGGTGAATAAATGAGGATGACCAGAATGACGAAAATCCAAGGATCTATAGCTTTGTTGGCTTTGTTGGCCTTCTTAGCGTCAATGGTTAATGCTGCCGAACACGTCGAATGGGTTGGGCCAAACAGCGGCATTAATTGGACGAACGGCACTGCGGTGGCAGCTGGCGCAGGCATTGCTAAGGAAGGCGCTCCGCCCAGCCTGGCCAAAATGCAGGCCTGCAGAGCGGCTGTGGTTGATGCTCAGCGAAACCTGCTGGAGTCGTTGCAGGGCGTCAGGGTCGAGGGCGTAACTGTCGTTGAGAATCTGATGCTTGAGAGCGATATCATCAAGTCCAGCGTTGAAGGAACCCTAAAAGGCGCTGTGATGACCGAAAGAAAGCCCCAGGCTGATGGAACCTGTGAGGTCACACTGACCGCCCCGCTGGCCGGCAACTTGGCGTCCTCAGTTTACGATCAAATCTTTCAGGAAAATGCGGATGAGAGCCTATCGAGTTTGATGAAGTTTGAAATGGGCCGATGGTTAACCTTTGCGATTGACAGCCTCATTTCACCAGTCCATGCAAATTCTGACGCTGCTTGGCAAGGCGCCATAGACCAATTGACCTCTCGACTTGATAAGTTGGAGGCTCTCCTCGGTCAGGAGCAACCAAAAAACGTCCGAGACACAACACCTACCGGGCTCGTAATCGATGCTAGAGGGTCAAATTTTATACCCTCTATGTCACCAGCGATTAGACAGCTTCGCGCTGGCGTGATTTACCCAACTGCCAGAGCGAAATCCGCTGCGAGCGAGCGCGGTCAATTGGTCTCTTTGTTTACAAGAGATTTAGACACCGCGAAAACGCACCCAGTGGTTGGCGAGCGGCCCGTGGTGTTCAAGGCCTTGCGAACCTGGGGTGACACACGGACTTCCATCGTATTGAATACAGAGTCGTCGGAACGACTGTCCTCGATGATCGAAGCCGGCCAGTTAGAAGATGCGGGTGTCATTATTGTTTTATAGCGTCGCCGCTTCTATGACTTGCCTTGCGAGCAGGACCAGAACAAGGCGCTGCAAAGCTAGCGCTTTCAAACCACGAGCTTATGGCGGTATGCTTTCAATCGTTTAGGTGTTAAACATTTAGCCTTGATGGCCTCTGGAAAAACTATGACCATTCAATTGCACGCTCTACGGGGGTCGACTACCCAACGAATCCTCCTCATAACTGCGCTAGCGGCCATGCTCTCTGTGGCCTTAGGGACGACGGCTGATAGCTCATCGATCACCGAAGCTGAGGGTTATTCGTGCATGGGCGTGGATTACTCCAGAAAAGAAACAGAAAACCTCGCACTACAGGACGCAAAACGAAAAGCCGTCGAGTTCTCCTCTTCTTACATAGAGAGCACGACTGTTATGGAAAATTTCGCGCTCAAACAGGATTTGGTTGAAGCGTTCTCGAAAGCAGACGTCAAGGTGATCGATATCGTGAATGCCACTTGGGCCGACACGGACCAGGGTGACTGCTACACCATACGGATCCAAGCGGAAGTCGTGCCCGCTAAAGAATCGTTGCAGAAGGTGAGCCCTGACGCTTTACTCGGGGACCCTAGCGCGCCGCTAACCGTTAAATTATGGGTAAATAATGAATCGCCCACAGAGGGCGAAGGGTTAAAAGCCTATGTGCGAGGGAATAAACCGTTTTTTGGACGGCTTATTTATAAGGATGCGAGCGGCGCCCAATACCAAGTCCTGCCAAACCCTTACCGTTCAGATGTCTACTTCCAAGGTGGCGTCATCTACGAGGTGCCCGGTGGTAACGATCAATTTGACCTGACCATCAGCCCACCCTTTGGTGAGGAGCAGTTAACGCTATATGCGAGCACAGCACCACTCGGCGATCTGGAGTCAGCCAACCTAGGACCCGTACTCGAAATACAAACTGCACCTGAGGAAGTCGCGCGCAAAACCCGCGGAATCAAAATCAAGAAACGACCTGAGGGTGCCGCCGGTGCGGGCCAACCTCGACCTGGCGTGCCGACGGTCAGCGAGTTCGCTGAATCAATGGTCGCGCTGACAACCAGTGCCGCGGGGAATTAAGCACTCTATGAGGGATTACAAAGCACCTCACGTGGCGGGCCAGTTTTTTTTGACCGCGCTCTTATCTTTGGCATCGATGGTGTTTATACCCGCAGCGCTCAGTTTAGAAATTGGAGACCCAGCGCCGGACTTCAAACTCAAAGGGTCTGATGGTAAGACGCACCAGCTAACCGAGTATTTAGGCGACAGACCGGCCGTGATTGCTTTCTTTCCAAAAGCGTTTACCGGCGGATGAACGATAGAGTGCAAGTCGCTGCGTGACAGCATCGATCAATTATCAGGCCTTGATGTGGTCTATTTCATGCTCAGCACGGATACCATCGAGGACAACACGAAGTTCGCTCATGAAAATGGTGCAAACTTCCCTATACTCTCTGATCCGACGGGCGAGGTTTCCGCGATGTACGATGTTCTGGCGGGCGGAATTGCGCGACGCGTGACGTTTTACATAGCGCCAAATGGCAGCGTGGCTCACGTCGACGAGAAGGTATCTGTCCGTACTGCAGGTGCTGACATCGTCAGCAGATTACGTGCCCTTGGTTACTAGCAGGGATCAAAACACCCGACCTATTCGGGTGTAGTAGTTCCTCTGGCCGCCTTCAGCCACGCCAAAACCCAACTGCAGCGTACCTATGGGGGTGTCGGCACCAATAAATGCCCCTGATGAGATGACTGAGTTATCGCGATTAATCTCGTCACGGTTCTGCCAGGCACCGCCATACTCGAGCGACGCGCCTATCAGACCGTCCAAGATAGGCAAAGGTTCAAACCTCTGATAGTAAACCGCCGATATAACGCCCATGTATCGACCCCTAAGCTCGTGAGCGGACAAGCCTGAAACCAAACCGTAACCACCCACCCTGAACTCAGTGTTTACCGTCGGTGCAGACTCTGTACCTCCCAGATGAAGATTAATCCCTAAGTTATGTTGCCCATAATCAAAGTACTTGCCCGCGTGTATTCGCCATTGTCGAAAGCTGTTCTCAGTTCCAAGCGCCTCGAGATAGCTGTTCCAACTCGCTTCGACCACCGTCCCACGTGAGGGAAAGTCGATGTCGTCTCTCGTGTCAAAAACAAAACGAAGGTCAAGGCTTCCCTCCTCAATATCCGTATCAGCAAAGGTCTCAGGACCCGAGACTGCAAGTGCGCGGCCTGAAATTCGGTTCAATCCTAAGGTGATGTGCCAATTTTCGTTGTAGCTGTACCCAAATCCGGCGCGGCCCTGCAACTTCCTGAGCGCGTAAACGGAGAACCGCTCACCGTCGACGTAGTCATAAAGCGCTTCATCTTGGTAACCCGCCTCCGCATACCCAAACAGCGCTCGATGTTGCCTAAATGGCCAGTGAAGTGATGTCATAACCTGAGGCTCATCGCCAAAACTGACCCAACTGAGCCATTCCGCGCCGGATTCATTAAGCGCTTGTTTTGAATAGCCAAGCAGAAAAGAAAAACGGGAATCATGGTGGAATTCGCTATTGAGCGATAATCCGAAATGCAAGTAATTGGGCCCCCAGCGCTTTTCCTGAGCGGTAATCTCGAGGACTTCACCTTCAGGCGTCTCATTTAGCTGATAACTGACAAGCTCAAACTGTCCAATGCCATGGATCCGGTTCATATCATCGGCAATGGTTTCCAAATTCACGGGATCACCCACTTTGACGGTGACTTGATCGAGAATAACGGCATCGCCTAGAGACGAGAGATTCTTCACTTCAACGCCAGCCAAACGACCAAAAGACGGCTCGGGTTTTTTGCTCGCCCACTCAAGGGCAGGCTGCTCCAATACCCTAAGTTGATCCGCATGACTCAGCGCCGCATCGAAGCCCAGCTTGATCGCTGGACCAGCGTCGTTGAAATCGACCGCCGAAACCGAAGAGAGCTCAGGAATAATCAACACATCGTCCCCACTCAACCGCAAACGCTGGGCGGCCGTATTCTTGACGACCAACAATCGAGTTAATTGATCGGTGATCGTCAGAATGTTCGATACATCAGGCCGATCAAGCATGGGTGATGTGATGTCGACTGCGATAACCACGTCGGCACCCATCCATTTCGCCACATCAACGGGCAAGTTGTTGGTCACACCGCCATCGACAAGCAGCCTTCCATCGATCTCGATGGGCGCAAAAATTGCGGGCACCCCCATTGACGCTCTGAGCGCCAAGGCTAATTCCCCGTCTTTTAGAATAACGGCCTCACCGTTCACGATATCGGTCGCGAGCGCACGAAACCGTATGGGCAATTGATCAAAGTCACGGACGTGAGCGACATGAGCGGTGAGTTTTTGCAGTGCCAGAACCACGTTCTGTCCTTGAATCGCGCCGGATGGGATGACCAACTCGCCATTTCGTATCCCAGGACTACCTGGAATTGAAAACGTGTCTTCTCGACGTTTGCGTTGAAGCCCCCTGTCAGCGCGTGAGACGTCATCGGTCAAGGCATGTTCCCAGTCCATTCCCAACATGGCGCTCTCAATTTCATCGGCCGACATGCCCGACGCATAAAGCCCGCCCACAATGGCGCCAAAGCTCGTACCCGTAATGACATCCACTGGAATTTGATGAGCTTCCAGATACTTAAGAACACCAATGTGAGCTGCGCCACGAGCACCGCCACCTGAAAGCACGACACCAATCGTCGGGCGATCAGCGAATGTCGCGTGACCCAGCAGGATCAACGGGATAAGTAGATAACGTCCCAAGTGCGCTTGTTTCGTCTTCAGAAGTTTAGTCATACTCAGGTTTGCTCGTCTATTAAGTGGTCTTCCTGGTTTCGCTACTCAAAGGCAAAAGGGCAGATCTATGCTGCAGCTATCCATGTATTTTGTTTGGTCTGTCTCAAGGCACACGGAAGCTCACTTGCGAACGCGATTGTTTGATCGATCTGTCCTCTCATTTCTCTACGAGCAGCTCTAAGAAGAAAATCGCCGATACCAAAACAACAAGAGAGCTGAGCCTAAGCTCGTCTATTTTTTTTGATTTCCGCCATGAGTCCGAACATCGCCACGGTGTCGGTTGCGCCCCGCTCTCCTTTAAATTCTCGATAAAGCGTATCGACATTGATGGCGATTCGCTCCGCATCAATCCAACGATCATAATCACCGAGTGCAATATCCATTGCCGCATCACGTAGGGAGAGACCCGCATCGAATCGTTTTCTTGCTTCTTGCTCGATATAACGGAGGTAGTCTTGAACGGCTCTAACGCCCGCGGCATCCGTGATCGGCCCATGTCCGGGGACAATCACCTCGGGGTCCAAAGCCAGAATCCGCTCACAAGCATTGATCCAATTTGCAACAGGCCCCGCCCACATGAGCGGCGTACCTTCGATAAACAAGATATCGCCCGTAAAAATGGTTCGATCCTCTGGAATGTAGGCGAGCACGTCACCACGCGTATGGGCAGGCCCGACCTCAATCAGATGGACGGCTTTATCGCCCACGGACAATTCGAGCTCGCCCGTAAACGTCACCGTGGGTAACTTTTCTGCCACATCATTAAAATCAAAAGCGCCAAAGATATCCGTAAGATAGGCTCCCGTGTCGCCCATGCTCCCTGCGGCTGCCATAAAACCTTGCATCATCGAGGGCGTAAATGACTCCATCTCGGATGCGCTGGCCTTTGAGGCAATCACCTCCGCATTGATACAAAGCCCGTTACCATGCGTGTGATCTCCGTTGGCGTGCGTGTTCACCACCGTTTGGATGGCTTCAGCATCCACACCGCTGGCGTCGGCCATTGCGGTAAGCATCTCCCGCGTGAGCTTGGCGTCAAACAAGGTGTCGACCAGCAGCGAGGCCTCACCATCAACGATAAGACCAGCGTTTGACCAACCCCAACCGCCATCGGGCTGAAGCCACGCATAGACCCCCTGCCCCGTCTCATGAAGACCTTTCTTGTATTGCCATTGGCTCATTGGCTACCTCCGAGAAATACTCAGTCAGAGAAGCATGGTAGCGTGTAACGTGGCGCAAGTTGAAGCCTTCTTGTCCCGAGATCATTTTCACTCGGTGCGTGAGCTATCTGTCTTGAGCCTCGATCTCCTCTGTGTTGATTGTGTCGAGCGCTTGAAGCCTTTCGACCTTCAAGCCACAAGTTTTATAAAATTCAGTGACTTAACTCTTGAGGAATTAATGACTTTAGGGGGTTAGGGTTTTAGAACTTCAAGACTTCAGGACTTCAGGACTTCAGGACTTCAGGACTTCAGGACTTCAGGACGGTAGGGCTTTGGAACTTTAGATTTTCAACTTTTGAGCTTTAGAGTGGTTGCGCACTTGCGGCCTTAAAGCTTCGCGTCTTTGAATTTTTGGTCGTTTACGTTCGGGAGAACTAAGCAGCAAATAGTGAGCGAACTATCCTCCCGCATCGAATTCATCGCAGTGTTGCACCTCACTTGATCGATCGTTTGTGCCACCACTTTCTCTTACGCTAAAGGAATTGACTCGGCGGACAACACAAGATTTAGCTAGACTTAGCTTTAGAAGCAGACGCGCGTTAATCCTTTTTCTTCTCGTCCACTGTGGAGTTCCGTTAATGAGTGCTATCACCTGCATCGCAGACCTAAAAACGCTTTACCAACGACGGGTACCCAAGATGTTTTTTGACTACACGGAATCGGGCGCCTGGACTGAGCAGACCTTTCGCGCCAACGTAGATCAGTTGCAGGCTTTAAGCTTCAAGCAACGGGTGCTTGTGGATATCAGCGAACGCTCTTTAAATTCGACAATGCTTGGGCAGCCTGTGCAAATGCCCGTCGCTTTGGCACCCGTTGGGCTCACCGGATTTCAGCACGGTAATGGAGAAATCCTGGCAGCGCGTGCGGCTGCAACCTTCGGAGTCCCTTATACGCTCTCGACTATGAGCATTTGCTCAATAGAAGATGTTGCCGAAGCGACAAAATCCCCCTTCTGGTTTCAACTCTATGTGATGCGTGATCGAGGATTTGTTAAGTCGTTGATCGATCGAGCAAAGTATGCGGGTTGCTCAGCACTCGTACTCACTGCTGATCTTCAGATTTTAGGTCAGCGCCACAAGGACATAAAAAATGGCCTATCGACGCCGCCCAAACCAACCGTGCGCAACTTGCTCAGCATTCTCGGGCACCCTCGCTGGGCTTTCAGCATGTTGGGTGCCAAGCGAAGACATTTCGGCAATATAGTCGGCCACGTCCAGGGGGTGACAGATGCTGGATCCTTATCTGAATGGACAGCAAAACAGTTCGACCCTGCCTTGAGCTGGTCCGATGTCGCATGGATCAAGGAAGCTTGGGGCGGCCCACTCATCATCAAGGGTATTTTGACAGCAGAAGACGCACTTCAGGCCGCTAAAGCGGGCGCGGATGCGATTATAGTTTCCAATCATGGTGGGCGTCAGTTAGATGGTGCACCGGCAACCATCGATGTGCTCCCGGTCATCCGAGAGGCTCTGATTGATCAAGTTGAATTGTGGTTGGATGGTGGCATCCGGACAGGCCAGGACGTGCTGCGTGCCCTAGCACTTGGCGCCGATGCCACGATGATAGGCCGCGCTTACATCTACGGATTAGGCGCCGCCGGAGAGTCAGGCGTGCTTCGCGCGCTGGAGCTTATCCGCAATGAGCTTGATCTGTCCATGGCTTTCTGCGGCCGGACCGATGTCAAGGATATTGATGAACGCATCCTCTGGCGCTGATCCTGGCTGGCGACTGCTACGTGGGTTGAACACCTCTGTCACCGTTTCCATCCGCGAGCCCTCAAAGCCGGTTTCGGTGATAGACTCGAGGTCAAATCAAAGTAGCGCGCACCCGCGCTGAACCCATTGCTTTAGTTGAGGAACCCTCCATGTCTGACTTTCCCATGCCCTATGTTTCGACCGACTTATCCGGACAAGTGGCTTTTGTGACAGGCACCACGTCCGGCCTTGGTCGACGTTTTGCCAAAGTACTTGCCGCGTGCGGCGCGAAAGTGGCGGCCACTGGCCGTCGAGTGGACCGACTCGAAGCGCTTGCAGAGGAAATCAGAGCAGAAGGTGGCGTGTGCGAGCCCATTACAATTGACATGACGTCAAGAGAAAGCATTCGCTCGGCGCTTGCGCAGGCGCAGGAAAAGTTAGGGGTGATTCAAATTTTAGTCAATAACGCAGGGATCCCAGACGCTCAGCGAGCAGTCAAAATGTCTGACGAATTGACCGATGCCGTGTTTAACACCAATTTGGTGGGCCCTTGGGTTCTGTCCTGCGAAGTTGCCAAACGTCTAATCGAAGCCAAACTGCCGGGTCGAATAGTGAACATTGCCTCAGTTGCAGCGTTCAATACCACCGCCCATTCGGCGGCAACGCTCTATTCGACCACTAAGAGTGCCGTTGTCCGCATGACCGAATCCCATGCAGTGGAATGGTCGCGCTATCCAATTAATGTCAATTGCATCGCGCCTGGCGCCTTTTCCAGTGAAATGATGGATGGCATGCTCGAGCGGATAGGCGACATCTCAAAGGGCTTTCCTCGTGGCCGGATCTGTGACCCCGCTCAGATGGACAGTACACTGCTCTACCTCGTCTCACCCGCCTCTGAATGTGTGACGGGCACCGTGATTAAAATTGATGATGGACAAGGCTCGAGATAAGCCATCTCACCCTCAAGGCGCTCATCGATAACATCCGGTCAGGGCAAATTAGGCTACGCAGAATCAGCATCAACCAGATGATGCTGTGCCGTAGGCCGATCGTGCGTCAGCGAACAGTGCCCTAGGCAACGCGCGCCAGCACGACGCTGCTTTTCGCATAGTCTCTCGCAATGGCTGCCACCCCGCTCTTTGGAACGCACGTATTGGAACTAAGGCATCATGTGCTGAGTCGCCAATCCCTTCGGGCGATCACTGAGTAAGTTCTATCCGCCAGCCTCGGAGCAGGCGCACCCGGCGAGATAAACTCGGAGCAGAAACCCTTGATGAGCGGTAAATGATTGAGGAGTATAGGCGCTGGGAAATTTAGGATATTTGAATCTCAGCAACCTCAACAGACATTTGATCGAGTGGATACTTGACACTTAGCCGCGAGATTCAATCGTTGCCCGGGAGAGGGCAATTGATCCAAGTTCGCGACTTCCGCCCTCTCCACATCGCATCGCTAGTGACAACGTTCTAGGACATACTTTTAATCGGACACCTATCTTAGGAACTCTACATTAATAGCGATTCCTCAAGAATAACCCGTAAATAGCGACTCAAGGAGGACCCGATGAGCGACCAGGACCCAATACTTACCGAGAAAGATGAATTCATCACGACGATTACCTTGAATCGCCCTGATGCGATGAATGCCATTACTCCCGGGATGCTCCGCGACCTGAATGAGGCCCTAAAAGCGGCGGATGATGACCCGCAAACACGAGTGGTTTTGATCACGGGTGCAGGTCGTGCATTCTGCTCCGGGCTCGACCTCAAACAAGCGTCTGCTGGTGAGGGGATCAGCGGCGCGCTGAGCCGAACGGACGGAACATCACACTATTCCACTAGAGAAATTTGCACTGTCACATTACAACGGATGGATACGCCTGTGATCGGCGTGATCAATGGCGCCGCGGCAGGTTACGGCCTTGATCTCGCGCTGGGTTGCGACATGCGAATCATGGCCGATTCGGCGAAGCTACTACCCGGTTTTGCCAAAATGGGGGTAATCCCTGAAAGCGGTGGCACCTGGTATCTCCCTCGCCTTCTCGGCTGGGCTAAGGCGTGCGAAATTGCCATGCTGGGAGACCCGCTTTCGGGACCCGCATCGCTCGAGCATGGGCTGGTCAACAAGATTGTGCCTCATGATCAGCTGATGGAAGAAGCCCGAAGTTGGGCCAACAAGATCGCTGCCAATTCTCCGCTGGCCATACTGGAAATGAAGCGATTATTCCGCCATGGCCTTACCCAAGACTTCGAGAGTCATTCGCACCACGTCTTAATGTCCGTGCTTAATTTATTTAAAAGTAGAGATTTTGGAGAAGCCGTGTCGGCTTACATGGAAAAACGCGAACCTGATTTTAAAGGCCGATAAAGGCGCACACCATGAAACCACCCAAAATCGTCATTGTAGGCGCAGGAAGCCTAGAGTTTTCGGCAAGACTGACTGCGGACTGCCTGAGCTACCCTGCCCTCTCAAATGCGCAGTTTGCGCTGGTCGACATTGATCTCGAGCGGCTCGAATTCGCAGGTCGGATATTTGACCAAATCTGTATTCGGGGCGGCTATAACGCGAAAGCCACGCTGCATCAAGAGGTCACCGAGGCGCTTCCGGGTGCCGATTTCGTGATCACCTCGATCCTTGTCGGTGGCTTTGAGGCCATTCAAGCGGAAATTGATATCCCAAACCGGTATGGGGTTTCCCAAGCCATCGGCGACACGCTCACGCCTGGCGGCATCATGCGCTGCCTACGAACACTGCCTGTTCAAGCATCGATTGCTCAGAGCATCATGGCGCATTGCCCAGATGCGCTTGTGCTGAACTACACCAACCCCATGGCAATGTTGTGCGACGGCATGTTGAATGCGGCACCCGGGATCAGCCTGGTCGGTCTTTGCCACTCTGTCCAAAGCACGACCAAAGAATGGGCTGCGCGACTGGGCCTTGAGTATCACTCGATCGACTTTGCCTGCGCTGGCCTCAACCATCAGGCTTGGATCACACTGTTCACATCAAAAGGTGAGGATCTGCTCCCTCAGATTCGTGCATTGGCCGTTCGGGAGGATATTTGGCGCTCGGACACATCTCGAATGGAATACATCAAACACTTTGGCTTTCCGGTTACTGAGGCCTCTGGTCACAACTCCGAGTACTCACCCTGGTTCAGGAAAACTGAAGGTCATATCGAACGTTATTGTCCCGGAGGCGGTTGGAATGGGGGCCATGGCTTTATCAAAACGCTGTATAACCGCCCAGACTGGCGAGACACCATGCAAAGAATGGCAAACTGGGAATCGCCCATCGACTTGGCTCGCAGTCAAGAATATGGAAGTCAAATTATTCATGCCGCCACGACGGGTGAACCAGAGTTGATTTATGGAAACGTGAGGAACGACGGACTGATTAACAATTTGCCTTCAAGCGCAATCGTCGAGGTTCGGTGCAAGGTTGATTCCGACGGCCTAACGCCGGAGGTGTTTGGAGAATTGCCAGAGCACCTTGCCGCTATCAATCGAAATCAGGCGAATGTACAAAGGCTCGCTGTTTTAGCGGCTGAGTCCATGGACCCCGAAGTTGTCTTTCAAGCCATGTGTTTAGATCCGCTTACGAGCGCCGTGTTAAGCCTTGATGACATCCGACAAATGACCCAAGAGTTGCTCGAAGCCCACGCGGCCTTTCTACCTGCTGCCCTTACTGAACGATCTTTAACTAGCAAACCTCGGTTTGATCGAGGCCCGGCCGTGTCCAAGTAAAAGAGCCTTAAGGGCAGAGGCTGTTCATACAGGGCCGCACAGAGACTGTTATGTGAGCCGCAATAAGAGCACCTGATGCAGGAACCTTAAGTGCAGAAGCTTTGAATACGGTTCTCTTGGACACACTGGCTAGAATTGTCAAACCCTTGAGTTCCACGCCAAGGTGAGACAACGCCGCGAGATATGGGCGTTGAGTGCGAACAGGTTCATCGCAATCGATTGGACGGCGGCGGTTTCGAACGAAATCAACCTAATATCGTGTCCTATCTCTCTTGGAGGCGGTCTAGACGATGCAATGTGCGTACAATGAACCATGAGCAACGCAACACTTAGTTTGCAGGAAATCTGGCGCTTGGGATGCGCCGGTGAAACCTTGGCCAGCGCTGAGCAGAAGCACTTCGTTGACCTGGCCGCGAGCCGCTTTCACACCTTCGTTTTAAGCGCAGAATCTGCTTATCAGAGCAAGGCGGCTGATGAAGCCAAGGAATGGGTTGATCTTCTCGTGAAAGGTTTGGTGACCGAGCTTGTCACGAGTCCAGGACTTCGAGCCGCGTGGGATGTATCCCCTTTTAAAGACCACGTTTATGGCAGCCTTGTAGCCGCTTCGCTCTTGAAAACGCAGATCCACTAGCTCAATAAGTTCAGTCTCTGCCCAGCCAGCCATCGTTAGTTTTAGGACCACACCATGAACCTTGCATCACGAACCCACCCTTTCATTCCTATCGAGGGCAGCCTGAATTTCCGGGACTTTGGCGGATACCTAACAGCTGAAGGCCAACAAATCGCTCAAGGACGATTGTTTCGCTGCGGTATGCTGTCAGACATCCCAGCGCATGCTTTTGCGGACTTTTCGGCGCTTGGGATCGACGTGATTTGTGATCTTAGACGTGAGGACGAAACTGAAATGTCGCCCACGCCGCTCGGCCCACCTTTTGAAGGGCGCCGCCACATTCCCATCGCGCCCGGCACAAGCCATGAACTCCGGAATTCAATGATGATGGAGGCCCATTCAGCGGAGGAACGAAGTGAACTCATGCGGGTGATTACTCGAGAAATCGCGACTGATTGGACAGGTGCCTATAGAGACGTGATGGCTGGCCTCTTAGAAACTAAACAGGGTTTTCTTATTCATTGCACCGCTGGAAAGGATCGAACGGGCTTCGGTGTCGCGATCATTCAGCTACTTTTGGGCGTGAGCCACGACGACGTCTATCGTGATTATTTGCTCACCAATCAGTCGAATGACCTAATCGAACGAATTCGCCATCGTATGGCTGAACAACAAATAGATATCGATGAAGGCACCCTAGAAGTCATCGCAAGGGTACGACGCCCTTACCTAGAGGCGGCGCTCGAAGGTATCGAGACTGAATTTGGTGGTTTGCGAGGGTATCTTGAAGCCGTCGGCGTTGGTGAGATAGAAATTGACGAATTGAAGTCTCGCTATCTAGTGCCCATCTAAACGCTCGAGCATTGGGTATTCAGACCCAATGGCACTTTGTTCAAAATTCCCTCGAATTAGCCTTATCCCGGCTCAGAGAAGATCGGTAATGACTAACCTGGAACTAAACCAAGATTCGAGGGGATTTATCACCATCATCGCGGCCAAACTTTGAGGGTCTTGACGATAGCCTGCGAGCTCCCGCATCTTGTCTTTAACGCTTTGGCGCTTATGCGAATATTGATAGGACTCAATTATCTCGTTCACTCACCCAGTTCTATTAACATTGATAAACGCCTGCTCTCAAGTGACATTGAACCAACTCGCAATGCCGAGTGATGGGTCTTGGACGGTGATTAGGCATTTCGAGACCGAACAAAGAAGACAGTCAAAAGGTTTAACGCCCGCCTAAATTATTCGAACACGCCTCTTTAGGACGCCACCTCGAATGACCGTCAACAAGCTTCTTTATTTGAAGGGTTCAACCGGCCTCAAAAAGCAGTTTTGCGTTGTTTTGGGCCGCTCACGCTGCACTAGATGGAAGGCTCTGGCATGATTAATCATCATATCGCGATCACGATCATGACGCCCGCTTTGTTCATCGCAGCGCTTGCAGTTGCGCTGCCTTTGATCTTTTGCGCGGCGCTTGCTGGAATCACAAGATCAGAGTTTAGCCCCTCGTAAGTGTCAATGGCCTTGATAATGAGTGGCACTCTCGCGACGCGCTCATTGCGAACGGCATCGTTGATATCAAGGTCATAACTTACCCCGCGTTTGTTCGCGATGTCGTCAAAAGACGTATCCTGGCTCGGATACACAACGCTGCCATCCTCAGCCCGAATCGTTGGAATAGTCGCAATCTCAAAGTCCGCCACGGCCGTCGCGTCTATCAGAAGCCCCGAAAACTCACCTGCTGCATACTCGTTAACCGATGCTCTCAACGATTCAGCAACATTGTCTGGCTTGTTCGACTCAATCCACTCGATAATTCGGCGCGCCGTATCCGCCTCTTGCTGATTGCTCAAAATAAAAGTACTGGATGCAAATGCCCTGCTAAATACCTGATTTTCAATCCATATTAGGCTTTGGTTGACTCGGGTTCGGAGGCTGAATCTGGCTAATAACTGCTCAGACCAACTTCGACGCGCGTTGTGAAATGCCAAATCAGCTTGCTTCGGCATAACGGCTTGCAATAGATCACCCCCTATGGGCATGGCGAGGGTCACTGTGTAGATATCGTTCTGGTAGTTCTCTTCTACCGGTACAGCGCCCTTGATCACGCCCTGAATTCGCGTGGCGGTGGTGCTTCCCTCGACAATCTGGTCAACCACTTTGGTCATCGAGGTGAGACGAACACCTTTCGTAAGCTCTAAAAGGTTGCGCTGACCATCAACCACCGCTGCACGACGGGACAGTAAGCGTTTCTGGGGCGCGGACAGCCCCTCTTTTGCTGTGCCGTAACCTTTGGCGTAAATGATACCTTGAGTCCAATTAATCTCGCCAGAAGAGGCTTTCTCAACCACATCATCAGCGAACGACGCTGATGCCCATAAAACAGCAACACACAGCCATTTCGCCGACATCTGAAGTCTTTTTATCATTGGCTCCTCCTGATATCGCTCTAGCCTATTTTAGAGTCGATCTAGACACTGGGTTGATCAAGACCGCGGTAACGCTCACGAGCTTTGGTCACTTTCCTCAAATAATTCCGCGTTTCTTCATAAGGCAAGTTCACCACCATATGATCAAAGACTTCTTGGGGCGTCAAATCATTGATTATTGGAGCGGCTCCACTGACGCTGGTATTGCCAGTAAAGCTTCTCGCGACATTACCAGCGCCTGTATTGTAGGCCGCGATCGCGCAATAAACCCGACTTTGTTCGTCCTCTATGGCTCGAAGGTACCGGGAAAGTAACAGATCAAGATATGCGGTGCCTAATTCAACATTTTGATCTGGATTGAAATAATATTCCGGCCCCAGGACCAGTTTCTCGCCATATACGTAGTTGTACGCATCAAGGCCACCCGAACTCGGCACCAACTGCATCAGACCAAATGCGGGAATATGGGATCTTGCTCGGGGATTAAAGTGGCTTTCCGTTTCCATAATGGCATAGACCAGGCTGGCGGGCAGCCCGCGCCGTTGCGCCTCAATCATGACCTGCTCTTGGTAACGCTTGGCACTCTCGGAGAGATAATCTGCCTTAAATGGCACTGAAACCGTGATCTTCTTAGCACCATTGGCTAGCTGGGTTGTGGTGACTTTCACATTGCCTGGACTCTGCGCGCCTTGGCCTTCCTCATCGCTCGCTGAGGGTACCTGGGCTTCAATCTCGGTAGCGATCGTCGAAGCATCGATCTCCACTAATCCCTCTAATACTGGCTGATTATTTTGAGGTGGTGCTTCGCTCAAAGAAATCGACTGAGAAGCAAGCTCTGCCTTGGCATAATTCAAAACGTCGTCTTTTTGACTCAGATCTGATTCGGTATCCTTTAGAGCACCTTGAACCGCTTGAGATAGATTTGACGACAACGATGACTCTGTGGATGCGTCATCGATGATTTGCTCGATAAGCAAAAAACCGCCTTCGAAATCAAATTCGCGGCGTGATTTCTTGTCTTCGGAATAATCAACCCATGCATTTTGCGTAGGTAACACGGCGTCCTCAGGTCCCCAGACCCCTTCAACTTCCCCTTTCAGGCGCGCAAAGGCTGCTTCAATAGCCGCATCAATAGCCTGATACTCGGCTTCCAATTGAGCATCAAGATCCTGAAACTGACTCTCGAGCTGCGCATCAAGTGCAGCAAAGGGATCCTCTTCGGCTACCGATCCCACAACGGGGGCCATAGCGAGCGCCAGGGTTGTGAAGGCTCGAATCAACATGTTGGCTCCAGATTAGCTACCAGAGACGACAATGATCACCTTGCCACCAGCAAGGTAATCACCCGATAGCGTATTACTCGTGAAGATCGAGATCGCGTCCTGATCGCTTATCACTAATTCCGACGCTTCCCCAAGGCCAGTGGGCGTCACAATGAGCGAATTCTCGCCGACAACGTCAGCCATGGACTGGGCACTGTCGAGTGTCGCCGCCCAGTGCAGCCAGTCGGACCCCATCGGCACATGACCAGGCCCATAAAGTTCCTTGCCGGCTGCTGTTTTCAATCGCACATCCAGCATCGGTGAAAAATTAAGGCTCGATGCATCCACGATGAGACCCGAATGGGCTGAACCGCCCGCCGATTGCGCCGCAGCGGGTGCCGCAGGAGCAGCTTCAGCTTGGGCTGGCGCGGGCGTAGCGGCGTTTGCCGTTTGAGGCGCCGACGCCTGAACAGCAGCCACATCCTGCGCGCTGAATCGCTCCTCGACTGGCGCACCTTTTAAATTCGGCTGCGTGACTGAAGACAACGTTGTTCGGCCCCGACAGTCGCCATCATCTTGTGCGAGGCAGACGGCCATCGTCACACTCGCAACCCAGTTATCAGCTTCCAGCTCAACAGAGGATGCCATCTCAAACGAGCCTTGAAGCATGCCCTTGACCCGAGTCCCAATAATGTCGCTCTCAAGCGCCATGTCCTTTACCGTTGTGCCTGCCGTGACTCGTACCCCGTTAATCGTTTCAAGCAAATTTCGCTGCGCATCAATCTTTGCGGCGCGAACAGCCATTAAACGCGCTTGGCTCTCGGGGAACCGGTTGGCATCGGCAAACCCAAACCCCTCGGCTTTTAAAATTGAAAGGCTATCGGCCTGAACCGCAAACGCCAGGAAGAACTGGGCTACTACCATCCATAATTTCATTCCAAAGTCTCCTTATGCTTCCCGTTGCAGGATCTGTTTCAAATTATGCAAGACCAAAATGGACTCTGCGCCCGTGACCAAATCGCCAGGGCCAATGGTTCCGTCCTCGCGACCCTGCATGAGGCCTCTCGTCACGGCTGACATGACCGCGTTGAAGCTGGTGCTGTTGGATTTCAGGTCAGAGAAGGGTGATGCGGTACCAATAAAGGCGGTTCGACTGATTTGAAACTTCGCGTGCAAGATATCCTCCACAAGCATCGCAAGTTCACCACGAGTCATGGCTTTTTCGGGGCTAAAAGCGCCATTCGTAATGCGAAAACTGCGCAAATTCAGACGATGGCTCGCCAAGATGTCGTCTTTGTAGTCAGATGAGGCATAGTCAGTAAGCCCTTGGTCTGAAGTTTCACCGACCGATTTGGCATTGGCTTGCGGAATGTACTGCCCCATGGCCAGGTCTTGATTCAGGAGCCGAGCAACTTCGGCGCGATTGATGGATGCGGAATAGGCGAATTCACTTCGTGTGATAGCAACCGCCCGCTCAACTTGCTGCACATGCGCCAGCATCGCTTCAGCGCGCTCGTTATTCATTGAGTCTGCGGCAAGGGACAAGCCAAGCATGGCTCTGGCCTCCGCGAAATCGCGGTTATCAAAATAGACCTCGGCCATCGCAAAGTGCAGCGCGGGATGTGCATCTGAGGTCTTGACCCGGACACCCCGCTTGTACTCACTCAATGCACGCTTGGCGTTTCTATCCGCGCGTTCAATTTGAACGCCTAGGGTGCGGAGCGCCAGCTTGTCCTCATTCTCGCGGGCATAACGTAAACCCCGCTTTTGAACCTTTTTCGCTTCTTCAAGGTTGTTTTCTTGAAGCTCGAGAGCTGTGAGTCCAATGTAGCTTTCAAGATCTCGTTTATCGGATGCGAGCTTATCGAGAAACGATTGGCGAACATCACCATGAGCTCCCGCAAAAGCTCCAAGAGCCGTCATTAATATCAAGTGTCTAGCGAATGGTTTGATCATGTGGCTCCCCCTTTCCTAAGCTCGAATCAAAAATCATTGTAGTAACCATAACCCTAATGTGGAAGTTTATCGTTATGAAAGTTATGCCGAAGTAGGACTGCGTTGCCTCTAAAGTCAGCATCATGATAAAGAACTAATCTTCGGACCGATTTTGTTAACTTTAACCTCTGCGCAACCTCGAAAGACGGATTTTCTTCGGGAGCATTCAGAATAAAAGCCACGGAAGAAAGAGCCTGCGATGTTGTTGGTTTACAGGTCTCTTTGGACGATGCAACCGATTTGCTGTTTCCATCATTCTACGAGAGGACACTTATCTCCTCTAAAACTGAGGAGATTAAGCAGATTCGAACCTGTTGCACCCTAGCCTTCTGTGATCCTCAGTCTGTATAACCCACAAGGCACGATGGTCGATTTGTTGTTTAAACGCGAGAGCTTAGCTCCTATCCCTATACTCAATCTACATTTGGGATCAAAGAGTCGATGTAGGCTCCAATTTCATCGGGATCCTCCCTTTGAGCATTCAATCCAAGGGCTCCACTAACAAGTGACGAACCTTCAAAGCCAAACAGATGACGAATGATAAGCAATCCATCACTCAGAGCTTTCACTTCACCATCATCATCCACATCGAGCACAAGTCCAGCGGCAGATAAGCCATCGGAAATCGTATCTGCTTCCGTCTGCCCTGCATTCGCTCCCAGCGCCCCATCAACAAGAGAACTACCGGTGAAGCCAAACATGTGACGAATCACCAACAGACCATCGGTTAATGCCTTG
>Ga0255757_10000249_pt1 | contig 51499 bp, 37 predicted proteins | sample 071ome_27_FD_179957 | JGI IMG/M metagenome (GOLD analysis project Ga0255757, IMG submission 179957) | Coastal salt marsh microbial communities from the Groves Creek Marsh, Skidaway Island, Georgia - 071409AT metaG (version 2) | ecosystem: Environmental > Aquatic > Marine > Intertidal zone >...
ATCATCGTCATCGTCGAGGGAAAGACCTGTCGTAGAATCGTCAATACCAAAGCCAGGATTCCATTCATCCGGCTTTCCATCGTTATCGCTATCTACTGACGCCGACACATCGTCGGGGAAGGCGTCTCGCTCATCGAGGACCTCATCACCATCTCTGTCCCCTCCGCAAACACCTTCCCAATTAATCTCCGCTGATGAATTAGACAGGTTATCAACCTCAGAACAAAGCAAGGTATTGCCATCTAACTCTACTCTCGCTCCGCTCTGGAAATCTTTGAACGTATCACCGACAACACTCACCTCATTACGCTCTAGGTTCAAATACCAAATGGAATTCTTACCCTTCAGTGGGGAAACATCTCTAATGTTGTTGTCCTGAAATTCAACATGTCCAAGCCGCTGAACCTCCGCTAGAGGTGCGATACTCTCGATACCGTTCTCGTAGAGAGCTAGTTGAAATTGCCGTCCGTCGTTGTCGGGCTGTGCAACCAAAAACTCAGCCAAAACACTCAGGTCAGTGATCTGATTACCTCCAAGATCGAAATTGAAAAGTTTCGGCAGATTCGATAAACGCACCTGCGTAATACCACTTGACTGAATGTTGACCCGATCTAACTCCGGCAAATTCTCAAGAGAAAGCAGCGAGAGGTTGTTACCTGCAGCTCCGATGTAATGTAAGTTGTCCAAACCGCTAAGCGCAGAAAAATCGGTCACAGAGGAGTTATTCAAGTCAATCCACTCGAGCGAGTCGGGAAGCGACGAGGCCACCAGGTCTAAAGAGGAAACGTTATTCGATGATAGGTTTACTCCTCGGAGATTAGAAAACCCGGCGAGCGAGGGATTCTTCAACTTATTCGACTGAGCGTGCAGCCAGTTCAGAGCATTTAGAGATCCAAGCGAATCCAGAGATGTGAGGTCATTGTGTCCGACACTCAGATCTCGCAACTTTGGATGATTTGCTAGAGGGGATAAATCACTCAAACCATGGCCATTCAGCTGGAGCCACTCCAAGTTACGAAGCCCTCGTAACGGCTCAATATCGGAGATACAGCGACTGCCCCAATCTAGATCGAGTTCCTTCAACTCAGCTAGTTTTGCAATTGGAGAAATATCGCAAAACTCAAGATCCTCTAAGTACAGTTTCGAGAGGTTGGGGAAGTTTCTGATACCAACAATCGACTGAATACCCCGATGGTTACAGTCAAGACGGGTTACTTCCCCCGCACTAGCCAGACCATTCGTTTGCTCGCTAACACACTGCCTGAAATTATTACCCTCAAGCGCATCAATTGCCCCTTGTATATCGAGGTACTTCTTCTCGGGGTCATTAGGGAATGCATCCTTATTATTACCGAGGCCATCTCCGTCTGTATCCTCAGACTCACTGGGATCTGTCGGAAAAAGATCTGCGTCATCATTGACGCCATCATTGTCATCGTCTTCATCTAAAGACAGGCCTGTCGTCGAATCATCTTCGCCATATCCGGGATTCCAGCCATCCGGCATGCCATCTCCGTCCGTATCCACCGACGCCGCTGGGTCCTCAGGGAAGGCATCTATTCCATCCACGCTGCCATCGCTATCTGAGTCGGTTGAGCAATTAGAGTCGAAATAAACGTTAACAGGTAATTCGTCTAACCTCTCCAGCTCCGAGCAGAGCAGAGGATTTCCGTTCATGTAAACATTCGTGTCCACCATAAAATCAAAGGCGTTACCGATCGCCGAAACGCTGTTGTCCTCTAACCAGAGATAGCGAAGTTGCCTAAACGAGGCTAAATCTGTCAGCGATGTCACGTTGTTTTGTCGGGTGTTGAGGTAAGAGAGAGTATCGGTAGTGTTCAGAAGCGCTTGAAAGTTGTTATAACCAGTCTCATTGATGTTCAGGTCCCCAATTTTCTGATCTCCAACGAATTCCAGTTCCTTTAGAGGATTACCGTGTAGACTTAAACTCCAAAGGTTCGGTAAGTTGTTAACCTTTAAAATTTCTATCTCATTTCGATCCAAATTAACGTTATTGGCACTACTCCCTGTTAATCCCTCGGCATTGCTGATTTGATTGTTCCAGAGATGAACCCATTCCAGGGCCTGGAGCAGAGAGAGGTCGGGAACAATCGTTAGCCTATTACCGCCAAGATTCAAACCTCTAAGTTTCGTCAACTCGGAAACCAAGGCTGCATCTTGAATTTGATTCCACTCCAGCTCCAATATCTCGAGGTTGGTAAGCTCAGCTACGATCGACATATCTGAGAATCTTTGCCCTCGAACAGACAGTTCCTTGAGGCTCTTGATTTTGCCTAAGGGACTAATATCGTTGATCTGTCCGCTACCCCATTCGAGCCTTAACTCTAGGAGCCCCTTGATTGAAGACAAGGGAGTCAAGTTTGCAAATCTGACATCACTTAAACTTAAAGTGCGGATCTGGTTGAAAGCCTCGACACCCTCCAAAGACTGAACCGAGTCGCACTGGAGTTCCTCAAGCTGGCCCGCATGCTGCAACCCATCGGCACTTCTCTCAATGCAACTCTTGAGGTCAGGATCCGACACTAACTCCAGGGCAGCTTCGAAGGATAGATATTGCAAATCTGGATCATTCGGAAAGGCATCAGCGTTGTCCCCCACGCCATCACCGTCGGCATCAGCGCTCTCCGAGTTGTCCAAAGGAAATTTGTCAGACGAATCATCAACCCCGTCGTTGTCATCATCCTCATCTATCTCCAGACCCGTCGTGGAGTCTTGAGCGCCGTAACCCGTGTTCCAACCGTCGGGCTTTCCATCACCATCAAAGTCAAGCGATGCCGCTGGATCAGTCGGGAAGCGGTCGTTCCTATCAACCACGCCGTCCCCATCAGCATCTTTCCCACAAGCGGTACTGAAGTTGAGGTTGATAGGCGCGGGATCGGACTCAAATAACTCAATCTCGGAACAAAGGATCGGATTATTATCAAGGTAAACCTGTGCGTTTCGAGAGTTGTTATCAAAGACACCCACTAAACGGCTGATATTATTATTTTCCAGTCGAACGTCATTCAAATCTGTCAAGTTACTGAGGACGGAGATGTCTGTGATCAAGTTATTCCTTGCATCAAGCCATTCGAGTCCAGTCAGATTCTCCAAGGACTCAATGGATACCAGGAGATTGTTCTGAATTGCCAAACCTCGCAGACCGACCAGTCGTTCAATAGATGATAAATCCTCAAGTAGATTATTTCTGACATTCAAATAATCCAGTGAAGTGAGCCCAGTTAACTCTGAGATGCTAACGAGGCCATTGTCTTCCAACTCCAATCTGCTCAAATTGCCCAAACTTGCCAGCAAATTCAGATCGAGCCCTTTCATTCCGTTGATCGATACATGAGTCGCTGAGCTCAGATTCAAGATTCCAGACAAGTCGGACACGTTTCGAGAATTTGATAAAGCAAAATACTGCAGGGCGTTTTGATCACCGATAAAATCGAGAGAAGTTAGATTCTCTAAACTATTCAACTCCAAGCTGGTGAGTTTCTCTAGCTCAGAAATAACAGTGAAGTCAGTCAGCTGTGGGGAATTTAAAATTCTGAGTCGTTCAAGCCCATTTATGAGCCGAAGCGCTTGAATCTCAGCTAAGAGCTCTCCTCCTATGTTTATTGCTTGAAGCTCAAGCCCCTCTGGAAGCAAACTAAGATCGGAAAAGGCTGTGAAAGTTATCTCCATTTCGCGAACGACCGAATCAGACCGCAGACCCTCGACTTTCGTTAATTCGTGGTTGCTGCCGAAATAGAGTCCATCAAACTCTGAGCGAGCAGGCAGCACGATCTCAGTAAGTTCGTTATGCGAGAGGTCGATAAATGAGAGGGACACGGATCCGCTTAGATTAAGCGAACCTTTTAAGGAGAGACTCCTCGCGGAAAGTAACTGTAACAAGGGCGCGAAAGAGAGGTCTGATATCTCACGGACCAATGTCCCGGAGATATACAGTCCAGTTAAGTTAGGCTTTGGGCCCAATTCTCCGAGATTACCCAGACGAGTTTCGCTTACTTCAAGATTTTCTAGGCTTTCGATAGTCGCAAGTGCTGAGAAGTTAGAAATTGGCTGCGCGGTAAGCCCAAGTCTACGCAGATTCGTGAGATTTGATAAAGACGAAATGTCTGAGATCTTTTTCCCCCCCCAGGAAATGTAGACCTCAGTCAAATCGATAAGCTTAGAGATTGGGGAGATATCTCCAAAGTGTGGGTCACTGATGACCAAGCGCTCTAATTCGGTGAAATTCTGAATTCCCCGCAACGAGGACACTGACCCAGAGTAGCACTCAACAGTCGTAACGGCTCCCGCGCTTTCTTGTCCTTCGTATCTGGAGCTGATGCAATCACGGAGCGTCAGGTCCTCGATGCCGGACACTGCCTCGCTGAACGCGAGATATTGCTTGGAAGCGTCATTTGGAAACGCATCCTGGATGTCGTCTACGCCGTCACCGTCAGAATCCGCAGCACGTGAGAGCCCCGAAATCAGAAAGATCATGCAAAACGACAAAAAGATTCGAGTAAGGGTAGGCATCTTGTTTAAGCTCTTGGCGCGGTAAAACCTTTAGCCCTGAATATTAATGATCTTCATCGAATAATCTAGAACTTTCGGCTAATCAGCTTCGCCGATTCTGCTTTAAATACCCCTTTTAACTAATTGTTATAAATATATTTTTATACAATACTTTCTAGAGTGATCAGGGAATCAACGCCTCAATAAAATTCTCAATATCCGAAGCCTCTGTTCTCGTAGCCTCAGCTCCCAAAGCGCCTGAGGTCAAATTAGATCCAGTAAATCCGAACAAATATCTGATCACCAAGAGTCCATCAGTGAGAGGCTTAACCTCTCCATCTCCATCTATATCGAGCGATACCGTCCCCACCATCAAATCTAGAGACTGAGCAACTATCTTGTAGGCCAACGCTGCTTCAACGGGTCGCAAGTTTGCTACGAATCTTTCCATAGATTCACTGGGAGTAATCGTTCCCTTTATTAGTGTGAGGGGCAATGTAGTGCCTTCTCCTGGCCAGTTACCTGCCGATTCCGACCATTTAAAGACCTGGTAGACGTTGGTGAAGGCGTCTCCATCTTCATCTCCAAGATCAGAATAAATCTCCGATGACTCGACTCTTCCAGTATCAAAATAATCGACATTTTCTAGCAGTTCATTGTTGTAAAATATTTTGAATGAAATACCCGACACTTCGACACTGTTGTCAGACGTGGAGTAGGTCAGCTTCAGGACATTGCTCTGCCCCTTAACCAAAAAAGAGGGCGCGACCCAATTAAGTCTTTGCTCCTCGAGATTGGCGATCCCCGGGTCCGTATCTCTCTGAAACTCTTCAAGAGCAGTGGCTCCGTCCTGATCGATGTCTATGTTCGCATCGCTCGGATCAGATGGATCTAGACCGTAGAGTTGCTCCCACTCATCGGCCATGCCATCGCTGTCGGCGTCCAATCCTCCGCGAGGATCGTCGGGAAATAGATCAACCGAGTCATCGACACCATCTCCATCAGAGTCCTTGGCCGGAACTTCTATCGGAACCGTTTTTGCCTCGGATTCGATGCTATATCCTTCGGCCGCCAGGACAGTCGAGACACCAAGATATAGACTCCCAGCTTTCCGACTGGCAACAATTGAAAACTTGAGCAACTCAACAGGCAAACTGCCCTCTCCTGGCCATAAGCCTGCTTCATCCTTCCACTCAAATCTTCTGTAAGTGTCCGTGGCGGGATTACCATCTAGATCTTCAGCGTCATCAACTTCAACATCCCCTAAAGTCACTGCACCAAACTCGTAATAACTCAGATTTTCAATGATTTGCGTCTCTAGGGCACTGCGATTGTAATGGATGTTGAATGAGAGACCCTCAGCTTCTGCATTCTGGTCAGTTGTGGTGTAGACCAGTGAGAAGCTGGAACTCTCGCCAGCAACAATGGTCTCAGGCGTTTCAAAACTGAGCGACTGAATCTTCAAGCTTGAGATAGTGGGGTCCGTATCGGCTTTAAATTCCTCCAGCGCGGAAAATCCATCGCCATCTTCGTCTGAAGAGGCATCATCCGCATTTTTGGGGTCCAAGTCGTACTTTGCCTCCCATTCGTCAGCTATACCGTCTCCGTCTTCATCAAGCCCCCCTCTAGGGTCCTCCGGGAACTTATCATTGACATCGAGAACGCCATCCCCGTCATCATCATCGTCTTCATTATCACCAATTTTGTCACCATCAAAATCCCTAGACTCATTTGGGTCTTCTGGAAAGGCATCCTCCTCATCGACCACTAAATCATTATCGTCATCGACATCCGCCATCATCCCTGCCGCCTCACAGGTCGCATCACAATCATTGGGATACCCATCTTGATCGGTATCTTTGCGACCATCTAGCGCGATCAAAGGAAATCCATCTTTATCGTCAGGCACTCCATCGTTGTCGTCGTCATCATCAGCAGTCATACCAGAGGCTTGGCAACTTGCTTCACATTCGTTCGGCGCTCCATCCTTGTCTGTATCCGTTAGTGCGCCAATTGAAATAAGGGAAAACGCATCTTCAAAATCAGGCACTCCATCGTTGTCGTCATCATCATCGGCAGCCATGCCCTTTGCCTGACAAGCCGAATCGCACTCATCGGGAGTACCATCTCCGTCTGTGTCGGTCAGCCCACCAAGCGAGATAAGAGGATACTCATCGTTGGCATCTGGAACTCCATCACCGTCATCATCCCCATCTTCATTGTTTCCCGTTCCGTCGCCGTCCGTGTCAACACTCTCATCGCTGTCGAAGGGAAAATCGTCGTTCTCATCCGAAACACCATCGTTATCGTCATCATCGTCGCAAGCATCACCCGCTGAATCTCCATCAAAATTGGCCTGATCTGCATTGGCGATATCAGGACAGTTATCCTCGGAATCGAGCTTACCGTCGCTGTCTTTATCGTTGCCCCCTCCTCCCCCGGATCCTTCCGAGATCGTGAATTTCTCATCTACGTAGTTGTTGGATAGCTTGTCGTCTTTCTGGATATTCTCGTAGGTATTGTCTTGAAACCCTGCAACGGTGCTAGTAAATCGAACGGACCCAGCTTCTTCAAAGTTAAAAGAGAATTCATAACTGAGTGCATCCCCAGACTCTAATGAATCCACCTTACAGGTCACACGACCTTTCTCACCATCGCATCCGTTGGGTAGCGTTGTAGGTGCATCAACGGTTGGCAAACTAAAGACCTCTATCAGCAGATTTTCGGCTTTGCCATCACCCTCTTGACCTCCATTATTATTGATATTCAATCCAAGATCGAAAGGAACCCCTACCTCTGGTTCTCCCTCGTATTGGTGCTCAATAGACAAATCTGTGCCGCCAAGCGAACCTTCTGGAATATAGATGTGAATTTGATACTGAGCCCCTTCGCCTCGCGTCTCCGAACAGTTTTGTGTACCTTCCACACAGTCGTAGTCATACACTTTGATGTAGTAGGTGCCAGTCTTGGCGGGCTGGAATGAAGTGAACTCCTCTTCACCCAGAAGAAATTCATCTACTTTCTCAATTAGCGCGCCATCACTGTCATAAATTTCGAAGACTAGATCTACCACTGAACCAACATTTCGTGTCTGAATATCGTAGGTGTAGGGGATAGGAAATCCGTTTGAATCTCTTTCCACCCGGAAATTGGCTCGAAACCAATCTACGTCGTCGCCAGGATCCAAAGTGTGCGTTTGCACGACATCCCCAACAAATAGATAGGTAGCCTCTGCGATGGAGTCATTCGATTCATATTGATCCTCAGCCTGAACTGCGGTGCTGAGGATCAACATAGACGTTAGCAAAATCAAAGAGGATCTTAGATTCCTAAAGACAAACATCGATTCAAAAACCCCCGGAATTAGGTCCCGCTTCTCAACAATCTTCTCCGGCGGGAGCTCTCAGATCACCAGGAGCAGAAAGCCGACCCATCGGCTGATCTATCATAAGGCTACTTCGATTCGCAGCATTCCTAGCAGAACACGCATCACCCGAAATATCTGAAACCGCATCGAAGTCAGCGCTGAGCACTCCAAGTACGCCAGTGACGCTGTTATCAAGAGACGTAATTCTGACCTCGCCATCATTACCCAGTTCACTCGAGGCATCGAGGTAACTATTAATGTCCGCAATGTAGTTTTCAGAGATCAGCTCAATGATGCCCCCGTTACCCGCGAAGGCTTGAGCCACGATGGACGCGTTATCCAGAATTAAAAAGATGGGGTCAATAAAGATATTCCCACCGTTGTCGCCAGCTTCGCTGCCGCCCGCTGAGGCGGTGAGCGTAGCATCACGCAGATAGATCGTATCGATGACTTCGATCGTGATATTACCGCCACCGGAATTCACCGCGTTGGTTTGAACTTCGGCGCCATCAAAAATGTGGAGCCGGTCTGTCGCCGCGAGTGTGATATTGCCCGCGTCGCCGCCGCCATTTGCCGTCACGCTGAGCACGCCGTTGTCGAGGAATTGAATGGTCTCAGCCGCAACAGAGATTGAGCCCCCGAGACCCGCGTCCGAACTTTGGCTCGCGAGAGTCGTACCGCTGCCCGTCAAAACAAAGCCGCCACTGAGATTAATCACAATCTCACCCGCGCCGCCCTCCGCTTCGGTTGAAGTGTCTGCCACAGCCCCACCCGACATAGCGAGTTCAGCTGCGTTAATAATAATGCTGCCACCCTGACCGCCTCGACGTGCGGTGGAGTTGAGTCCAGAACCGGCACCCGCTAGATCGATAGTGTTCGCATTGATGGTGATTGCGCCTGCATCCGCATTCGAAGCCGTCAACGTTGATACCGTGCTACCGCTCTGAATATTCAAATCGTCCACATTCAGTGTAATCGCGCCAGGTGCGCCTGAAGACGGCAAAATGGCTTCTGCTGTAATTACAGCTCCCCCTGTAAGCGTCAGCTTTGGGCTAGTAATTGTGATATCGCCCGCATCACCACCGGTAAAAAACGGCAAGAAATTAATACTATCAACTCGAATACCTGAAGCATCTCCTGCGGCCAGACCAGTCGCATCGATGCTTACACTCTGAGACGCGACAATAGTTACGTTCGCTCCGTCCCCTCGAGAGGCTGCCTGGCCAGTTATTTGCCCCCCAGAGGCCAATACTAATGTGCCCGTATTCAAAGTAATGTCACCACCATCGGAAGTAGTACTTGAAACCGAACTAATTTGGGCTTGATCTTCAATGCTGATGGCATCAGCCGTGATCATGATTTCACCCGCCGCACCGCCTGCCTCAACGGTGCTCGCTGCAATCGCAGTGTTCTTACCAATCATTGAAACCAACCCTGCATTAATATTCACGTCGCCGCCGATGCCGCCGTCGGTGGTATCGGTCGTGATGCGCGCGCCATTGCTCATGACGAGTTCGGTTTCCGCGACCACTTCAAGCATTCCGCCAGTCCCTACGCCTTGGGTGTCTGAAAACACAAACGCAGCATCGAGGGTGACCGTATCGCCCGCTAAATGGATCGCACCGGCGGACTCGCCGCTGGCATCCAAATCAATTTTGTTACCGTCGGCTGCCTCGTTACTGACGGTAATGTCGCCTAGTGAGATCATCGAGTAATCGCGCGCTGCCTGCTCAAGCGAGACCATGGTTTCACCCATGGTGGCTACGATTTCGATATCACCACCTGAGAGGCTGATCGAGCTCTCAGTCAATGTGACGTCGCCGCCAATCAGTGAGATCGCATCAAGATTATCGCCATCTTCAACGGAGATCTGGGTGCCATTAAACGTGATGCCGGCACTCGCCTCACCTAACCCAAAAGCAGAAGGTGCAGCCGTGGTAAGCCCAGATGCTCCGGTATCAGAGACCAACAGCACTGAGTCATCTGCAAAGGTGATGCTGTTGGCCGTTGACAAATGCAAGCTACCGTTAATATCGATGCTAGCCCCTTCGCCAAAGGCGATGCCATTCGGGTTAATCAAAAATAGGTTCGCATCCGAAATGGTGGAGCGCAAAAGACCATCAATTTGACTCGCTGAGTCGCCAGTTACCCGCGCAATGATGTTGGTGATGCTATTGCTTCCAGAGAAGGTCGCAGACTCGCCAGCATCAATGTTAAAGGCGAGAAAACTATGCAGCAGGTTGGTGCCTTTTGTTATGCCCATCTCTTGGGTGATTTGCATATCCCCGGTCAGGGTCTGCCCAGTGTCTTGCAGCGTGATTTCCGCATGAAGGGGCGTTGCCGCTAGGCAACCAAGCAAAGCCGCTTTTAACTGCCATTTAGAATTCATAGCTCACCCCCAAATGAATACCATTGTCCTGAAACGTATCACCCAGCGTGGACTTGTCGCCCAGCCGATGTGCCTTTTGCAGCCTGAATGTCAGTCCGGCATACGTCGCCGTAATCCCCACGCCGACACTGCTGATGTCGCCTTTCGTGTCAACATTCAGTGATACTTCGCTGTTCTCGCCTCGGCCATAGTCATAGAAGAGGTGCCCTTTCACCCCGAGGGACCGTGGTGCGTCGGGTTGAAGAAGCGCGAGCGTCATACCCGCATTGAACAGGACGCCTGAGTCTTTAAGCAGCTGGTTCTCACGGTAGCCCCTGACCGTATCGTGCCCTCCGAGCGCGATTCGCTCGAAGGCTGGCAGGGTGTCACCGGTTTCCTGAACACTCAGACCAAAATTCAGTTGCCAAGCTTCGTCTATGCGATGCACGTATTGGCTCTGCAAACGAAACACGCTGAAATCGCCATCAACCCCCTGCGGATTGGGCGCATCATTTTCATCACTGCCCATTCGGCCAGTGAGTCGCAGCGCAAAACCACTGTTATCGCCGCTCCTCGCCCATTCAACGCCCAGGCTCCAAACCGAGGCTTCCGTAACGCCCCCTCGAGACCCGGGAGAGAAATCAAATGGCATCCCTAGGAGTGTGGTCATGCTCTCTTTTTGCTCATAGCCGATAATGCTCGAGAAGCGATGCGTGCCGGTATCTTTCCAGGCGCTTGTTAACTGGAAACCCGTGGTGTCGGTCTCACTCTCGAGCGCAATTTCGTCAAACGGCTCTTCAACGACCAGGGTGTCACCTTTGGCGTGGAAGACCGCCAGCCGAGAATTCAGCCGAAGCAGCGGCAAGTCATAACGGACCGAATAAGCATCCACGCCATCGGTGTCTTGATAGCCCACGTTAAGTCGATCTCCCCTACCGAGCAGGTTGAGGTGCTCGAGCGCCACTTCGGCCTGCCCTTCGCCCACACTGGGACTGCGATAATTATTGCCGCCAATCGTTAATGAAAACGCATCAGCTTCGACCACTTCCAGATCTAAAACGGATTGACCTCGCTCGGTGCCAGGTTTTAAGGAACCCTTCACGTGGCTAATGGTGTCTTCCCTTTCAAGGCGGCTAATGGCTCGTTGTAGATCCGCCAGCTTGACAGGGCCGGAGGTGCTGGCCTTCACCTTGCCTCGGACGAATGCATCACTCAGCCTGCCTGTGGTGCTCAGGGAAATATCCGTCAACTGCCCTTCAATCACCAGGATTCGAATAATGCCATCGCTCACATCTTGGTTGCTCAGCGTTGCACCCGAGGTGATATAACCGGCATTTTGATAGAGCGCTGTAATCGCATCGACCATGGCCAATATATCTTCAGCGTAGACGCGATCGCCCTCATTCACTGGGAGGGCGGTCTGTAAATCTCGATTCGAAAAAACAGTTGCACCACTGAACTCCACACGTTTTAGCACCACGCCATCCACCATAGCGTCAGCCTTGATCGTGTGCGCAATGAGCGTGAGGAGGAGAACCAATAATGCTTTAAATATCGTCATGATCATCCCCTTACTGCGCATTGCCAATCATCAGATAGGGGCTCCAATAATTCGGATGCGCCCATTCCGGATCAGACAAGAGTGATTGTTGCGCAAGCTGCAGCGCTCGTGCTTTGGTTTCTCCCGCTTGCAGTCCCTCGTAAAAGGTTTTCATCAGTTTTGCTGTTGCCTCATCGGCAATGGGCCAAAGCGAAGCCAGCGTGCTTCGAGCACCCGCTTTGAGCGAAACACCAGCGAGACCCAGTGCCGCGCGCTCATCGCCCTTGGCGGTTTCACATGCACTTAACACCAATAAATCCAAGGCGTCTCCAGAGAACCGTCTTGCTCCAACAGTGCTCTGGAGTCGATCCAGGGTGATCTTGTCATCATGGGCAAGCAGGAACGAATTCGCATGATCCCCATCGAAATAACCGTGGGTCGCTAGGTGAACGATGCCGAACTCTCCTTCGGCCAACCGTCGCGTCACGTCTGCAACTGAAAAACGCTCGTTGAGAAGCGGCTCACTTTGCAACGCGGTTCGCAGGCCCGCCAATTCCGTCTCGACCCCGGGTAATGCCTCAAACCCTTGGACGGCATCAGAAACACCGCCCAAAAAGGCGCTGGTTCGCGATGCTTTAAACGATGACGCGTCGGTCAAACCGAGCCCCAACGTGGTCGACCATTCGTACTGATTTAAGAGATAAGAATCGCCGTCATGCAGTGCAGCCATAGGAATGAGTCGAAGATAACTTGAAGGCACGCTGATGATGCGTTTTATGCCCTCGTCTTTAAGAAAAGGACCCGCCTCACCAAGCAGACTTTGATAAAGCGTCTGGGCCTGGTTCAGATACACCGCCTCAGATGTGCCGGGATTGGTAATACTTTCCCTGAAGGCAAGCGCCATGCGCTCCAAATCAGATGCGGTTGAGCCTGTGACGAATCGGTAGAGCCCACTAGAAGAACGAACCAAAACAACCGGCTTCTCGGAGACTGTGACTGAGTACACGACAGCCGTACCGTTGGGAACATCCGTAAGGCTCATCGTGTTCTGTGGTAGGACACAGTTGTCATCAAAGTAGTCGAGAATTTCTGACGCGCTAAGCGCTTCTAACGTTGCTTGTACCTTTGCTAAGGAAACCTCTCTAGCACTGGGCCGATCAGCCTCCGCAAGCAATAAATCCAAATATTCTTGATAGACCGGCAGTACCCTCTCTCTGAAAACAAGCGTACTGCCTTGCAATAGAACGCCACGAATTGCGTCAAGCTTCGCTATCGCCCGTTCGTAATTTTTGATCGAAGCAGTCAAATCCCCAGACGCTTTCTGAAGACGCGCGATCTGCCAATACACGCGATAAGCAAGCCCAGGAGAAGCATTATCACCAAGATCTGCAAGCGCCGCGCGCGCCTGTTTGAGGCCCTCTGTCGTTTGACCCATTCCCTCTGATATTTGACTCCGGAGTAGTGCGAGCTCCGCCCGCTCGGCAAGATTTCCAGCGTCGCCTTGGGCGCTTGCCCGCTCGATCAGCAAGAGCGCATCTGGAAGAAACTCGCGCTCACCGGAGTTCACCAAAGCGGCGGCCACGTCCAGCAAATGAGATGTAGACACTTCCACCACTAGGCGTGCATTAAGACGACCAAGACCTGAACGGATCTCAGCTCGATTTCCCTGACTAGCGGCTAATTTAATTTGCCTTACCAGCAAATCCGTGGGGAGGCTCGCGGTTTGACTGGCAGAAGCATTCGCATAAGCTTCAGAGGCGGCATCAAGGTCACCGTTTTCAAACGCTAGATCACCCAGTAATTGATAACCTTGCGCATTAAGCTGATCGCTTTGTGATTTCCCCGTAACCTTAATACCCCGGGTCGCGACAGTTTGAGCTGTCGAGCGTAAATTGATCGCCTGCAAAGCCTCGGCGATACGCACCAATGTTTCTCGGTCGCTTTCTGTATTGGGTGCGTCAACCAATTCGGCGGCTCTGACCAGAATACCGCCAGCTGCATCTCGATAGCCCGCCTCAGATAGGAAGGATGCGATTTGCTCAAGGGCTCCAACATCGTTAGCCGATAACCCACTAGACAGAATGCGATTGGTGGCCAGCGTCACGCCAGCACCGTCACCCGCCTCAAGACTTTCTTGGAGAGCAACTTGCTGTCCTGGCGAGATCGCGGCGAGTGCCGCACCACTGCCCAACACGATACTGAAGAGCAGTGATGATGAGAAAAACCGAGTCATAGCGCACTCCTGAAACGAGACCTGAAACGATTCATTGTGACAAATTAAACTCGCATTGCCTATGGGCACTGATGAGTGTAAAGCCCGCGGCTTCGCTCAGGCCTACTGGGTCTCAGTATGGCCGCGTTGAACTTCGATTTAGCGAACACCGATCAATCTTGGGCGTGCCCAGCCCAGGTTTATGCTGGATTCTGAAATCAGTGGGTCAATCCGAGGCAAGATCTCCCCCAAATTAACCTGGTGGGTAAAAGAAGAACCAACCAGCATTCCAGACTCCATGAATCATCATTAATACGGGTAACGAGACCTGACGATCCCGCATGAAGCCAAGGAGCAGTGAGGGACCTAAGACAAGCAGCCCCGTGAGAGGCTCACGAAGCACGCTGTGGAGTGCGCAGAAGCAACTCGTTGTGACGGCATTTTGGATAGAGAGGAGGCGTTCACTGAGAAGCTCCTGCTTAAGGGTTTGGCTCCAATTCCGAACCAGATCAAACAACCAACCTCTGAAGATCCACTCTTCTAATGCGGGCGAGACAATGATCAGAACCATCGCATTCAAGGGCTGCCTCAGCCACCACAGAAGGTCAGGCTGAATATCAAAACCAAAAAATAAGACTAGATAAAAACAAAAAGCGCCCAGGAGGGCGCTCTTTTCTAAACCTTGAGGTGACATGGCTGCGGCAAGCCGTCCCGCCATGACAACCCCCAGGGAATTAAGCTGCGACGAATCGACGTCGCAGCAGCCCTGCCAAACCAAGTAGTAACAAGACGAGGAGGCCTGTATCGGCTGAGCCTTCGACCACCGAACAACCACCACCTACTTTCTTACGACTCTTGTAACCGTCCGCATTGATTTCAACCACTTGCACAGGCGTGGCTTCAGCAATACCACTTGGATCTTTGTAAGAACCATTCACTTCACCGTCAGCATCGTTCGGACCACCGTCCTGCAACGTCAATTGCATACACGTGTCTCCTGCTGTCAAGCCCGCGACGTAAAGCTCGGAACCAAGATCCGGACAGGCGCCGTCTTCGCCGAGCGCACTGGCAACTGCGTTGTTGTCGTCAACCACGAAGTCATTCCAACCGTTGGCTTCCGTGAATTTGCGGAGCACACCACCCTCTGGGACGGCAGCAGCAAGCGGGATCACGATTCTGAACGAAGTACCTGGCTCAGCAAGATCTTGAACCTCGAAGTCTAAGATGCCTGCAGGGTAATCATAATCCGCATCATCACCACCAGGTGTCGTTGCGAGTTGTTCCTCGGTAATACCGATCCCAGCATTGCCTGAGCTATTCGCAACGTCTCCGATCACGATCGAGACGCCCTCGTCCGCCTGAGCAGCCTCAGTTCCGGCATCAGCGTTCAACGCGATCACGTTGCCTTGGTCACTCGTATCCTTGCTGTCAGGAATACCATCACCATCGGAGTCCGCCTCGACCTCTTCTGCCGTCACTTGAACCGTAACGCCAATGGTGAAGGTGGTATCAGCAATACCACTATCGGTCACTACCGCGATCAGATCATAAGCGCCAGCTTCAAGCGCGGAGGGATCAAACGTGAACGTATCCGTATCGGTGCCGGTGGAAGACTCAAGGCCTTCATTGGATCCAGACCAATCGATCGTGTGCTCACCGTTCGGGTCAACGATGCTCACCATGGCACTCACAGCACCACCCCCAGCAGAAACACGCTTGCCTTTCGAATCACCCTGCGTCACCGTGATCTTCAAGACCGGCGGTGCTGCTTCTTCAATAATGGTGATCGTCGACATCTTGGCAGATCCAAGCACCGCGTTGGCTGCAGGGTCAACCAGCATCACTTCAATGGTCTCGGCTCCCTCGCCTTCAAGTTCATCATTCAAGATGGTCAGTGTCAGCATACCTTTACGACCCTCAGCGATCGTGACCACCTCAGCATCGACCGTGTAGTCTTCATCAACCGTTGCGGTACCGCCCAACGTCACCGGAATCTCCACCGGATAGGCGGGCGCTGCACCGTTTAAGACAACGTCCAGCATCACAGTCTTGCCCTCTGCCGTTCGAAGCTTGGGCACAGTCGTCACCTGAGGACGTACCGTCACTGTCTGGGTATCTATACCGACATTGCCCGCTGCGTCGGTTGCTGACCACGTGATCGTATATGTACCTGGTGCATAAGGCCCTGGGTTATCAGGCGTTGCCGTCAACTCGCCGTCCAATACATCCTCCGCGGTTGCATCCCCGAGTGCGACCTTGGTCACAAGACCCGTCGAGTCAGCCGACACGTCTGCTGGTGCTGTGACGACAGGCTTCACATCATCAGCATTAGGATCGGTACCTTCCAAGTACTCATCCAGATTGCTGCGGCCATCGCCATCTGCATCTCCTTCCCCGTCCTCAGCATCGTTGGGATCAAGTCCCTCTTCCACCTCATACAGGTCGTCGATGCCATCACCGTCGGTATCCTTATCACCACTCGCGGCAACAATGGTTACCGTCGAGGTGTTCTGGCCCTGGCGCTCATCGGCATCAACCGCGGTAAAGGTCACCACCGTTTCTTCGCCGACGGCGAAGGAGTCTGGAGCATCATTCGTTACATCGAGCGTATTGCCTGAGAAATCAGTCGCCGTTGCTGCTTCGATGAATGCAGCGATCAACGGCTGCGATGCAGGCACCGCTTCACCATCTACAGAAACCACCGTAATCGCAGCCGCGACCTTGACGCTCGGCCCTACCGCAACAAGCACAATGACTTCCTCTTTTGTGGTGTTGCCGGCCGCATCCGAAGCCGTGAACGTGACCGTCGTTTCACCTACTTGGAACTCTGCAGGCAGCGCGGAGTAAGTAAATTCAACTTCGCCATCGACCAGGTCGGACGCTGATATGCCTTCAAGCCAAGCCGCCACACGTTCATCAGAGCTAGCAACCGGCACTTCTTCATCAACAGTCAAAATCAAGGTGTTGGCGCCAGCAAACGCTGGACCTGTTGTATCTGCAACGGTTACAGGAACAGTACCCTGGGCCGCATTTCCAGCGCTATCTGTCACTGTGACGGCAACTGAAGTTGTTCCAAGAGGGAACGGCGTGCTTACGCCTTCAGCCAAAGTGACCACTGGGGCCGGATCAACCAAGTCAGTGACTTCAATTGCTGCGGTCACCTCATCGGTCGTTCCCGTGTAACCCGTTGGGCCCGTGGCTTCCAGTGTCAATCCAGCAGCCGAGACGATCGCCGGTGCAGTGGTGTCGACTACGGTCACAACCAATGACCCTGTCGTAGGGTTACCCGATGCATCCTGTGCACTCAATTCGACCGTGGTTGTACCTATAGGGAAGTACTCGGGGAGTGCTTCCCCTCCAACGGTTGGGATCACCTCTACTTCACCGCTGACCAAGTCAAGCGCAGTCACTGAGTCCCCAAACGCGGTTACAGTCGGATCCTCGCTTGAAATGCCATTTGGTCCCGTTGCCTCGAAAGAAACGTCCACTGCGCCAAGTATTGTAGGACCAGTTGTATCCACAACTGTAACTGTAACCTGGACACTTTCCGCGGCATTCCCGCTGGAATCTTTAACATCGTACTGAATAATTGAGTCACCCACGGGCAACAGTTCAGCTGTATCCCCATCTATTGTAGCGACCAAATCGGAACTTATATCACCTTGAATATTATCGCTTGCCGAGATGCCTGCCAGAAATTCGGTCAACTGCTCAGAACTCAGTGGTGTGTAAGCCCCTTCGGCTTCTATGGTTATCGAAGTCGCTGAAGCTGTGATCTCGGGTGGAATTTCGTCACCCTTAATTGTGATCGTTGCGGATTCCGCCGCAGTGTCATAACCAGCAGCTCCATCAAGGACATAATTAATGGCAGTAATAGTGTCTTCTTGCGCAGTTGTTGCCAAATCGAAGGTGATCGTGGCGAAAGGCAAAGGCCCACTTTCCGGCCAGTCACCACTACCTGGAAACTTCCCGTTGAAGCTACTGACCGCGATATTCGCGAACTTATCAGTTTTAGGATCGCCATCAAGATCTTTGTCATCCGTGGATATCGAATCGGGGGTTTCGGTGATTCCGATGATAAAGTCTTCAACCTCCGCGCTCGAAGCAAGGCTGACAAATGTTACCTGCGTCGAGTCAAAGAAAATCTTCACTCCCAGGCCAGTCGTTTGTTCATTATCAGTAGAGGAATAACCTAGGGCCAAAGCTATACCTGTCTGTCCTGCCTTGACATCCGTGTTGCTTGGATCGGTTGTGATTTTTTGTTCTGCTGCCAGCGCACCGCTCGCAGCAGCTGCGAAAATCAACGACAAAACCATATTTTTAAAGAATTGATAAGATTTAAACATTGGGGAACCCTTCACTGCTTCAAGTACGATTTTGAAACCATTCAACACTAATTACAAGCTTGCAAGACCCGTCCCGCGGCCAGACGCTCCTTCGCCGCAAAACCATTGCTGATATCTCATTCAACTCGTGTCTCGGCTTTAAAAAAGCGGCCACAGGCTTCACTCGGAGTGCAAAGTCTTACGGGCATCTCATCAATACTTGGATCAAGTCGAACATTGAGCGTTCTACTGGCCAACTGATCACCTACTACAACCTGCACTCTGACCGAAACTGACTCAAACTCTTCGCTTGAATCCTTGAACGCAAACGTTCGAGAGACCGACGGGGGTTCCCCCTCTTGTGCAATTTTTTGCAATTGACTCGTCGAATCGATTAGTTTCGGCACCTTAGCTCCTGTCAGTTCCATCTGCCATGGGCCAAGACCCTTAAGTGACGAGCGCGCGGAGACCACAACTCTAAAATCTCTGCCGACGTACTCCTCTAGCCTATATCGAAGCTGTATCGGACCTTGTGTTTTACCTTTACGGAGATCCATATTGGGCCAATCCGTTTCAATCACTGCGATTGGCTCAAGTGTGGCTGCTGAAAAATTTCCATCTAAGCAACCCGCTAATCCCAGACTGACACCAAGAATGAGCATTTGTGCTAACCAGCGCTCACATTTTAAATTCGTCATTCTCATTTTCTGTTGATCTCCACTAACTGGCAAGGCGCAGAGGATTGCTTGCCAGCCAGGAATCCGTAGTCATAGAGCACGAACCAGTACTCTCCAACCGTCAAATCATCTAAAGATTCGCTCACTGATCCAGAATTACTGTTATAGGCAATTTGTTGCCCCAGTTTGTAGACCAATAAATCAGGATCGTCGGAACGACCCAACCCGCCTTGAACACCCGACGTCGCTGAGAAAACAAAGCTGCCAGATTCAGTCACTGAAAACCTACCCAAGGTTCGGTTGCCTAACTTGTTGGCATCGGGTTCTGAGGCAACGTAGTCCTCTGGTGTATGTGTGTTGTCCTGACAGACTCGAACTGCCTCGCCGTCAACAGTTATAGGAGCAAAAATGGGCAGCGCGTTGTCGGTAACGCCACCACTAACAACCAGTTCGTGACTCCCGTAGACGTCTATCTCACCTGCTTCCAGGGCGATGCTATGGTTTTTCAGGAGCGCCCTGATCGCAGTTTCTTGATCCAGGTTCGCTGAGATAAGCGGCGTCACGAGACTAAATATCGTGGTTGCTACGGGTGTATCAGGCACCTTATCAACCAACGCGCTAGTCATCTCAGCTATCGACAACGAGACTGTGTCCGCGTCTTCCGCATCATTGTTCCCGTCAAAAAGATCGAGAACGATCTCTGCAACGCTGTCCTCAGAAAACCATCCAGCGGTTACTTCAACCACGCTAGAGGGGAATCCTTCTTCCATAGGCAAGAAGAAACCTTCGGCTTGGTCTGCACCATTGGTGTCTTTGTAATCAGAATCGCCCAAAACGATTCCAGATAACGCGTTAGCCCAACCTTCAGAGAAGGCGATTCTTGGATCCAGAATATCACCTGAGCCATGGGGGCCACCTGGACTATCGTCTCGTGACAGTCGGTCTTGGAGGTAATGGCCCCACTCGTGAACAATGACGTGCTCGTCGTATTCGTCGGTGTCCTCATCGACGCCACCCAGGATGTATATTACCCCTCCCGAGTAAAACGATGTGCCGATTTTTGCGATAGTGTTGTCTTTGCTCCAATAAATTTCGAGCGGTGGGTACTCCAAACCGCTCGAATTGCGCGCCATATACCCCATGGCATCAATTATGGTGTCGATGATGGCGAAGGGCGCCGCGGCCCGCTCCGCCGTGTAACCTGTGCCTGTCCAGCCGCTCTTGATCGCGACTTCGATCGAACGGTCGGCACTGGTCGTAAACGTATCCGAGATCGCGACGTACTGCGGATAAGAAGCGACATTGATGCTGCCCTGGTTATCGTGAACACTGACCGACCATTTCGCTTGTGCGTCTGACACCTCGCTTTTCGCGCGAATCTTGAAATAGAACGAACGATCAACCGGCAATTGGCCTGATGCCAACCCTTCAGCACTGGTCATCCAATCACCATCGAACGTTTGGTCAGTGTCAGCGTCGATGACCTCGACGCTCAAAAAGCGACCTGGTAGGGACTCGATGGCATCATAATCGAGCTTCGCCTGGTAATAACCATTACTCAAATCGGTCACCGGATTGACTCGGTCATAAGTGACCTTGAGTAGTACATCAACCGTCGTCGAAGTCCCCCCATCGGAGGTTCCCGATCCATTGTCTGTGCCACCCGCGTCGACTTCGCCATCGTCTGTGGTGCCGCCACCTGAGCCGTCATCCGTGTAAGACTCCAATGCCTCTAAGTTCGCAGCGATTTCTGCCGCGGTCAGTGCGCTATTTGCACTCGTGGCTCCGGCGACAAGTGATGCCCCCTCGAAGCCAAACAAATGACGAATAATCAGTAAGCCATCGGTCAGCGGCTTAGTCTCTCCATCTTCATCGATGTCGAAATCTTGTCTGTGAGATTCAATAATCGCGGCGATATCGACGGCTTCTGTCACCATGGCACTCTGACTTACGGCACCGCTGATGAGAGAAGTGCCCTGAAACCCAAACAAGTGTCTAATAATGAGTAGACCGTCCGAAAGCGCAGCTCGCTTGCCATCGCCATCAATATCTAGGATCCCTGCTTCGCTCTCGAACCCCGAGTCACCACCCGTTGTATCGCCATCCGTGGAACCGTTATCTGTGGTTCCGCCGTCCGTACCGCCGTCGCTTCCGCCGCTATCAGTCGTCCCTCCGCTGGTGCCTCCTCCATCGGTTGTGCCCGAGTCGGTCTCCCCATCGTCAGTTGAGCCGCCATCCGTCTCACCCGAATCCGTCGTACCCCCGCCCGAGCCCCCGTCAGTGCCGCCCGTTTGAGCCTCATCGAATTCAATAACGAATGTCAGTTCGTTTGTCTCGCTAATATCATTCCACTGACTCGTTAGGCCAAAGGCATCGCTGTCACTCGCTTGATAGGGCCAGTTTTCGAGCGCCAAGCCGACCACATTTTGATTGCCGTCGTAATTGTCAGGTTCTGCCTTCCCCCAATTTTTAAAGCTGAAGGCTTCTCCGCTCTCCCAAACAAACGTGCCCTCCTCGGCTCGGTCAGAGGCGCCGATATACACATAGGTTGCGCTACCCCCATCGTCAGCGTATCCGAGCGTTTGATACGAGTTCTCGTCAAACCCTTCGCTGACGATCGCGTAGATCAGATCGTTTTCTAACTGGCTGCTAATCGACGCGAGGTATCCACCTTGAGCCTTGGCATAGTCTCTGGCCTCTAGCCAGGTCATCCTATCCTTCACCCAGAGGTAGTGGGCAAGCTGTTCTGAATTGTCGATGTCAGGCTCTGGGTCCCGATCATCTGGCAAGCCATCACCGTCGGTATCATCCGAGCCAACCCCAGCATCAGTACCCCCACCGGAGCCAACTCCGTCATCATCCCCTGCGTCGGAGGAACCTCCGCTATCACTCGCATCAGTCGACCCCTCGTCGCTGGCGCCTCCAACCGTGTCACCACCTGAGGCCAGGCTACCATCGACTTTGATGCGGCGCGCGGCCTCTACGGAATTACCATCCGAATCGGTGACTCGAATGGTCTGAACGTAATCAAAGCCTTCTTCCGCTGAGGCGGCGAGTGTCCGCTCAGCAGCCGTAGTTAAATCACCATCTTCAGCATCTGAAATGGTAAAGACCAGCTCGGCTATCGCCTCAGCATCTGAAACCGTGACCTCCGGCCCACCTATCAATTGAATAACAGGCGTGAAACCGTTTGATGTCGCAGCCACTTGAAATGCAGTAATTGCAAGAGAGCGGGCGGCATCCGCACCAAGAATGAGATCCGCACGATTCACCCCACACAACGCGTCTGCGCCATCGCAGATCAGCGTGGGCGTTGAAAAATTGGCGACTTCTGCCGCATCTGAAAATTCCGACGCGTAAGCCATGATCGTAACGAATGCTGCGTCAACGCCATGCCCCAAAGACCAAGGAAAGGCACCATCTGCTGTGCCTTGGACTCGAGAGTGATCAAGCCCCATGAGATGACCCACCTCATGCACAAGGGTCGTGTCCGAATTATCAAGTCCGACGACACCTACGTTGGATCCTCTTGCAGCGTAAGTCGCTCCGTCGAATATGCCATCGTTCAATCCGCCCTGAAGGTTGGCTAGACCGCCCGTATCGATGACATCAATGAGCCCGAGATGAATGATCAAATCGGGTTTTCGGGTGAATCTTGCATCTAGATCCGCGAACAATTCGTCTCGAACTTCCATCTGTGGGATGAGCGCCGCCGCAGTCAGTCCCGAGTCATCGCCAAGTTCAATCAGATCCGTCATGGCCACACGCGCTGGCACTGCAGAGGTTTCAAACGCCAAGTTAGCCACGTCAATCACGTGAGCCAATCTCGCGTTCAAATCATCCCCAAAGGCTTCAGCGGCTGTCGCACCATACGTAAATGCAACTTCAATCTCAGCCGGGCTCAACCAATCAACTGCTTCAGGCGAACTGCCCACTAGAGACTCAACATAGTCTGTCAGACCATCACCATCTGAATCTGATATCGCGTCAATCGCTTTGATAAGCGGTACCAGTTCCGGGCCCGATTGGCCTGCGAGCGATTCCAACCAGTAGCGTAGATAAAAGTCGCCATTTCTATAGATGAGCAATTCTACTTCCGTGAAGTTCGCGTAATCAGACAAATGACTATCCAAGCCATGGCTGAGATCAATCGTTGAACGGAGGCTAGCCTTACCATCTGCATCAAAGCTGACCGTCACTTCGAATTCAGCTTTGGGAAAGTAAGAGCCTTCCTGATCGGCAACAACGATTTGCAAATTCCAAGTTTCCTCCTGACCAGCAAGGTCAGGACTTCGGATATCGCCAATACTGAGTTCCGCGCCGGCTAATCCAAATTCGAATTCCAGTCCAGACGAAAAGAAGATACTCGGGCTGTCAAATGACCAAATGCCGTAAGATGCATCGATCGCGACCGACTGCGAACCCAGCAAGACTTGGTCAATAGGTACATCGCTGTCATTAGACCAGAGCAGCAGTCCAAGTTGTCCTTCACCTAATTCCTGGGCTCGAAGCGGGATGAGCGCTTTCATTGGGATCGGGTCCGGTCCGAAATCGAATGCGCCGAGGTTGGCCTCACCCAGAATGTAGTAACTACTCCCCGAGAGTAGGTCTTTAGTCTTCAAGTGGACGACTTCAAGCCTCAGTTCGTCTGAAGCTTCAACTGCGTCTATAAAACCAAGCGAGAGTTCAACCTTCGCCACAGTTTGATCAATCTGCTCGAACTCACATGGGCAGACCATTTTGACTGATGCCCCACCAAACGCCGCACTCACAAAAAGCACTGGGTAAAACCCCAAAATCAACCGCAAGAATATGCGTTTAAGTTCTATCATGAATTTTATCTCTCTAGCCTCGATCGGCGGGCGACGGCGGCGGCTTCGGATCACTCGTCTTTCTCTCGCCCAGTGTCGGCTTACGAATGTCATTGTCGAGTCCAATGGATTTTGAGGGGATGAGTTCCCCTCCGAATTCATCACCAGTAAAGTGCCAAGCGCCCGAAGGTGTCGTCAAGAAAATTTGCGTTAGATTCGGGCTCAAAGTCATGACAACTTGTCCTCCTCCTTCGACCACCCCCCTAAGCTTCATCACGTCAATTTTCTCTTCAGACTCGGTCACACGAATCTGAAAACGCCCAGCGCTGTCCCCTTCTCCTTCCTTAGCCAAGCTGAAGAATTGGCCGGGCTTGAATGAACTGAGAGATGCCGCGTCTCGAACAATAGCGCTCTCTATTGGAAACGGGATCACGCTGCTCATGGTTTCTTTATCTTTACTTTCGTACCCCAACGCCCCCGCATCACCTTGATCTTGCCCTTCAGCAATCCACCTGTCATCTCTCTGCTCACGCAAAGTAAACCCAATCACAACAAAGACTAAAAACAGGCCAAACCACGCAATGAATTTCATTGAAAGTTTCTCTTTTTCACATCCAAAGATAGGGCACTCTGGCTTTACCGTATCCTTGACGAACTGCGCATCGGCCTACCCTGTAGCAAGCTGGACAGAACTCGCTTTGGCTAATGCCATCTATGGGAGTATGGGCGCTGAACACACAAAGCGCTCAACCCACGCTGTTCTTCCCAAGAACCCTACCGTATCTGAGCGGCATTGTGGTCGTAAACTTGGTGTCAATCGCTCCCATGGGTTATCTCGAAAGCGAATCGCTAACTTGATCAAGTTGGACAGCTTAATTCGGTTCCGTTGATTAATCAGGCTGCGTAGGCTCAACTACTCACTAGGCCAACAACCAGGAGGAGCTAACTGAAGATGCTGGATGATCGATTACGCTATTGCTCTCTGGCCACAAAAAAAATGTCTGGGACTTGGGTGTGGACTGCCGTCTGGTTCGCTCCAGGACATGCAGCTCATGAGTACTACATTTTCTCGGCCGCCAATGCGGGCAAAGTCAAACGATTGCGCAACTTCGCGGACATCCAAGTGGCTCCCTGCACCTCTACTGGGAAAATTACAGGCCAATCAAGTTCGGGGCATGGCCGCCTCGTTGAGGATGCTGACGAGTGCGAGCAAGCCTATCGAGCATTGCGGTCGAAATATGGTTGGCAGATGGGCCTCCTCGATTTCTTCAGCCGTTTATCGGGCAGAATTCACCGTCGACAGGTCATCAGCATCAACCTAAGTGACTTTCCGACTAACGTCTAGAATAGCAGTACTTTCGCAAAGCGCAGGCTACACATGCGAGAGCAAAAACGAGGTAGAAGCACAAACAAGACGCCAAGATAACCGAGGGACCCACGCACGAGTGTCGAAGTCCTATTATTAACCATCACCTGAAGGCGAGACTAAAAGCGACGTAAGGACCAAAAAAGGATTGGTTAAAATTGATGACTCAGAATGAAGGCTAGCGAATCAAGGTCGCGCGTCTCGAGCAAAATGAAGATGAGCGAAGTCAAACCCATCGTTAAACCCCAGCTTGCACCGATTTCAGCAATTCTTCGGCAGACCGCGAGCGCTCAAACCAACGTACCCCGCGGATCAAGCGACAGCTGGTTACATGCCACCCGTTCGCGGTGAAGCACAAGTAACTCAAGATCGAATACGATCATCAGGGAATGACGATGATCTTACCATCTGTGCGCGGGTCGGCCAGCCGCTGAAATGCTTCCGAAACGTTCGCCAACGGGACTTTGTCCGTCACCAGGTTCGCTACGTTGAGCTCACCCTCCGCCAGGAGCCGCAAGGTTTCGCTGAACTCCTGCGGGGTATAGCCGAGCACAAACTGAAGCGACAATTCCTTGTTGATTGCAATAAGTGGTCGAGACGCATCTGTTTCAAGACAGACGCCTACCACCACAATACGAGCATTTCGTGGCGCATTGGAAAACAGCTGATCTAGCATGCCTTTCACACCAACACATTCGAAGATGACCGTGTGTCCGTCCTGCGGCCAGGGCTGTGCTCCAAGAGGGTCAGACATCGCAGGGTCGAGGGTCAGCGATGCGCCCAGTTGCTCCGCCAAAGTCCGGCGACCCGGAGAAAAATCACTCGCAACGACCGAATAGCCCCGCATCGAGAGCGCGGCGATGATCGCCAAGCCAACGGGCCCACAACCAACGACAAGCACTTGATCTTCATGTGACAGGTTCGCCTTATTGACAGCGTGAAGCCCAACCGCCATCGGCTCCGTCAGCGCCGCTATTTCTGCTGGGAGTCCATTTGGGACCGCCTGAATGAGGGCTTCGGTCAACACCATATATTCGGCAAATCCCCCGGGGGCGATATCCGAATAGCCCAACCCCACCATTTCGGGTCGGAGTAGTACGGGCATCGAACAAATAAGATCTCCTTCTCGCAGCGCCCCCTTGGTGTCTGGACCGAAGGCCACTATTTCGGCGGAAAACTCATGCCCGAGCACCACGGGCGCATCGGTGGTCAGCTTGAACCCGCCGCCCACTTCTCGAGATGTTTGAATGAATGCCGCGGTGTGCTGAACAGCGTGCAAATCGGAGCCGCAGATGCCACAGGCTTTGGTTGCCACCAAAACCTCACCTGCGCCTGGCTGGGGCTCTGGAACGTCATCGATCCAAAGCCTTCCGCGTTGCATGAGCGCTGCTTTCACTCGGTCACCCTGTGGAGCGGAAACCGCCCCTAAAACTCTTTGCGGAGCCCTGCGGTGATTCGCGAATCATCGACAAAGGCCTGGCTGAAATAATCTTCAATGCTGATAAAGGCCGAAAGCCCGTTGGGCAAGCCCAGGGAAACAGACCCAAAGACGCGCCCGTATGCGTCATCCAAGATGTCGCCCGTCACCAGAAATCGCGTTTGCTGCGGGTCTTCAAGAAAGCTGGTATTGGCGCTGAACCGGTCATCGCCGCCCTTGAAATTGTACTCAATACCGAGTTGTGGCGAAAAAATACCCCAATCTGCATTGAAATTCTTAGAGATTCGAAGCCCACCGCTCAGAATCGACTCGCTGAAATCCGCGGTGTCGAAGCGCATGGCGAATCCAATGCCGCCCGCTTCACCGTAAGGGTCTGACTGACTGCTTTGATAGGTCGCACGAGCAAAGGGTTGAACTTGAATCCCGCCAACGGACAGATCCCAAGACAATCCGCCACTCAAGGACCACTGGCTACCATCGATGTCGCTGCGAGTCACCACCGCTTGCGTGGGCAGCGTTCGGGTTGATTCTTGAAACACCCCGATGCGGGAAAATTCCGATTGCGTCCAGGCATAGCTGAAGATGGCATCTGCATAACCGCTTTGGCCCACCATGCTTGTTACGAAGAGGTTCAACGAATAGGTGTCGCGATCAATGGCGCCTTCCGTCGGACCAGGTACGAAATTGCGTCCAGGCAAATCAGCGAGAAAATCGGTATCCGACCGATTGATCCCAAAAATGGCCCCCACCAACAGGTTATCTCGAAGCCGATAATCCCCCCCGACCATAATGCGTAGGCTATCCGTCTCGAAGCCGCGCTCATTACCGGTGATTTCCCGATCCTGTTGACCCGTTTCGATGTTGAGGAGCATGCTCAGGCCTTTGATGCCAAAAGTTTCGACGACGCCCCCTGAAGAATCCTCAGAATCATTCTTCATTTTCGCCTGTAGGGCCTTGATCCGGGCCCGGGTCTCAGAAAGCGCCGAAGCACCCGCTGAAAGCGGTTGCGTGGGATTCAGCGAATCCTCACTGTCTCCAGATAAGTCACCGTCTACCGAATCAATATTGCAGCGTTCAAAGAACGGCGTGCCTGGCACAGCGTTGGCGCACGCTCTCGTTAGAAAGTCTTGAAAATCAGGGGCCGCACTTTGCGCTAGCCCGGAGAACAAGCCCAATCCCATGATGATGATCGCTTGCCTTGTCCGCATGAGGTTCTCTCTCCTTTTGATCCACTGTTATCTCATTCACCGAGTGCGCGCCGCTCGTAGGTCAATCGCTGCAATAGAAATCAGTCTTTTGCGATGGTCACCCATGGCTTTTGTGACGCTCGACATTGTGTCCGCGTATCTTTGATTCATCCAAAGCGTCTGCGCACTGGCCTATTTTGCAACCCTTTCGAAATAAAAATCACCGCCTTCATGACCCGCAAACTGCAAAGGCGCATATTCAGGTTGTTGATCATAGCCGACGCTTTGACCTGCTTTGCGAACCCTTGGCGCAATCTGATCAAACAACGATTGTGCTGAAATTCGTCCCGGTGCGGCCTCGAGCTTTTTGATCAAAGCATCGGCGAAGATTGAGTGCCGCCCCCCGATGCCATCAAGCACCGGCGCGATCCCACCAGACGTCATTGACGTTCTAACACGCGTCAGCCCCTGACCCGAATAGCTCTGTGACAGCTGCGATGCCGTGAGCGCCCCTCGCGAAAGCATTCCCGAATAGCATGAATCACTAATGACCAGCACTTCATTGGCAGGCAACAAGTTCAGCAAATCCGTCACAGTCACATTCGATATCCACTCTGTGTTATCCCCCGCTTCGGCATCCACGGGCAACCAGTGACCACGGAAATTCACCCTGTCCAAATCTCCATGGCCAGCGTAATACAGAAGGAACCGATCTTCGGCGTTGAGCGATTGGCGATAACGATTAACAGCTCGTAGGAGATCGTCCCGGGAGGCATCGAGCAGCGTCTCGACCTCAAACCCGAATTCACTTTGAAGCAGTTCGCTCAGCGACCTGGCGTCTGCGCCAGCGGTGAAGAGATCACTTAGGTGAACATAATCGTTATTCCCAACCACCAAGGCGACTGAACGCCTTACGGCCGAGCCTCGTGATTTAGAAACCGTTTCTTGAATTCCCTCGAAATCTTCATCAAGTAAGCCCGGCTGAATGCCAATTTGAAGCATCGTCACGCGGCGCGTCGCCTCTGTGACGGCGACCTCGATCAGCCCATCTACCGGCTCGACCGAGCCCCTAAATAAGCCGCCACCGAGCATGACCGCAGGCTGACCATTCAACGTGATTTCTCGTATCTCGGTGCCACCCTCAATTTGGCCGACCACCAAAGTCGCCGTCTGACCATCATGGATCGGTTCTGTTGTGCTGGTGACCCTGATACCTCGCTGGTTCAGCATCGGTTCGATCACTTTAATGGTGGGAGGCGGTACCTCTCGTTTGCCGAGTGATTCGAGTCGACGCTTGAGTGCGAGCTCAGAAGCTTGACCGAACCAATAGGCCGCCATGGATGCATCCTGTTCTAGACCCAGCCCTGCCTCGAAGAGATGCGCTAAATTCAACGCGCCCCGAGCATAGCCTTGCTCTGCGGCTGCCAAGTACCACATGGCCGCCTGGGCAAAATTCGGCGCGTCACCATACCCCCGTTCAAACGCCTCGCCAACATAGGTCTGCGCCTCAGGATCCCCGGCTTCGGCGCTCGGCAGCCATGCCTTAAGCGTTGAGGCCAAAGAGGCTCGATCGTAAAGCACGTACTCTCCGCCTCTCGCGCGACACTCGTCAGCACTGACTTTTACCGCGCGCCTCGCTGCTGAATAGGTCATGTTCCCAAGCTGTCGAACTTGGGCCGGTAAAAGGCAATCCACCGGCAACAGCTGAGAGAGTGATTCGTCCTCTCCGAACGCAAAACCGGGCGAGATGCACAGATTGATTACTATGACGAGGCCTCTAAGGGGCGAGACAAGACCGCTTATGATCTTAAGCATCGGACGTGGCTCCCGAACCAAAGAAAAAAGACCACACACCTCATACCTCGTTCAAATTCAATGGCTGGCGTGCTTCCAAACCCTCCTACCACACTGCGCGGATCTGGCGGGGATTCGTTCCGAGTGGAGCCGTTCCAAACCTCAGTGCCAGAGCGACCCCGTGCAACGCTTCGGCTCTTGGAGAGTCACCGCGAGGCGTCTGGACCTCGATGTTAGGTGAGAAGTTCGGCTGGAATAGCACCTCGTTCAACCTAACTGCTCACTCCGTCGGACTACGAGTCCCCAATCAACCCTCGACTCGCTAAAGAGTCACGTGGGCACTCTACCCGTAGTTGCAGTCGGGGCTGACCCTTGCTGCGGACCGTCTGCAATACGTGCGAGTGCTGTCAACGCAACCGAGGCCGGATCAGAGACCTCCTAGCCAATCCTTACATTCTTGCACCCTCAACCGGATTGAGAGATCGGGTCCGGGATCAGCTTTGCATACATCTCGTGCCAGTGTCTGAGCTTTAACTCGTTGTAGTCCGCGAATCGCAAGTGCTCGCGCGCAGTGGCTTTCATGCCTGCATACACATGCTCAAGGTTACGAATATCTTGATTGAAGATTTTCGTCAGCATGCCGAGTTCATGCGCTTCGGTGTAGTCGTCCTCCGCGCTCAACCAATGAATCTCAGACACGGGCGTGTAATCGCCATCCTCGGGCATCGGTGATAAGTACATACATTCCATAATGCACTCTTCATGATTATCACCATTGGGCCTGAAGCGATAATTAATCTGGTTGAACGAGCCCCAAGGGTGCCAGTTTGGAAACACCGTGAAGAAGATGGATGCAGTCAACTCTATGTCCGGAATGGTATCGGCAACCGAGGGAACAATGTCTTTCAGGACGTGACGCTGAATTTCAGCGCCGCCTTGCCGAGTGTTCGCTCGGGCGCCCATTTTGTCTTTAATCCGACCCGCCGCCCGAGAACTGCTCATCGCCTGAACAGCCTGTTCAGGCAATTGGCGTCCGCCCACCCAATCACACAAGTGCGGGTTCGCATCCGTTAAATCGCCTTCAATCCACTCTGCGTGTGTGTTGAATTTGCCTGACTTACCTTTGGGCGTTGTCACTTGAACCACACCATCGCCCAAATCTTCGTAGACCCAGCCATTCAATGGATGCTGGATCTTATGCACACCATCGAGTTCGACAGGCTCCCACGCAGGAAGTCCGTTGCCTTCCAACGCGCCACAACGTATCGCACGAGAGTAGTTTCCGAAGGCGTCGTATTTGGTGCAGAGATCGTGTGCACCGCCCGTCAAAATCTGAGGGTGGGTCATGAGTACGTGGTAAGACTCCATAAATGCTTCTTGAACCACTTTCCAATTTGCTTTCACAATTTTCGCAACATGAGCGGACTTATAGCGCTTGGTGTACGGCAGCAATGGGAAGTGGCTGTCTAAATCACCGAGAAAATCTTCCAAAGGCTCTGCTTCTGGGTCAGGATTGATGAAGATAAATCGACCCCAACGACCGACTCTTACTTCAGGTAATGATTCCTCGTCTCGCTTTAGTCCTGTGTAATCATAGGCACACGGAATTTGCTTTAAGGTTCCATCAAGATTCCAAGCCCAACCGTGGAACGCACAACGCAACTCATCCAGCCCCTTTCCACGGCTTTCACGAAGTTTACGCCCGCGGTGCAGACAGGCGTTGTAGTAGGCCTTGTATTCATCTTCCGCCACCCGAACCACAAGGAATGACATTGTCGAAATATCGTAGGGGACCACGTCGCCCACATTCGGCAGATCATCCTCATGACAAGCCACTTGCCAGGATTTCTTCCATAAATGCTCACGTTCGAGTTCGTGATACACACGAGACGTGTATCGCTTCACTGGAACCAGTGTGGGTCCTGGATCCATCGGGGCATTGCGCCTCAAGGCCTCGGAGATGTGTTCCGGGTTGGTATCGGCTTGCAATAGCTTCTCGAACGCTTCGTCCATGGTGCGTACACCGGCTTTCGTTGCCGTATTCATCGCGACTCCTTCCATTGATGCTGCAAACTTCCCTTGCAGGGGGGTGATCTCGTTAGGCGTTAAATTACCTGTTATCGGCATGTAAAAAAAGCACGTTGTCCGGTTTTAAGTCAAGCTTTCCATGCCTCAAGGCAAACCAGTCGGGCATGCCCGAGCTTGGGCACGAACACCGCCGAAAAGATGGTCTAACGCCTACTCGAAATTCGCCGCCAAGGGCTTGATCCAGGCCAAAGAAGATCGCAGGATGCGAGTAATTCAAAGGAGTACTCCCATGAGCCTAAGTCAATCTCTCTTCGATCTCTCTGGAAAAACCGCGCTGATTACTGGTGGCTCATCTGGGCTTGGTGCCTACTTTGCCGAGGTACTTTGCGATGCTGGCGCAACTGTCGCCATCGTCGCCCGCCGAGCCGACAAACTAGACGAGGTTGCAGACCTCGTTAGATCTAAAGGCGGTTCGATCATCACAAAAACGTGCGATATCGTCGACGCCGACCGCGTTGGGGAAGTTGTCGCCGACATTTGGAGCGAGTTGGGTCGTATCGATATTTTGGTAAACAATGCAGGCACGGTTGGGGATGGGGGCTTCGTCCCGGAGAAACTACCCAGGGCGGTTTTTGCTGAGACCATCAATACAAATCTCATCGGCCTCTGGACCTGCAGCCAGGAAGTGGGCAAACGCATGCTGGCTGACGGCCACGGCGGCTCCATCATCAACATCACTTCGATCATGGGCATGGGAGGCGCCGCAGATCATCCGCTTGCCTACCAGACTTCGAAGGCTGGGGTCATCAACTTGACGCGCAACTTGGCTTGCAGTTGGGCTGACCGGGGCATTCGCGTCAACGCGATCGCGCCGGCGTATTTCCCCAGCGAAATGACTGGCCCTTATCTAGCCGTGCCCGGGTTTGAGCCTTACGTGCAGAATGCGACGCCCATGGGTCGACTAGGCGAACTGAGCGAACTTGCAGGGCCTTTGCTTATGCTCGCCAGCAACGCAGGCAGTTACATGACCGGCGCGTTGATTCCAGTGGATGGAGGCTACTCATCCGGCGTCGGTCATTCGCGTTGGACCGACGACATTTATGAGGGTTTAAGCAACGTGATTCCCGATCAGGGCTCGGTGCATATCAAAGCGCCCTAAGCCTTGCTAATCGATCAGCGGGAAGCCCAAAAGCCACCCCGCTGGTCCCGAGACCGATGGTCACTCAGACGTTCAATATGGCTGTGAAGTGGTAACCCCCGCAAAATAAAATGGCTCGACAGCCCATCGGCTGGAAGCCCGTGCAGGTTGACCAGAGGCGTGATTTTTTTACCTCGTTGAAATAATCGGCTCTCGAGGCCGACCTTCCTCTAGCACTTACTTTCGCCAACGCGCACTCTCACTGGCGCTTCTCGCTCATCATGGCCGGCACTTTCCTCCACGCCGCCCGTACAGGACGTGCCTACCGGATCGTCCGGCTCTCAAGGACGGCCAACATTTCCTCCCGAGTCCTGGTAGCCTCAAGGGATATGGCGCCGTTGAACAACGCATCTCCGTTAAAACCAAAAAGGTAGCGAATTAACAACAGTCCATCCGTCAGAGCCTGGCTTTTATTATCGCCATCGATGTCCAACTCTGGCTCAACCGCCTTAAGAAATAGCTCAACTGCAGACTGATCGAAGCGAGCAGCGCTTGATACTGCACCATTGGATAGGCTCTCACTTGTGAATCCAAATAGGTAACGTATCGCAATCAATCCATCCGTTAGAGCGGTTGATGATCCGTCGTAATCGAAGTCGAAGCGCAGGCAATCATCAGGACACAGATAGGGGTTTCTGGGATTCGTACCAGCTTCGATCTCAACAAGATCTGAAAACCCATCCTCGTCATCATCATCGTCGGTGTTGTCCCCAATGCCGTCTAAATCGAAGTCCTCGCTCTCAGTGGCATCAAAATCAAATGCGTCCTCGTTGTCTCCTACACCATCGCCATCTGAATCCGTGGTCTCGGCAGCATCCTCCGGGAAATCATCCGAGTCGTTTTCAACTCCGTCACCATCGATGTCGTCATCGCACACATCACCGACGTTATCACTGTCCAAATCAGACTGCCCCGAATTTATGACTGACTCACAATTGTCGATCTCGTCCTCAACGCCGTCACCATCGGCGTCGGAGATTTCCGAGCCATCGTCAGAGGATCCGCCGCCCCCATCGCCTCCGGACAATCCGCCCGATCCTAGCCCTTCGTCGCCACCATCAACCGAGCCGTCCGTGGATCCTCCATCACTTTCACCACCCGAGGTTTCTCCACCTGTCTCTCCGCCGCCGGTCTCCCCGCCGTCATCGTCCACTACAGGATCCTCGATTTCTTCAACTAGGGTTATCAGTCTTTCAAGCGCTAGAAGCTGATCACTACTCAAGTTTTGATTCGTGTGCCGATTCCCCTTCGGGCGGTTCAGAAGCTCATTCCCCTTCCCTTTCTCGATGTAGTTCTTCAGCTTGCCAAAATTGGTGTCCTGCTGGCTGAGGGAAGACCCCCTGACGTAAACAAGATCAATACCCCCGTACTGACCACCGCTCACGTGGCACACGATGCACTTGGATTGAATTATCGCGTCAACTGAGTTTTGGTAGTGTGCAAAAGCCTCTTCCTCGGTTGACGCCGCAATTTTGAAACTGGCCATAACCGACGACAACACGATCAACAGGCGCGCCAGAGAGCGCGTTCTCCGTTTTTGTTTATCCGCCATCCCTAACCACTGACTAGATGTAATCATGGGTAATACTCCCCCGCCCAGCTTCGTGGATTACGCAATTCGAACTAATCAAGATCATGCCGCCTTTCTGCCCATCAAATGTTTCACTAGCCAAAAGACCCGCTAAATGTGGGTGCCGAACGTTTTCCCGGTTCGATCAACCGCGAACCAAGTCGCCCCTGAGGCAGAGAGGAATTCAAGGCCACGTTCGCCTAGCACTATCGCGATAGTCGCGAGGCTACCGCTGACGACCGCTTGATCAGAGACCACGCTCACCGCCGCAAGTGCGTCAACCGGCCAGCCTGTCCTGGGATCGATAATGTGGCTATAGCGTCGCCCTTCGATTTCAAGGTATCGCTCATAACCACCGCTTGATGCGATTGCCTTGTCCGTCAGCAGCAAAGTCGCAATCGGACCAGACTCAAAAGGGTGTTGAACGCCAATCGGCCATGCGCCCCCATCTGGATGCTCGCCGGCGCAGCGAATGTCGCCGCCCAAATTAACCAGTGCAGAAGTAACTCCTCTTCGCTTAAGGCCCTCAATCAGCGCATCGGCCGCGTACTCCTTAACGATTCCTCCGAAGTCGATCTCCATTCCTTTGACCGGCAATCGCGCCTCGCCGCGGGCCCATTCAACGGCTGGCCAATCCACAAGCTTTAGCATCGTTTGGAGCTCTTCTTGAGGTGGCAGCGTTTTTCTTCCGGCAAACCACACCCTGCGTAGACACCCGGAGGTAACATCAAAAGCACCCTCGCTTACCCGATAGCATTGATCTGCATAGCCAAAGAGCGCCATCGCTTCTTCGTCTAAATCAAGCGCATCGGATAGGCCCGCTCGCGCATTGATGCGCCCGACTAAACTGTCTTCTTTAAACCGAGAATACTTGCGTTCAAATCGACGGGTCTCGTCTTGAGCCCAGCGACTTGCATCTTGAAGGAGCGACGGGTCATCCCCAACCAGTCTGAGTTCGCACGGCGACCCCATGGCTTTAAACATCGCCGTGAACGACCGTCTTCTCAAAATTTCAACTGGATTCCGAGCGAGAGAAGCTCATAACCGAGCAGTGCAACGTGTGAATCTTGCCCACTGAGACCCCAAGAGGGTTTCGATCGGTAGCGCTCGTACTGCAGCCCTACTTTGAGGGCATCTCGCTTGTAGTTGATGGCCAATTTGGTGCTCAGCGCGCCAAATGCGGACAACCTGAAGTCACTCGATTGAGGCAATGACAGCGGGCGATCATAGAGGTCGCCCAGCGTAAAAAACGATGCAGACGACTGCTGGTAACGGCGAATGCCCGGTTCGATTTCCCAGCGATCAAGAAAGGGGGTCAGGATGCTGAACTCGACGGTATGCGCCTCGAGGTCGTAGGAGTCCCAGTAATATCGATACTCTGCTCGCACCCGACTGGCCGCCGCTTCTACATAGTGAAGATATCCCGCGGTGAGACGATGCTCGATTCGATTGTCGGGCCTGACGTCTCTCAGCTTGTAAGGATCACTGAGAAAACCGGCGCGCTTTGTCAGGCCATACCCCATCTGTACAATCTGCTTACGGCTCAGGATCTGGCTCACACTGAGTGCGAGGCTACGACTCTGCTTACTTGCTTTTACCACGCGACCGTAGAGCACAGCATCGGTGGGATTCAACGTATCACGCGCATAACTGGCGTCGAGCGTTAGGGTCGTATTCTTTTGGAAAAACTCGTTGATCCAGCGAATCCCAGCATAATTTGATCGATAGTCATGCTCTCTCGAACCGCCCACCGACAATGACCATGCAGCATTGTCTGAATACTTGGTGAGCGACCCTTCCAATTTATTTCGAGAGTCATCGATCGACGCACCAGACATGATGACCTGTTGGTCGCCTACTGAATCCACTGATGCGCCCCAAGGAGATGCGCCAGACATTGCTTCGTTGGAGTAATTCAGATTGAGGGCCCAGTCGCTACCGACTGGACGCTCCAAATAAAACTGGTTGATCTTGATTTTGTATCGATCGGCTGATCCAAAAAGAATGGTTTCATCCCCATTCTTTATTGGATCTTCTTGGTAAACACTGCTTCGGAGCGCAACGCTGGTTTCAGTCGGTTGGTTAACCGAAAACGCTGGGAGTGCCATGGCCGCCGTGGTTAACGCAACCAGCGCTCGCCCTAAATCTTGTGGGGCGCCGTGATGTTCACGTTTTGCGCTACGGTCCATCTGATTGCGTTTAGTTACAGCCACACCCGCCCCCTGCTGACCCTAGCCCGCCGCTCGCGCCCTCTTTACTGAAGTAGACTTGCTGATCCAACGCCTGAGCCAGTGGGTCCTCGGTCCAGGCCATTTCATCTTTCGCAAGAATTTCCCGCTCCCAGGGTGCGACGGTCTGACAGGCACTGACGAAACCCAGCACCAACATCACAAGCAATAGGCGCGATTTACTTTGAAAGGACATCGTTCACCGCACTTGCGAGTTTCGCCTCATCGCCTGGCTTAAAACCGACATGGCGCGCCACGATCAGTCCTTCAGGGTTTATGACGTAGGTGGTAGGCATACCGGGCAAGTCATATTGTGCTGCTATTTTGCCGTCCGTATCGATGAGCGAATCATAACTCACGCCCATTTTCCTCATAAAGCGCGCAGCTCGTTTAGGGTCCGAATCAACACTTACGGCGAGGAGCACTGCCGACTCCGGTTCAAGCGCGTTAGACAAGCGCTCCAACTCCGGCATAGCGACCAGACACGGACCACACCAACTCGCCCAGAAGTCAAGAATCACGGCCTTTCCTGCGTAATCAGCAATCGAGACGGGACCCTCACCCCCCAGTGTGGGCGCGCTAAATTGAGGCGCCGAATCTCCCACTTCTACAGCAACGGCGGCCCCGGACCAGGCTAACAGCAAACCGATAAGTCCAAACTCTTTGAGAACAAGCATTGTTTTTCCTCGTGTGCCTTGGTCACCTCGCGTCTAGTGACTGCCTCGCGCCTCTCTGGTCAATTTCACGGCCAACGAACCAGAGTGCCCTGTTTCATCGGGTGCGATTTGAGCCTGGCCCAAACCCTCTCTAAAGACCTATGCGCGACCAATCGTCTGGGTGGTGTTGATCCCTCATTTTGCAGCTCTGGATTCGCACGTAAACCCTGAGACCTGAGGCAAACGCTGAATTAACTGGGAGACGGGACTCCAGATCGCGAGCTTGCGTTAGGCACTGGTCTGGCAGCGCCTCACGCTCGTGATGAGCCAACACGATTACAGCAACTTATACGCACAGAGTCTCAAGTACAGATCGCCTGCAAGCGATCGCTTGATTAAGCGCGCGATTCCGTCGCTTGAACAGCCTCCCCATCTGTTAATGTTTTACAACGCGCGAAGTATTTCCAAACCACCATGATCAAGTGCTGCTTGACTGTGCCGAATAGCCATTGAGGCGACCAACTGCTGACCACGTTCGTTGGAGAGATCGAGGTTGCCGCCCGCGACCATCGCGGTGGCCAGACCACCCATCAGTTGCGCATGCTGGTAATCCGCCCAAGCCTGCTCACCGCTATAGCCCGTGACCCCAGAGGCTTCGAGCGTTTGCTGGTAAAGATCGACGAGGAACTGCTCGTGCGTCCTGCGGAGCTCGATATCCATGGAGCCACTGATCAGATAGGACAGATCATAGACTCCAGGGCCTCGCCCAATACCCTGCCAATCAATCACAACGACGCGCGGTTGCGCGCCAGAAGCAAACATCATGTTTTCCACGCGATAATCCTGATGTGCAATGGTCCACGGAGATCTGTTGCAAAGAATGCTATTCAATTTCAGATAGTTACCGGCAAAACCGCGAAATATTGCCAACATATCGTCCGTCAGAGCAGCGGCAAATCCTGCTTCAAAGGCAGGTTGGATCTGAAGAAGCAACTGATCCACATACTCGATTCTAGGGCCTACCATCGCGGGTATCCAATCAAACGCAGCGTTTTGCCCTTGCCCCCACCACGTCGCGTGAATCTGGGCCAAAACCCGTACCGCAGCCGCTGCTTGCTCGAACGTCATGCCATCTGCCTGGCTCACGAGCACCAGATCACTCAGATCTTCCATGACGATGACGAAATCCGCGGTGCCCGTCACAATTTCGGTGTGAAAAATTTGGGGTAACCCGACGCCGACAGATGGCGCCAGCTCATTGTAAAAACGGACTTCAGCCTCGAACATGCCAAGGGCGATGCCCTGCTGTTTGTTTTCCTCAAAGGATGACGGCAACTTGACGACGACACTGCCAAGTGCCTTGGCCTTGTCATCACCGGCAATCGCTACTCTGAAGATATCCCCCATCAGACCAACACCTTGCCCGACCTGACGCACAGTTAACTCATCTATCCGGCAGCCTAAAATCTCGCCTAGCCATTCAGTGCTTACATCGTCAATCGTGTTGGGAATCATCTCGCCACCTACCTTCTTCTGGACCTCGCTATCCTAACCTGACACCTCGAAGTTCTCACGTCTCGAGCGTATGAATTTCTCGGAAGTCTTAACTCCCCTAGGAGCGACTGCCGTCATCCATTGCCCTCAGAGATCAAAGTCCAAACGTCAGAACGGAGAAAAGATCCCGACGACATTGCCATCTACGGCAACGATTTATGGTTTCGCATTAATTTCTAGAACCTCTCAATACGCCGGCACATCGGCCATGCCAATCCAAAAGACCTCAACTCGCGGATGTCCCGCAACGCAAGAAGTTGCCTCTGCGTCTCGAAATTAACGTGTAAATTAGCTAGCGTAGCCAATACGCCAACACCTCGGCAAAACATTCATTGATCGCCCTAGGTTCTCTGCAGGGCTCATCCAGACACCAGACGATAGAGAGAAGCAGCATGTTTGATTTTAAGGGCAAGGTCGTACTCATTACCGGCGCGAGCTACGGCTTGGGCGAGCAATTTGCTTACAGTTTTGCGGAAGCAGGTGCCGACCTCATACTCACTGCAAGAAGCCAAGCGATGCTCGAACAAGTTGGTTCAAAATGCGAGGAAAAAGGTGCCAAGGTGACTGTCGTGACGGGTGACGTCTCAGTAGAAGCGGACGTCCATCAAGTGATCAAAGAAGGCATCGCTGCCCATGATCATATCGATGTGCTGATCAACAATGCAGGGATTGCAGACGCCCGAGGCGTCGCGGCCGAGCAATTTGACACCGAGACTTTCAACCAAATTCTTTCAGTTGATCTGGTGGGTGCGTTCTTATACGCACGAGAGTGTGGGCGCCATATGCTCGAGCGTGGCCAAGGCGCTATCGTCAATATTTGTTCAATTATGGCGAGCGGCGGCAATGAAAATAATGTGATTGGCTACACTGCCGCTAAAGGCGGCCTTCTCAATCTCACTTATCAATTAGGCTGTGAGTGGGCGGATCGTGGCGTTCGAGTTAACTCGGTCTCACCAGGGTTTATCGTCACGGAGATGACCCGTCCCATGTTAGAGGCCATGGGTATCGACCGGTGGATCGCCAGTCGAACACCCATGCGGCGCGTGGGTGATGCCCAGGAAGTGACGAATGCCGTCATGTTCTTGGCCTCAGATCTTGCAAGCTATATCACTGGGGTCGATTTGCTTGTGGATGGGGGAACCAATGCCAGCAACGGCACCTTTCAGATCCCGCCCATTCATCATGAGTGGAATACCGACAAGCCCATGGTTCCCTCGTCTTACCAACCGGTTCAGCCAAGACCTGACTGGTATCAGGCGCTCGAAAAAGGCGTCCCCGGCGTGCACTATCCTCTGCCAGATCCTGAGGAGTGATGGGTTAGAGCGCGCTCGCGTTGGCCGGCTCGCCCTAAGAGGTGAGGCCTTTAATATCAGCGTCAAGCTTCGCAGGCCCGCCGCACCGAGACCTTAGTCTCGACATGGACTCAACCGATTGGCTTCCTCTAGATGCTGCCACCCGTCGACATCATAGCGGCGCCCGTTTCGATCGCTCGGCATCGACCAAGGGCCACAGATTTACATGACCGAAGCTGTATCAATCCCCGGGGGGCTGTCTAATCATCCCCCGGAGGGGGTCAAAGAGCCCTATCGAGCCGATCGGAAGAGGCGCAGGGCCCGGCGTTGAGAGGTGTCAAATTGGCGACTAAGGGGTCTGCATCGCGCGCACTCCTCCACATATCGAGGGTTTCGGAGCGAACGAGGCGATCAAAAAAACAAACAATCTTGACTGTTATTACGCTTCAGCTAATGTCAGTACACGATTATTTGAGCTCCAGAATTGCGTTCCTCGGACAAGTGATTGGTGACGAACCAGGAACGCCTGCCCTTTAGAGCGAGTTGTTAGAGGCAGCGCGGCAGAGAGTCACAGCGCGATCAGAACGCGCTCAAAGTTTGGATTCGCGTGAACCGGCTCCCCTAAGTGGTGGCGGGCTTTCGGGCCCGCTGCCGCTTATTTTTAAAAAACTCACAAGAGAATTTAGGCCCGAGTCGGCTGATGGCCACCATCGCAAGACCACAGGCCCTCTAAACTGCCCAAGCCAGAGCGAAGGGCGTATCGCATGAGTCGTTAAGCTGGGTCGACAAGCGACAACCAAGAATTGAGCTCTGATCGAGTCACGCGCTTCAGACTGCGGCCTTGAGCGCCAATTCACATGCCTTGCGAAAGAAAGATTCAAATGCACAGATCTTAGGGATTGGCTAGCAGATCCTTTCCACGAGACCATAACCTGAGTCATAGACGAACTCGCGCCCATCCGTCGGCCGATCAGTGCCCGTGCACCAGCATGTCTGAGTGAGAACTCCGAGATCTGCCCCTGAAGACGCGGCCTTCTGCACGTTTGAGTGTTCTATTAACAACTCCCCTAAGCATGCAGCCCAGCACCCAGTGCGCCATGGGCAGCTACCATGGGACCGACAGTGAATGGTGATTCGCGGATCAACTTAGTCTGACTTAAGTAAATTATCGGACCTGCTTGCCTTGATTTTCTGCTGAGCAAGCTCGATCGCACGCTCCAGATAAAACCAGAAAAAATCAGGCGATTGGTAACCCAATATTGGGTCCACCAGTGCATTGCCCTGTCCATCCAAAAACAGAAGCGCGGGCGCACCCGACACACCGAGTATCGCCATCAATTCCGGTCCGGTCATGCGCTGATCGCCAAAGCCCACGACACGTTCAAACTCCCAGCCCAGCTCAACCAGGTCGATGGAGTCCATAAGCCAGGGAATCTTTTGAAGAGGACCCAAGACCTCGCTTTCCATTCGCGCGCAAAAGGGGCATCCCGGTTGCGAGATGTAAACCACACAGACTTTCTCATGCTCCTCTGCGCTCGAACACTGGTGCGCTAAATTTTCCGCGGCAGCCAACTCCGCGCGCAGTGTGCCACTCATGGATAACAAGAGCGTAAGTAAACTCAATCGGTACAGCATGCCGCCTGAGAGCATTTCTTCACAGCTTCGACCCACCAAACGATAGAGAGTATCAAGTAGCGATAAATACAACGGTATCAACCTCAAACATTCAATTCCTCGGTTATCGACCCAACGATTTCCTAAAACCGCATGTCCCAACCAGCATACTGCACATGCTCCTCGGCCTGACACTCACCCGAACTTCACGCGGGATCTTTATCCTCACTCGAAAAAGATCATCTCCACCTGTTGGAACACCCTACCCGCATTTTTCACAGCGAGTTCATCGAAGGTGTCCAGATGTGCAAACGCACTCTGATCAATATCATAAGCCTCATTGAGTCCGCCACCCTCATCGAGAATCGCCATTGACGCCTCCCACAAAAATTTTAAATAGTTGTAAGTTGTCTCTCTCGTATCTTTCTCTGTCGTGGGATGACCGTGGCCTGGCACGATGGTCCGGATTGGCAATTGACGCATGCGATCATAGGACACGAGCCACTGCTCAACGTCCGTTTCAGGGAAGACGCCTGGAATTCGCTCATGAAATGCGATGTCCCCTGCAATCAATATTCCATCTCGCGGCAACCAAACAGACACATCGCCCGGTGAATGAGCGGGACCAAATCGAAGCACCTGAACCTCAATGCCGCCGACAGGCACTATCCACAGGTCCTCACTGATCGCTTCTGGGCGCACGATGGTCGTACCTGCGGCCTTCTCCCGATTTCGCTTGCGCATTGCCTCCAGGACGTACGGGCCTCGCGATCGAATATCCTCCAACGCCTCCTGATGCGCGACCAAACGTGCGCCTTGGTCTCGCCAATAGCTGTTGCCCAAGAACGCATGCCCTTGGCCATTTTCATTAATCACCCAAGTCACGGGCTTATCCGTTAAGCGTCGGATGGCAGCGTGCAGCCTTGCTGCTAGCCAGGCGTTATCGCCCCCATTGACGACGATGACCTCGGTCTCTCCCAAGATAATCGAGAGATTATTGTTGTGTCCGGCATTCTCGTACGACGGGGGCTCGGTTTCACCCACAGCCACCCAGACTACATCCGACACACGCGTAAGGCACAAGGGTTCAACCGATTCGGCACGGGGGCTCACTATGCACAGAATGACCAAAAAAGGTCCCCAAAGCCGGCGCACTCGACCTCCTTATATAAGTTTTATTTAATAATCTAACATGCTAAATTGCCGATCTATCATATAACAAAGAGGCATATTCATATGCATGATAAGCCAATTATTTCCTGGCGAGCTGCGGGCGTCTCATTGGGACTTCTACTCACCCTCGCGACCTACCTCGTTTCGCCACTCGGTGTGTCCACGCAATTTGTGGTGACGGACGCGATAGCCCTACACAGCATCGCGCCAGAAATGGCAGAGACGAATGCCTATCTTGCGAAATATGGAACCAAACAAGATTGGGGCGTTGGCTACGGTTGGATGCTGGTCTTCGGCATGCTGATTGGAGCTGCCGTGACCTCCAGGGCACTGGGGCACAAGCAACCTGAGGAAGACAAGGGATCCATGCCTCGACTTTGGGCCACTCAGTTTGGCCCTTCGCGAATCAAGCGACTGAGTGCAGCCTTCGCTGGCGGTCTGCTTCTGTTATTCGGCGCGCGGCTCGCTGGGGGCTGCACAAGCGGACATATGATCAGCGGCATTTCTCAACTTGCCGTCGGTTCCCTTATTTTCGGGATCGTAACCTTCTCGGTTGCAATCCTGACAGCCAAATTTCTCTTCCGTCAGAGAGGTAACTAACCATGACTTTAATGATTGGATTTCTCATTGGATGCGCCTTCGGCGCGATTCTTTATCTTGGGGGTGCGTCTAGTTATCGAAATATTCTAGGAACGCTCCTACTTAAAGATATGACCATTATTAAGTTAATGATGACCGCGATCGGGGTCGGGACCTTGGGTATCTACTTGCTTGACCTCGGACAATTAGCTCATATGAGTGTGAAGCCCGCCTATTTGTGGGGAATCGCAGCAGGTGGTGGTATTTTTGGTATTGGTTGGGCTGTGTCTGGCTACTGCCCAGGGACATGCGTGGTAGGCACCGCGGAAGGCAAACTCGATGCAGTGGCCACGCTCATTGGTGCGCTCGTGGGCGCATTCCTGTTTGCGATCGCTTTCCCAAGCCTTGACGCCCTGCTCATTCAGAACGCGAACTTTGGCAAGATTACGTTAAGCGACCTAATCGGCGTGCCAGGCTTTTATATCGCGGCGGCCATGAGCGCAGCGCTTCTCTTTCTCGCATTCTTTGTTTTGAAAGATCGTTACGAGTAGCTTGAATCAACCTTCCTTGAGATGCGCACAATCGTAGAATGGCAACAATTGCGCGCGCTCATTGCGTCCGTTAATTGCCCGCTCACCAGCGAACAGCCGTTTTGGATGATGGAGGCTACCAGTCACGTTGAGTTTCGTTGGGAGACTCGCGTATACAAGCGCACCTTTTATTAATCCTAAGCACGCTGCGCCCTAAGGTGCAGGGTGATCGTCATGCAAGCGAGACAATTGCGCCTCCGCGCGCACTCTCGCTTGCGTTACGAGGCTCTTTTTCTAGGGGTGCACCGACTTGTAGCCCGCGTCTATTTCCTCAAGAATGAACGCAACGCCAGAGGGTACCCTTTCGACGGCATTCACGAGCCTCGGTTCTCGCTTCTCGCGGCTTGCGAGCGTATCGAGCGTATTCCCACACGCATAGAATCGCACGCCATTATCTACTAGGCTGGCTATGCGTGCGGATTCAATCGCGGATTCTACGAGCACCGCACGTATACCAGGTCCATAAACAATCACTTCAATATCAACCATATCGGGTCCGCCATAGTGCCTCATCAGGTTGAAGGCGATATCCATGATTGCAGATTGGGATTGAGGCGATGCATTGCTCAGAGAGAGGAGGACTCGCTGTTCGGCAAACGGCTTCGAGTCAATGTCCGCTGCGAGGGCGGACACGGACGCAAAAATCACTGAAACCAAGGCACCGCTACAAATGATGCCCCGCGTAGTCTTCAATCCCAGCATTGTCTTTTACTCCGAGTAACGTAGGCGTTTCTAATTGTTTGATACCTGCCATCGGGGTTTGTTTTAACGACCGTGCAACAACCTCCCACACGGGTGGCCCCTCAGATGCTCGACCCACCGTTGCCCAACCCGCGACCTTGTAGGATTTATCTGCGTCGATGCGTTGACCTTTGGCATTAGACAACTGGCTGATTCGGTGTCCCATGCCGTTGACTGGGTTCAAGGTGTAACGCAAGCCACCCGTGCGAACCATATCCCCGCCCTGCTGCAAATAGGGATCTTCATGAAATAAGTTATCGGCGACGCTTTCAAGGATCAACTTGATTTCACTGCCCGTCATCTCACGAACGTAGGTTTCCGGGTAGGTCATGGCAGTTTGGTCGAGCAGATGTTCCATTCTGATCGTATCACCAGGCAATACCGTGGTTCCCCACCTGAATCCTGGCGAGAGAGAAAACTCTGCGTCAAGCTCAGCGCAAAGCGCGTCGCAAATCAGTTGATCAAATGTACCGTTGAAGTTTCCACGGCGATAAAGCACGTCCTCGGCCACTGCCAATGGCGTATTGAGCGCTTCCAGGAAAGGGGCTCGAACCTCTTCTATGTATCGAGACATATCCGGATCAGGCGCGAGTAAATTCGAGAAGATCGGCATTAATCGGTAACGATAACCCGTAAGCCCCCGCTGGCCGAATTCCAAGTCCAACACCCCTAGGAACTTTCCATTACTCCCCGCGTTGGTCACGACGCAGCGTCCGCCCGCATTTTTAACTTCAATGGGCGTTGCGATCCCGTCATGCGTGTGCCCCCCCAATATAAAATCGATACCGGAGACACGAGAAGCCAGCTTTAGATCAACATCCATTCCGTTATGAGAGAGAAGAATCAACGCATCGATCTGCTCTGAACCTCGAATATGAGCAACGAGATCAGCGAGCGCCGCTTCCTGAATACCAAAGGTCCAATTTGGAATAAAACGCTGAGGGTTAGCGATAGGTGTATAAGGGAAGGCCTGGCCAATCACGGCGACCCGCCTTTCACCCAGGGATCTGATCGTGTACGGCTTAAAGATGCGGCCAGTATCCTCGTCGAAAACCGGAACGCCCTCAAACATTGCGTCCTCTGTGGCTTTTATATTCTGAGCCACTAATTCGCCTTGAAACGCCTCCGCGTTGGTCAAGACCTCATCCTCAAGGTACGTGAACTCCCAATGCCCCGTCATAACATCGACACCCAAGCGGTTACATGCGCCGACCATGTCCTGACCTCGAGTCCAAAGCGCGGTACCTGACCCCTGCCACGTGTCACCGCCATCCAGCAATAAACTGGAGGGTGCCTCCGCTCTTAGGCGATCAACCAGTGTCTTGAGGTGCGCAAAGCCGCCAACACGGCCATAAGCTCTAGCGCCCTTTGCAAAGTCAAGATAGGTCAGCGCGTGTCGCGTGCGGGCATCGATTCCCGGCATCGTGGCGAGCAATTTCTGACCCACTAGATGAGGTAGGCGCCCTGAGGCTTCTCCTACGCCCAAATTAACATTGGGTTCGCGAAAATAGACCGGAAGAAGCTGCGCGTGGCAGTCAGTAAAGTGGAGAATGCGGCCTGAGCCAAACCGAGTGAGATCATAAAAGCGTTCTGCAGAACGATCGCTCGCGTTGACACGCGCAGAAGCACTGGCCACCACGCTGGCTTTGACCATTAGATCTAGGAATTCACGTCGACGCATGACGCCCCCTTTTTGTTCGCCACCTCGCGGGATCTATTTTTTTATTCAGAACCTACTGGGGCACTCTGGCAGACCAGACGGCTTGCTCACGATCGGCTTGGTCAACTGATGCTTGCGCAGTTTGCACCGCCCGAGCCGCGATTGACTTTGCATCATCGATACGGCCTGCCGACAGCGCCGCCCTCGCCTCAAGAATCAAACGATGAGTGACAACCCAAGCGTGCTCTTTTTGCTGCGCCTCATCGTGCAGGGATTCGGCTTGACCGATGAGGCCTTCGATAGCCACCACAGTCGCATCATCTGCAACCGCTGTCCCCCAGGTCAGACTCGAGACAAGCACAGCAGTCGCTAAGCCACCCACCGACACTTTCTTCAAAAAACGCCTAAGACATGCACTCATTTGCGGCTTGCTGGTCCATTCAGGACCATCCCGTTATTCATGTAAGTCAAAAAGTATTCAAGATTGCGGTAGGAAGCGCTTTGCGGGGCTAGGCCTTGCGCGCCGACTTGCTCATTACACTCGATAAACCGGTCATGCAGCGTACCGACTCGCTCCCACTTAAAGCGATAGGTTGGCCAGTGTGTGGCATGACCCACCGAGGCACTCAAGATTTCAGCCCTTAACATGCCGCCTCCTGACTGAAGATGACAACTGGAACAAGCAAAGTTCAGCTGACCTCGCCTTTCATAGAAAAACTGCTTTCCCGCTTCGTAGGCTCCGAGGCCAGCCTCAGGGACTTTGATATCGTACGTTTGACCTCGCGACGTGTACGCCATGTACGCCATTAAGGCCGCAATCTCATCTCCCTCATAGTCCAGTGGCGCTTCGCCATGCGCCTCTCGACACCGGTTAAGAGCAAGTTCTAACGTCACCACCTCGCCTGCCACTTCATCAAACATCGGATACAGATGTTTGATGCCCCGCCCCTCGCTTTGAAAGCAAGACGCGTAGCTTTCACCGTCAGAGAAGGCCATCTCAAACAATGCCTCGCCTTCATCTATGGCGAATTCATAGGGCGGAAAATCTTCCATCTCGAGCCATTGCGCCCTCTTCGCTTCGTCGAGCGCGTAAGCGCCGTCAGCGTGATCCGCAAGTTCAATCTCGGGGAATCGACTTTCGTAAAACGCACGGAAAGCTGCTAAGTCTTCCTTTGGACTGGCGAGAGCAAACGACGATAAGAGAACCGCTGAGAGCAAAAGCACGCGATCAAAAGGATTTTTCACTTGAGTACCAATTCGCCAGATCCTGATTCACCGAGGTTATCTGTCCAACGCACGCTGATGACATCTCCCGGACTGGCATTGCGCACCCTGAATGCGAAGTACGGATTTTTCGAGATCGAGGGGCCCCACTCCGCGCGAAGAACGCTCTCCCCGTTATGCTGGCAGACCACCTCTTCAATATAGTGCGCGGGCACCACATCGCCTGATTCTTCTCGACGAGTCCCAGTTTCCATGGGATGCGGCATCAGGGACTTTATTTCTGCAACACCATCTTTGATCTTGCCTCTCAATTTTATTTCTGCTGCCATGTGTTTCTCCCTAACCGCCACAACCACCAATGGTGACTTTTACTTCCTGCGCCGCATAGAAAACCTGATCTTGAGTCTTCACCAACCCCCGCACCATGGAACTTTTACCCATCTTGACCCTAGTTGACACATCTGCGGGGCTGGAAGCACCTAACTCAAAGGTGGCGGACAAAGGATTAGGATTTTCATCGATCATGATGTAGATCGCCTGCACGCCCTCTAGTTCGGTGGACACCGTCACCGGTACCACGGCGCCATTTTCAGCGATCGCGGGAATTTTTAAGTTCACAGCATCGGATTCGACGAGGGGCAACTGCCCAAATAGGGCCTTATTCGCATCCTCCAATTCAGTCGCCTTGAAAGCGTCTGTGGCGCGCGCCAGCAGACGCGCAGGGACGGCAGCTAAGGCAATCGCGACACTGAGGCCACGCAGGAAGCGCCTTCTAGAGTGTTTCATCATGTTCTGTCCTCTTCGTGCTTCTTAAATGGAATAGAGATAATCAATGACTTGTTCAATTTGGTGGTCGGTCAAGATGCCATGCTTACCGTAGGGCGGCATCACCGTGTCGGGATTAGCTTCCGTAGGATCCCAAATTTGGCGTCTGAGCGACGCTCGATCTTGGAATCGATATTGCATTTGAATCAGAGGAGGGCCGATATTACCTGGCAACTCGGATTCCGGCATCCAATGACAGGACAAACAATTACCGGCATTTCGATCCCAAGCGATGACTCGACCTTCTCTGATTTGATCCTGAGCCAAAGGCTCGGCGTTCAGGAACGGAGACAACAAAACCAAAGTCCACAAGCCCAACCTTTTCTGCTGAGTCACCCTGAGCCCCCGGTTTACCATTCGTTTCATCATCGACTCCGATCCACCATGTATTCGACTGCGCTCGAAACGTCTTCGTCAGAAAGATGTGCAAAGCCGCCCTTCGCGGGCATCACGCCTGCATCACCAATGTAGCCCACGATGGCGTTATCAATCAGGGCATCCAATCCTTTTTCCAATCGAGGCTGCCATACCTCAGCGTCTCCCACAATCGGCGCGCCGCCGATGCCGCTGGCATGACAAATACCGCAAAGCGATTCGTAGGTGGATTTCGCCTTGGCCATTCGCTCATCCTCGGCGCTCGTCTCTGATTCTGGCTCGAGTGAAGCAACCTGCTCCGAGCTGAATCCCATGACGCTTGAATGAACCACCAACTCCCCAACAAGACAGTCCTCCATACAACGAATGTTGCTGACATCAGGGCGATCATCTCGGTAGAAGCCCGCGGCATTGGGCATTTCCACTGACAAAAATGACGCCTTCGACAGCACGAACTCGTCATCAACAATATCATTCAAGTACAGCACGTAGGCCGTGATCGCATAGACCTCATCGTCGGAAAGTGACTCTGGGGCTGTGAAAGGCATGGCCCGATGGATGTAGTCCCACAGCGTGCTGAGATGCGCCCAATAACTGCCGACAGTTCGGGTTGGACGTCCATCAGAGAGGGTGCCTTGCCCCCCAGCAAGGACAGGATAACGACCCACCCCTTCTCCGAAGCTTCCATGGCACTCTGCGCATTGCGCCTCATAGAGCCATTCGCCATCGGCAACTGAACCTTCACCCTCTGGGAGGCCTTCCCCATCGGGGCGAATATCAATATCCCAACCTGAAATCTGATCTGGCGTCGCGACTTCGCCAATGCCAAAGTAACCTGTGCGGTGGTCATCCGCCAGGAGCGAGCCGCTGATAATCCAAAGGCAGACGACGCCAAATAGCCTAGACAAACTGGACATTTTCCACCCGCCCGTCTTGATGAATCTTCCACGTGTGAATCGCATTCTTGTGGTAAATGCTGTTGGTTCCACGCACATCTCGAAGTTGATGATAGGTCGGTTGGACATACCCCGTTTCATCCACAGCGCGGCTCTGAAGAAGCAACGGTTCACCTTGCCAATCCAATTCGAGCGCAAATCGTGTCAACGCTTTGGGTAATACCATCGACGTAAAGTGTGCTTCCTGCCACGTCTTCCCGCCATCCTTCGAGACATCCACGTGCTTAATTTTCCCGCGTCCGGACCAAGCGAAACCTTCGATATGGGTTTTTCCCTTTTGCTTAAGGGGTTTCTCTGGACTGGGAGAGGTAATCACGGAATTGCATTCTTGCACGAAAGAAAACTCTCGCGCCCTACCATCTGGCATGAGGTCTGTGTACTTTGAAGTTTCCTCACGATGGAACCAGGGTTGATCGCCCACTTCTAATCGACGTAGCCACTTGATAGAGGTGTTTCCTTCCCACCCCGGGTTTATCAGCCGCAGCGGATACCCCTGCTCAGGTCGAAGGGCCTCACCGTTTTGGCCATAGACGACGATGGCATCGTCTAACGCCTTCTCCATGGGAATACTTCGCGACATATGCGCACCATCGGCGCCTTCCGCCAGGATCCAACTGGCTGAGGGATCGACACCGACCTCCTCCAATAGCGTGGACAACAGCACGCCAGTCCACTCACAGCAAGCCAACATCCCGTGGGTGAACTGCACGCGATCCATCTGCGCTCCTCGCCACTCCATGCCACCGTTGGCAGGGCATTCAACGAATCGAATCATGCTGACTGAGGGTAAGCGCGCCAGATCATCCATCGTCAGTATCAGCGGGCGCTTAACCAAGCCATGAATCATAAGTCGATGATGATCCGGGTTAATTTGAGGAATGCCCGCATGATAGCGCTCAAACATCACCCCGCTCGGCGTAATAATGCCTTTTAGATCGGCAAGGGGCGTAAAAGAGATCGACGCAATTCGGTCCGCCGTCAGCCACTCAACGGTTCTTCTCTGAACGTGTGACTCAAACTTTGATGGCTGACCGTAAGGCTGGGTCAGGACGCCTGGACCCAAGGATTTCGTCCATTGGGGTACTTCGGGTGGCATGAATCCCCCTGCCCTGGTGGTCAGAGGAGCCAATCCCGCAGCAGCCAACGCACCACCTGCTAGACCCAAACTACCCGTGAGCAAAGCGCGCCTGGGTATCAAATTTGATCCAGAATCGGGAGAGTGACTGCTGGTAAACTCAGTGACCTTGGTCGTCATAGCACTATGATCCACGCTGGGGTTCTGTTAAGCTTCGCTGAATGTTAGTATATTAAGAAATTCTTGTATACCCTCTGATCGTCCCTTTGATCGAGCGGCTTACAAGTTCGCGAAAGGCTCCGAAGAACGTTGATCGGGGATCACTCGACCAACAAATGTGGCCCGACATTAGAGGGCGAAACTAAACAGTGTTTGAGCCGAGAGCGAGTCGCCTATTGTGTGAGTCAAAGAGTAAACGGCTTCAGAAAAGCGGTTCGATCAAGTTCAATTCTTGAGAAGACTGAAGATCCTGAGGTGGAGACTGCGCAAAGTGTGGTGCTACCTTCTGCAGATGGCGGCATAGAGGAAATTAGGGGTAATTAGGGTTAATTTGGGGAAAGAGAGATA
>Ga0255757_10000254_pt1 | contig 51011 bp, 52 predicted proteins | sample 071ome_27_FD_179957 | JGI IMG/M metagenome (GOLD analysis project Ga0255757, IMG submission 179957) | Coastal salt marsh microbial communities from the Groves Creek Marsh, Skidaway Island, Georgia - 071409AT metaG (version 2) | ecosystem: Environmental > Aquatic > Marine > Intertidal zone >...
GTAGCTTTTCAATATCCTCATCGCCCAGGTTTCGGATCCACAAATTCAGGAAGCCGTGACTGGGATCGTCATCTTCCATATCGCCATTGAAGTCGATAGGTGTAATGGAAAGAATAAGGTTCTTTACTTTTTCAGAATACTTCGCGGCATACATGGCCGTGAAGGTGCCACCCTCACAGATACCGAACAGGTCCACTTTGTCGATCCTGTTTTGCTCACAGATGGCGTTAACGCATTCATCCAGGTAGTGGCAAACGTAATCATCAAAATTCAGGTGCTGGTCTGCCCGGGTGGGATATCCCCAGTCGACAACATAGAGATCCACACCCCGTGACAGCAAGTTGCGCACCAGGGAGCGATCCTCCTGCAAATCGATCATGGTATAGCGCCCTACCAGGCCATAAACAATCAGGACCGGATCTGTTTTGGGCTTGCCTTTTACCAGTGACCTGTAATGATGCAGCGACACTTTATCGATGCTGAACACTTCTTCCTTTTCAGACGCTCCCACCGCCACGTCACTGAAATCAAAACGGGAGATGGCCTCGGCGCCCCTGGCCACGCGGGAATTGAAATCCAGCATGGAAGACCAGGAATCGAGGAGCTTGTTCATGTCAGTATTCATACAGTGTTTATATCAATATCCTGTGTAAGGATTCGTTATCGAATTTTACTTTTTAACGGCATATGGCCGGTAATTAATGTCGGCAAAGCACTGCGTATGCCGGCAATTCAAGCTTTTCCGCCCTGGACAACAACATCCCGGGTTTACTGACCTGTATTTTCTATTCCGGTTTCGCTTTGGCCTTTGCTTTCCTGGCTGGTGTCTTTTTCTTCGCCGGGGCCTTCTTTACTGTCGCTTTGACAGCTGAGGCGTCACTTTTCTGCGCCACATTTTTTACAGGTTTTTCTTCTGATCCCTTTCTGAGTGTTGCTACCTGTTTTTTGAGTGCCCTGACTTCCCGACGCAGCTCATAAATAATCTTGTGCAGGTCATCCACTTCCCTTCGGGTGGGAATGGCATGTGCCTCACTCCACAACTCGACAAACTCCTGGTACTTGAGTCGGTAGGCTGACCCTTTTGAGAAAAACTCCCGCTGTGCTTCCAGGTAATCGTCAGACCGTAATGTCGTGGTGAGTTCTTCATCAGCAATTTTCAGCCAACGCTTAAGCATTTCCTCTGAGCTGACATCACCTTCGTTCATCTGGTCCATGAATTCATCAGAAAAATGCTGGTATGCCCGCTGCCAGGCATCAGTGATCACTTCCTGATAGTGTTGCCCGGCATCCTTGAATGCCTGCCAGTCCTGCCCGGACTTGAGCATTTTCTTTTCCAGCATACCGATATCAGCAAACTCGGGCCCATTGACCAGCTTTCTGAATACCTGGTCCATCATTTCAAAACCCGATTTCATGAAGATCGCCGGATTCAACAGATAGGCAAGCGCCTGGGCGGAATGATCCTGCTCTTCGCCTTCCTGCTGCCCTGCCAGACTACCACCAAACCAGTTCTCTGCCGTACGGGTCCAGTTTTTGTACTGCTCCTCACATTGCTTCCAGCTCTGCATGGAACTGTCGAGGAAGTCCATGTTCACAAAGGGATTGGCCGGTGCCTGCTGTGGTTTTAACCAGGATGACTGGGCCTCCAGAAACTGCTCCTGGTTTGAGAGCCAGAGGTCAAAGATGGGGTTGCCTGTGGATTTTTCTTCACTCATTTTAAATGTCCAATTCCGGAGCTTGGCAATGGATAAAGAAATAAAAGATTCAAGATACAAGACGGCTTCGATGACTTTTGATGCTGGCCTCACCTTGTATCTTGTATCTGGCGAATGGGCCTCTGCCTGCCTTTTATCCTTTTATCCTTTTATCCTTTTATCCCTTTATCGTGTTTTAAAACGCCTTCGTATAAATCGCCAGCGCATCCTCGTAAGTCACCTCCCGGGGATTATTGACCAGCAACCTTGTCTGTTTCATGGAGTCTTCCGCGAGCATGGTCAGATCTTTCTCTTCCACACCCACTTCTCGCAGGGTGGTCTCAAGTCCAAGGTCCGGACTCAGGGCAGAGACTCCTTTCAGCATACCGTCAATTTTCTCGCCATGGGATTTTCCTTCCAGTGCCGGGAACATGATCGGTGCCAGCTCGGCATACAGTTCCTCAGCCTCCGGCATATTGAACTCCATCACGTGGGGAAGTACCAGCGCATTGCTCAATCCATGAGGCACATGGAAATGTCCGCCCAGAGGGTAAGCCAATGCGTGCACCGCCGCTACCGGTGAATTGGTAAATGCCATACCCGCCAGCATGGAACCCATCAGCATGTTGCCACGGGCTTCCTTGTCTTTGGGCGTTTCACACACCTGGTAAATATTCGAGGCCAGCAGTTTGAGGCCTTCTCGGGCCAGGGCATCGGCAATCAGGTTTTTCAGGCGTTTAGAGGTATAGGCCTCAATGCAGTGCACCATGGCATCAATACCGGTGGCTGCTGTGACGCCTGATGGCAATCCCAGGGTCAGATCAGGATCCAGCACGGCACAATCGGGTAACAGCTGTGGTGAAACCACGCCTTTCTTCTCAGCAACCCCTGTGGTCACAATGGAAATCGGGGTGACTTCCGAGCCGGTACCGGCTGTTGTCGGCGCCAGTACCAAGGGAAGACGTTCTCCCTTGACCATACCAATGCCATACATCTCATCCAGGGGCTGGTCGGTGTTACACAGCACAGCAATGAGCTTGGCTGTATCCATGGAACTGCCGCCACCGATAGAGACCACGCCATCAACACCTTCGTCCCTGGCCTCGGCTACGGCGTTGAGAATCATCTCCTCCGGTGGATCCGCAACAACATCGGCGAACATCCAGACACCCACACCGGCCTGCTTCAAACTGTCCAGGGCCGCATCTGCCAGCCCCAATTTGAGGATCATGGCATCTGTGACAAAGGCCACTTTTTGACAGCCACGGTCAGCCATCATCTGGCCAATTTTCGATGTGGCACCTTCTTCATAAAGAACGGAACGGGTAGTCTGGAAACTCAGCGATTGCATGGGGTTACCTGTAAATATCTAGTCAATTGATCAAATGAGTGATTTTAGTGACGTCAGCTGTTCAGTCAGCTTCATGTTCTCAGCATAGTCCACCGGACAATCCACTATTGATACAGTACCGTCATTAAGTGCTTTGTTCATCGTGGGAATAAAGTCTTCCACGGACTCCACACGATAGCCTTTGGCACCAAAACTTTCTGCCAGCATCACGAAATCGGGGTTGGTGAATTCAATATCCGTTGCGCGGCCGAAATGCCTAAGCTGATGCCATTCAATGAGGCCATACTTGCTGTCGTTGAAAATCAGGATGACGATATCCAGGCCAAGACGCAGGGCCGTATCGATCTCCTGGTTATTCATCATAAATCCACCATCACCACATACAGCCACCGCCTTTCTTTCCGGGTAAGCCAGTTTGGCTGCAATGGCACCAGGCAGGGCGATGCCCATGGCGGCAAAGCCGTTGGAAATAATGCAGGTATTGGGCGCTTCAGCCTGGTAATTGCGGGCAATCCACATCTTATGGGCGCCAACATCGGAAATTACGATGTCCTCGGCATCCAGCACCGTACGCAGATCACTGAGGATTTTCTGAGGTTTTATCGGAAACCCGGTATCATCCTTGTGCTTGTTCAGCTCTTCACGAATGATGGGAATCATCTTGTGAATCGGTGAGTCGGGCAGCTTGTCCAGACTGCTCATGATCCGTTTCAGGGAGTCATGGATTTCGCCAATGATGCCTGACTCCAGTATGTAATGCTGGTCTACTTCAGCTGGACGTCGGTCAATGTGGAGAATCTTCTTGTCCTTGTTCGGGTTCCACAACTCCGGGTGGTATTCCACCATGTCCACCCCGATGCAGATAATCAGGTCCGCCGCTTCAAAGGCGTAGTTCACAAAGTCCTTGGACTTCATGCCAATAGTACCCAGTGACAAGGGATGGCTGGCCGGCATCACCCCCTTGGCCATAAAGGTTGTGGCGACGGGAATATTAACCTGTTCGGCAAAATGCACGAGCTTGTCAGAGGCTTTGCTTCGAATAACCCCGTTTCCTACCATGATTACCGGCGCCCTGGATTCCGCAATATGGACCGCTGCCTTGGTGCAGCGTCCTGACGGTGCGACTGGTTCGCGGGCGTACTGGACCTTCAGGGGTTGTGTATCAGGGATATCCATTTCCGCAATATTTTCCGGGAAATCGATAAAGCTGCAGCCCGGTTTTTCGTTCTGCGAAGTCTTGAAAGCCTTGCGCACAATTTCCGGCACAATCTCGGGTTCCAGTACCTGGGTGGAATACTTGGTGATGGGGGTGAACAGTTCAACCAGATCCAGAATCTGGTGACTTTCCTTGTGCAGGCGCGTGGTGGCACCCTGTCCGGCAATAGCAACTACCGGTGCACGATCCATGTTGGCATCCGCAATACCGGTCACCAGGTTGGTCGCACCAGGTCCCAGTGTGGACATACAAACGCCAGCACGGCCGGTCAGACGCCCATACACATCAGCAATAAACGCGGCGCCCTGTTCATGTTTGGTGGTGACAAACTGGATGGGACTATCTATCAGGGCATCCATCACGTCTATGTTTTCTTCGCCGGGAAGGCCAAAGATATATTCAACACCTTCGTTTTCCAGACATTTGACCAGCAATTCGGCTGCCTTCATTTATTTTACCTGCTCCTTTGCAGTGGGTATTTCCTGCTTCATTGACTGTAAATTACTGCCTGATCACGGGCTCTAGTGATCAAGAGATTGGCTGTTCACCCTGTAAGGGCGCGCGCATTCTTCAGGCAACGTGTAAATATTGCGTTAGTGAATCAATTAAAATTTGCACACAATTGATGCAAAGAAACCAAATATGCACACAAAAGCTGCAAAGATGGATTCAAATTGGTGCGTATCGCCAGTATTGCATGGCTTGGAGGGGTCTTTGCAAATTAAGGGCCAAGTTTCAGGGCCAGGAAAAAGGGAAAAAGGGAAAAAGGGAAAAAGGGAAAAAGGGAAAAAGGGAGGATGGTTCGCCTCATATTGACAGTCAAGGGTTTTTATTCAGGTTTCTCCTGCATTTTAAAGTTCTATGCATCTGACACTTCGATCAATCAGGCTATTTCCTTTTGCATCCTGTCACCTGAATCCCGGTTTGCGTCAGATGACAGCAAATTTGCCTATTCCGGTAAACCATAATTCCGTCTATTCCCTCTTGCATCCTGCATCCTGTCTCCTGAATCCTGGTTTTTGCCGGCATCCGCCCCCCAGCCTTTACCGACCTGTCGTTAATCGGCTGTTTCCCGCGTCTATCTCGTCCCTATTTTTCATCCAGATCCTTCGTAAATATCCTGTCATTCTCTCCCCGGAAAAAATCCCGTCCGTAAACCAGCAATGTCAGAATGATTCCTACCGCAAAGGCCCATGTCGCTCCCCGGCTGACAAGTACCGCTCCGATGATGCCGGCAATACCCAGGTCACGATTACTTCGGGATTCAAGGATACCGATGCGCACACTCACAAAACCCTGGATCAACAACGTCAGGGACAAGGCAATACCGAGAATGGGTTCAACCAGGCTAACAATGGGTAACAATAACAGTCCTGTATTGGTTCCCCAGCGAAACGAACCCGAGCCGCCGAAAAGTGAGTTCATGGCTGCCTTTCCTTCCTTGTAACGCTCAATTACCACCACCTGCATGGCTGCCCACAATGGGCCACACATGACGATGTCCGGCCCAAAGATGCTCATGATGGTGTTGCGTCCACCAAATATCATATGCGCCCGGTTCGGGTTGTAATCCACGTGTTCATCCCCTCGAAGGTGATCTGCTTCAGCAATGAGTGCGCGACTCTGCAGCACATCCCCGAAGAGGACTATATAGGCGGCCAGCACCGTGGGGATGGCTGTGATGAACATTGTCAGGGGTGGAAAGCCGAGTCCTATCACGGTGTATTCCTGGAACAGGGTGCCAAAATCCGGGCGGGTAATACCCCATTCAATATCGGGCCATGGCGCTTCACCAAAAACCGGGGCAATGACTACAGCAAGGATGATGATGGGAAAGATACCCAGTTTACCGATCAGGTCGAATACGGGATGTGTCTTCTTCAGCGCCGCAAAGTGTCGGGAAAATATCAGGTAAAAGGCGATACCCACGGCAATGGAGATGGTCCATGGAAAACTTTCGAAACGCCCGCCAACAGCGAATACGGAGTTTACGGCGGCAAAACCGGCACCCAGTATGATGCCTGACTTGATAGCCGGGGGAATAAAGGAGACTACCCGACTCGCCAGTCCTGTCACCCCCAGTACAATCGCAAGCAGTCCCAGGGTCATCTGGAAAGCGACCAGGGAATGCACACGCTCGGACCCTTGCGGAAAGGTCATGCAGTACGCCATGATCAGCGGAATCGCCGGGGTTATCCAGCCAGGCACCACCGGGTCTCCGAGTAAATGATGGGAGAGATATAACAACCCGTTGAGCAGAACCACGGCCAGGGCCACTTCAAAAGGCATGCCCAGCAACTCGATCATGAGGGGAATGGCCGCCAGGTCCACGGCACACATCAGCAGGCCCTGAAAGTAATCCGGCCACTCGAATTTATAGTGAACGAAGGGAATCCTGAGCTTGAACGGACCCAGTGGGATGTAGGGTGACTCCTGGCCGTCAACGCGGTTTTGCCACATGGTAATGTTTCAGCTCTCGGGAATTCAGGGAATACAAAGCATAAAAGATAAAGGAGGAAAGATAAAAGTGCGATCACAATAAACAAAAATCTTGGCTATAATCTTGCTCCTTGCGCTTGCGCCCAAAATAATCAATGGGGAATTCCATGGCTCGACTCTCACCAACCGTTTTAACTTTTCTGATCCTGGCATTGTTGTCGCATCATGCTGCAGCCCAGGAATCCATTACACCTGCACCGGCATTTTCCATTGAAGAACTGACCACCCCGCAGGAAGATGGCTGGATTACCAATGGTGGCACCCTGTCCAATCAACGCTACTCTCCACTGAATCAGATCAATCGGGAAACTGTCTCTGAACTAAAGGGTGTCTGGCGTGTCGGCCTGGACTCTGCCCTGGATTTTCGCCATAACAACCAGGCTCAACCCCTGGTCCATGAAGGCGTCATTTATATCGTGACCGGCCAGGACGATGTCTTTGCCATTGGCGTGGACAGTGGCGAAATTCTCTGGGAATACCGTTCCGGACTCACCCAGGATGATGCTTTTGTCTGTTGTGGCTGGGTTAGCCGGGGCCTGGGCCTTGGTGAAGGCAAAGTCTTCCTGGGTCGCGTGGATGCCACATTGATGGCCCTGGACCAGCAAACCGGTGGCGTGATCTGGGAGATCCGGGATGTCCTGCCGGAAGATGGTTACAGCCTGACAGCTGCTCCCCTGTATTTCGACGGCATGGTTATCATGGGTTATTCCGGTGGTGACCTGGGAACACGCGGCCGGATCAAAGCCTATGATGCGGACGACGGTTCAGAACTCTGGACTTTCTATACGATTCCGGGCCCCGGCGAATTCGGTCATGACACCTGGCCCCAGGACAGCGATGTCTGGAAATGGGGAGGTGCTCCGGTATGGCATACCCCGGCTCTGGATCCTGAACTTGGCATGTTGTATTTCTCCACCGGTAATGCCGGGCCGGTCCTCGGCGGAGGCGCCCGCCCCGGTGACAATCTCTTTACAGCGTCCATTGTTGCCCTGGATGTCTATTCCGGTGAATATCGCTGGCACTTCCAGGAAGTCCACCATGATATCTGGGATTACGATGCTCCCAATCCCGTCATCCTCTTTGACGCTGAATACAATGGCGTCATGCGCAAGGGGCTGGCCCAGGCCGGCAAGACAGGATGGGTTTATATACTCGATCGCGCAACCGGAGAGCCGCTCATTGGTATTGAAGAGCGCGAGGTACCTCAGGAATCCCGTCAGGCCACATCCTCTACCCAACCCTATGTAATCGGGGATGCCGTGGTATCCCAGGAAATACCTTATGCACCTGAAGACTTTCAACTGGTCAACCAGGGAAAAATCTTCACACCCTTTTATGATCCCACCGTTTTCACCCCGATGGCCGGGGTGAACTGGCCACCCAGTTCCTATGATCCTGCTAAAAACTATATGTATATCTGTGCCACAGATATGGCCAATGGTGCCCGGGCCGATGCCAGTCAGTATGAAGCCCCGACATTTGACGGACAGTTTCTCGGTGGCGCCTATATTGGTGCAGGCCTGCAAAGCCGTGGCGTGTTTTCAGCACTGGACCTGAAAACCAACCGTCTTGTCTGGCAGAGGCAGTTCAATGAAGGCTGCCGCAGTGGATCACTGGCTACCGGTGGAGGACTGGTTTTTCTGGGCAGGCGCAATGATGATCGCTTGATCGCCCTGGATTCAGCTACCGGAGACCGGCTCTGGGAATTCCGCATGGATGCACCGGCGAACTCCGGGGTCAGCACATTCATGCACAAGGGTGAACAATACATCGTGACCTATGCCGGTGGCGGCCTGTTTGGTGGCAAAAAAGGTGATGGTGTCTGGCTATTCTCCCTTGGCGGCAACCTGGTGGAAGTGCCTGAAACACCCACTGGCGATCGCTTTGGGCGTGGAAACCCCGACCTCAGTGGTATAGACATTCCCGAAGGCCATGAACCGGATATCGCCAATGGACGCAAGATATACAACCAGTCCTGCGTGTATTGTCACGGAGAAACGGGCGAAGGTGGTCATGGTGGTGGTGCTGAACTGACTTCGTCACTCGACGTGAATGACATCATGACCATCCTGGGAACAGGTCGCAATGGCATGCCCAGTTTCCGCTTCGTTTTCCAGCCAGAGCAGGCTCATGATGTGGCAAGCTTTCTGGTCAGCGAATTACTCGCCGAGTAAAATGCAAAAGGCGATGCTTTCGCATCGCCTTCTCCTGTTTTTTGCCTTGACATAATACAAGGCAACTATGTGCTTAGCGTACCAGTCTCATGCGGCTTTTGCCGGGGGCTCCGCGAAACATTCTGGCACTGCCCGCTGAATCGGTTTCCTCGAAACGGGCAAACTGGCTGATATCCGCTTCCGGTACCCGGTCGAAGCGAGTCTGTTGCACCGGCAGGGATTTACCCGGCGGTCCGGCACGACGCGGTGTGGATGTGGCTACCAGTACTGTTTCCTCAAATGTCTGGTAACGTTCAAAATCAGCATCACCCGGGCTTACCGTTTTACGCTTGAAAGGCGGCTTCCCGGAATAATTGACGACCTGGAGATCACCATTACTGGTCGTATTGGCGACTGTCTGGGCGCTTGCAGCTGCAGACACCAGTAGCAATGCGCTGGCCATTGTTAACAAACCTGTTTTAACTTTCTTCATAACAAACACTCCAGTTTAGGTTGTTGGACTTGGCTACTACTTAGCCCTCGCCTTATCGGTATAGCCGAAAAACAGAATCAGAATCGATGCCGTGTTTATATCTTTCAGCTATGCTCGATATGGGTGCATTATGCACCGAATACGTGCATAGTTTTCGCGAATTCGATTCAATGAATTTCCTATCATATTGGTTTTATTGACTTTTATTATTATGGCACTGCTTTTGCTATATCCCTGATTATCAAGATAATTTCAGGAATAGCACATAATGAACGCACAGCGCCTGCACTCAATCACCCTGACAGCCATAATCTTCCTGGCAAGCGTGACAGCCACGGCCTCTGATATCAGTATTGATATGCACCAGGTGGATTCAGGGAATTTCTATGTGCGGGCACTCGCCTCTGGTGATATCGAAACCGACCTGTTGCTGGATACCGGATCCAGCTACGTCAGCCTGAGCCAGAATACATTCAACAAGATCAGCGCCGTCTCTGCCCCGCGTTTTATCCGCCATATCTATGGAAAACTGGCTAACGGTAAAGTGGAGAAGGTACCGCTGTATGCGCTGAATGAACTCAAGCTGGCCGAAAACTGTGTGTTAACAAATATTGAAGTCGCTGTATTTTCCAGGGCCGACCGGGATATCCTGGGACTCAATGCCCTGGCAAAGCTGCAACCCTTCACCATGCAACTCACCCCTGCCAAACTGACCAGCGCAGCCTGCGCCTCCTGATTCCCTGATACAGCGGACTTTCTCCGTCAGGCATCGATAACCTTGCATCTTCCATTGTGGCAGTACTTCTGGCCATAGTGCAGTAAAACCACTGATAGTTTTTCCAGATCATAAAATGGCGTGAGGAATGCCACCTGTTTCTCTACAATAACCAGCTTTTGCAAAAAACCAATCTGGAGAAATACGGACTTATGCGCCTCAGCTTTACTGCCCTTCCTGCACTGATTGCCATACTTTTACTGCCACTGGAGGTTGATGCCCAGGTAGACCAGGGTCAGACCGGTGCCTGGTATATGTACATGTGGAATACGGAAAACCGCGATACAGGTTTTGGCTGGCAGGGAGATATTCAGCACCGAAACTGGGATATGGCAGGTGACCTGGAACAACTGCTCATCCGTGGCGGAGCCACCTGGCGCCCGGAAGGCAGTGCTATCAAATACACTCTGGGATATGCCCATATTACCTCGGGAGCTTTTGGCGTTAGCAGTGACAAGAATGAAGAGAACAGAATTTACCAGGAAGCCCTTGTTCCCCAGCGCCTGGGTTCCAGGTGGCTTTTAACGCACCGTTTTCGCCTGGAGCAGCGCTGGGTAAACGGGCAGGATTTCAGAACACGCTTCAGGTACTTCCTCGGCCTGAACTATCCTTTCAACCAGGACAATCTCAGCCAGGGGGCCATCTATCTGTCCCTGTATAACGAGCTGTTCGTCAACCTTGAAAAGGATATCGGCAACGGACGACAGGTGGATCATTTTGACCGTAACCGTGCCTATGCGGCCCTGGGCTATAGCCTGAAAGATAATATACGTCTTCAATTTGGTTACATGTGGCAGGAAAACAGGAATTTCGGGTCAGGCCAATTGCAATTCAACCTGCTTCACAGTTTCTAGGGGCACCATAGATGTTCAGTCATGACAGTTATTTCAGAAAGCTTCGCACACGGGCCATCAGTTGCGCTTCCGAGAAGGGTTTCAGAATATAGTCATTGGCCCCAAGCTCATAGCCTTTGACGATATCGTCTTCTGTGCCCATGGCTGTAAGCATGATGACAGGCAATTGTTCCATGCTGTTCGCCTCACGAATTTTTTCAAGCACCGTAAATCCATCCACCAACGGCATATTCACATCCAGAATCACCAGGGAACATTTCCCCAACTGCAGATAATCCAGTGCCTGACGACCAGTGGCGGCATACTCCACAGCGGCGCCATGGTCTTTCATGAGGTGAGTCACCAGGTCACCCAGGTGTTGATCATCATCCATCACGAGCACTGTATGCCCAGCCAATGGCAGCAGGGCCTCCTCAACATCATTTTTTTCTTCAGCTTCTTCAATGGGAACCAGGCTCAGCGTCTGCGGTTCTTTGGTCGTGGCAAGCAGCTTTGTGATCTCCTTTGACAGTTCAGCCTGCTCGAAAGGCTTCACCATGTAATGGTCAGCACCCAGACTCATACAATCCACCCGCACAAGATCCTTGCTGATTCCTGACAGCACGAGAACAGGCATGGCTATCTGCAGGTCAAGCTTGATCTCTTTCAGAATTTCACGCCCATCCTTGTCGGGCAGGACCAGATCCAGAATCACAAGATCAAAACTGTTCTGGACCAGACTGTGCTCGGCATGACCGGCATCCCGGGCTACGCTCAGTTTGATTCTTTCCGGTATTCCCTTGAGTACATCGATGATCTGCTTGACCACTTCCGGATCATCTTCCACTACCAGAACATGCTTGCAGTCATCACTCTTGCCGCCATTATCCTGAACTGTCTGGTCGTACTCGGTCTTGACCGCATTACCGGCAGCTGTCTTGAGATGGGTCAATTAAATCCCGTCAGTAGACAGCAGGGTATGCCCTGAACAGGCCTTTTAAAACCGAAAGGTATAATTGAATTTCAGTGAGAGATCAGCCACGGTGGAATCGAAGCGGTTGTCCTTGTCTGCATCCACCAGCCCCCAGTTAAGTACCAGGAAGGCCTGCTGGCCCGCCTTCGGAATCCAGTGCAGTCGACTATTCAGCCCCAGGTTCTCGGAGATGTTGTCATACTGGATCAGGTTGCTCCAGGATAACGTTGAAGAAAAAGCATACTGGCTGTTGATACCAAACAATCGAAGCGTGAAATCACCGGCTGGCAACTTGATTTCGTTTTCAGTGAAATTGAATGCCAGCGAGAAATTCCGGTTCGGTCGCCAGGTCACATTACCGTTTCTCTGGAAGTGTGTCCCGTCATAATAGTCACCAGCCCACATCATCAATGTACCCGAAAGACGCCGATGACCACCCCATGACATCCCTATAAAAAATTCATCCCAGCTGTATTCACCGGAAGGGATCGTAACAGTACGTGAACCGTCGGAAGCCCGGTAGATGGTAAATGGCTGACGCAGGACTTCCTTGAAATACACATAGCGGGTCCAGTAGGAATCATTGGTGTTGGTAAAGGAGGTCAGACGCAGACCAAAGTTCTCATTGTTGAGAGAGCCATCATCCAGGTTCTCGGCCCGATACCCTTCTCCGATAAGAGCCACAGACCTGAAAAAGTCATCTGGCGCCATGAAATGGCGATATCCCACAGAAGCATGGTGATCCTCTATACCGGTATTATTCACAAAGCCCACGGCCGGGAAAAAATTCTTCTCCACACGCTTGTACTGATACTGCGCCTGCCACCGCTGGGCATTGGGCAGGAACAGATTCAACCCATAGGAGGCGTTGTCTGTATCTGCCATCCCGTCCGTTTCTGTCTCCTGGTAAAAGGCCGAGGCTTCGACGGTATTACCTAAGAAGGCGGTGTTGCGATAACGCACATCGGTGCCGATCAGGGTATTGTCAATGTTGGACTGGGGATTGCCGTCGGTGACGATGGCACCAACCTGGGTTCGGGACCCTACATTCAATACGGTACGGCCAATAAAAATATCCTGGGAATCCAGCCCGAGGGATGATTCCTCGCCCTGGTTGATCAGAAGTGAACCAACATTCCAGTCGCCCACACGGCCACTGAGTTTAACGCCCCCCACCAGGTCAAGAATCTGGCCATTGGGTCCCAGCCCGATCTTTCGGGAAAAGAACGGTCGTGCATTCTGCAGGGCCGGATTGGACGCTGCTGCCGAGCCGGTACCGGAGACAGCATTGAAACTGCCCGAGCCAATCTGGCCAAACTCAAAGATATCCACATCCCTGAGAAAAAAATCACGTTTCTCGGGGAAGAACAGGTTGAAGCGGGTCAGGTTGACCTGCCTGTCATCCACCTCGGTAGCTGAAAAGTCCGTGTTCAGGGTCAGGGATGCATTGAGCTGCGGCGTCACCTTGTAAAACATATCCAACTGGGGTTCATAATGGTTTTCCTCGAAACCACCTGGCCCGAATTTGCGGTTACGGCGCAAGGTCATGGAAGGCACAATATCGAGCCCGACGCCCTGGCGCAGTCCTTCCAGCCCGGTTGCCGTACCCGCGGTACTGGGGTTGATTTCGCGGTTGTAGGACATCCAGGCCATGATTTCATTGTCACCACGGCGAATACGGCTGAAGTTGATCCCCCACTCAGTGGAATCCGGATTGAATGAAAGGGACTGGAAAGGAATACGGATCTCGGCAGCCCAGCCTTCATCCGTACGCCCTGCCCTGACTTCCCAGATACCATTCCAGTTACCTTCCACGCCAATAATGTTCTGGAACAACCCCTCCCAGCGAACGCCATTGGGATTCACCTCAAAACGATAGCCATTTCGGCGATCAAGGTAGGGGTCAATAATGACCGCGAAAATATCATCGGAATCCAGTGACTGCCCCTGTCTCAGGACACGGTCCACAATACGGGATGGATCATCCTCAATCATGGTGGCGCCGACATACAGGGCATCTTCGGAATAAAACACCCGCACCCGGGTGGGCTGGGTGGGCTGGACATACTCTTCCGGGAAAACCTGGTGCAGATCCTCAAGCAGGGCTGCCTGGGACCACACAGCTTCATCCAGGCGGCCATTGATGGAAACATCACCGGACAGGCGGGGGATATCAATACTCTTTACTGCCCCCTGCTGGGCCAGCAAACTGCTGGCAGAAAGCACCCACAGCACGGCAAATGCCATCAATCCACATACGCCATGCACGCCACTACCGCCGGACAAACAATTCCTGGGCACCCGCATCCTCTCCCTCTCGTGAAAAGGCGCTATTCTACATGATCGAATGTGCAAGCGGTTTGAAAATATAACCTGCCAATGCTCCGGCAAGGTACCTGTTTGGTGATTTCTCCCCTCTTCTGTTTTTACCACTTGCCAACTGACTTCAGGCTCTTGTATCTTTTCCTCCCTTTCCCCGGAAAAAGTGAGCATCCCGGGAATAGAGTCCTGAGCCATGAGGGCAGGTAATTTTCCAAAAAGTTACCCCCCCATGACTCTCCCGTGAAGAGAAAAGATATTGTTTGCCCTGGTCGACTGTAATACGTTCTATGCCAGCTGCGAGGCCATATTCAATCCGGCCGTACGCGGTAAACCTGTTGTTGTGCTATCCAATAACGATGGCTGCATCATTGCCCGCAACAAGGAAGCCAAGGCCCTTGGTATCCCGGGCATGCTGCCTTTCTTCCAGGTCCGTAAACAGGTCGAGGACGCCGGCTGCCACATTTTCTCCAGCAACTATGAACTGTACGGGGATATTTCCGCCAGGGTCATGAAGCTGATGGAACCCTGCGCGCTAGAGCTGGAGGTGTACTCCATTGATGAGGCATTCCTGCGTCTGCCCGGGGAACGTTTCGGAAGTTATCGGAGTCAGGGCAAAGCTATCAGGGACATGCTATGGAAACAGGTCCATATGCCGGTATGCGCGGGCATCGCACCAAGCAAGACCCTGGCCAAACTGGCCAATCATGCTGCCAAGAAAATTTCCCGCCTGGATGGCGTCTGTGTCCTCGATTCACCTGACAAGTGGGAGTGGCTGCTGGCGCGCATTCCCCTGGATGATATCTGGGGAATTGGTTCACGCATCAGCAGACGCCTCAATGACATGGGAATAGTCAACGGCCTGCAACTCGCCCGGAGCAATCCGAAATGGCTCAGGCGCCAGTTCAGTGTCGTGCTGGAAAAAACCATTCGTGAGCTTAATGGCGAACCCTGCCTGGATCTGGACCTGGAGCCTGAACCCAAAAGAGATATTGTCTGCTCGCGCAGCTTCAGCTACAAGATTACCGAATTGCATGAACTGCAGCAGGCCATCAGCCTGTATGCCAGCCGGGCCGGCGAAAAGATGCGCAAGCAAAATGGACTCACTGCCACGGTATGGGTCACCCTGGAAAGCTTTCAGGGGGGGCAACGCTTTTACCGCCAGCGCCTGGTGAAATTGCCACACCTGACTAACGATACACGCCTGATCGCCCGGGCTGGTGCCGATGCCATCGAACAGCTCTACCGGCCAGGACTGCGCTACAAGAAATGCGGAATCGGACTGCTCGATATTCGCACACGTAAATACCAGCAGCAGGATCTCTTTGCTCCACAGCAACCGGAGCGCTCACGCTCCCTGATGAACACCATGGACCGTATCAATCAACGCTATGGTCGTTACACCGTGCAACTGGCCAGCAGCGGCATCCAGCCAAAGTGGCTGATGAGCCGCAACTTCAAATCACCCGCCTATACCACGCGCTGGGCCGATATCCCGGTGATTCGTTGTTAAGCAGTCCTTTGATAGTAGATGACCTTGACCCGCAGTCACTGCACAACAGTCACTACACAACAGTCACGCCCTTCTTTTCTCCAGGAGTTCACGAAAATAGTCCAGTTCTTCTCTCAGCCGAAAAGGTTTGGCAATCATGCGCTCTATACGGTAGCCCTTCAGGTCATAGCGCGATTCATCCAGGAAGCCACTGCAAAGAAAAACAAGCCTTTCTTCATCCCCTTGATCATGAATGTAATCAAGCAGAACAATACCATCTGAGCCGAGCATTCTCAGGTCAGTAATAACAATACTGACATCATGCTCGCGAAGCATGGCCACGCCCACATCGCCGGAGTTGGCCGTCAGTATATCCTGCCCGATAATGAGTTATGATTTTTTTAGAGGGGCTACTGGCTTCGATGACCAACAGTTGGGGGTTTTGACTAACGATGATACAGGGATAAAAGGCAGGATGGTTCGCCTGAGATTAACCGTCAAGGATTTTACTTGGACTTATGCCTGAATTTGATGGTCAGATAAACACAATCCCTCCGGCTATCTCGAATATTTCCTCTTGTATCTTGGATCCTGCATCCTGCCTCCTGCTTCCTGCATCTAAAAGCTGATGCGTCTTCTCCTCTACCCCTTAATCCTTTCTTTTATTACGCCAACCTGACAGCCACACCTTCAAGTTCCGGCGATACCGCAGGAAAAAGTCGCATGACTTGCGGATCATGTCCCGGAATAATCAGGGAGGGGTCATCTGCCAGGGGTTTCATTTTCTCCCAGCCATCAATCATCTGCGCCACATCGACCACGATAGGAAATGGGCGCCCTTCATTCATATTCGCCGCATAGTGACTGGCGTCAGAGGCCAACACCAGCCAGCCTTTTTCGGTCCACAGGCGAACCACCTGAAGACCCTTGGTATGTCCGCCAACATGATGGAGGCTTATATTCGGGGCCAGTTCGGCATCCCCGTCATAGAAACTGACCCGTCCGCCGTAGACATTGCGCACCATGGCCACAACCTCATCCACCTCGAAGGCATGAGCAAAAAACGGATTGGCCATGTAGCGTCCGGTGGCATAGGCCATTTCGCTGTCCTGCAGGTGGAAACGGGCCTTGGGAAAAAGGTCGAAATTACCAATATGATCATAATGCAGGTGGGTGATGATCACGTCTTCAACCGTGGCAGCATTCACGCCCAGGGCTTCCAGTCCTTCTGTAGGGCAGCGCAGGAATTCCCGTTTACGCTTATCGGCTGCCGCCTGGTTAAAGCCTGTATCAATCACCCAGATCCTGCTTTCGCTTCTGGCCATCCAGACAAAATAATCCATTGGCATTCCTGCTTCATGGGGATCACCACCCAGGAAATTTTCCGAGGCCTTGCGGTCCACCCGTGCATAACGGATAGCATAGACTTCAAAGGGTTCCAGGGCTTCCATGATGATCAGTCCTCGTCCTCTACCAGGGATTCCAGGTACTTGAACAACTCAGTGTTATCCGCGTCAAATCCCAGATCTGCCTCTGCCTTGTCATAGATGCTGCTCAGCAGATTGATGAAGCCATTAGGCGTATTTTCCGACTCGGCCAGGTCCACGGCAAAGCGCAGGTCCTTGGCCATCAGCCCCAGGTAAAAACCTGAGTTGAAAGTCCTGGGCAGGATGAATTTAGGAAATTTGTCTTCACTGGAGTTACTGCGTCCGGTAGAGGCATTGATGATATCCACCATCACTGTCGGATCCAGGCCAAACTTTGTGCCGGTTATCACTGCTTCGCAAGCCAGTGCCAGGGTACCGGCCGACAAGAAATTGTTCATGGCTTTCATGGCATGTCCGGACGCCGGACCACCGGTATGGAATGGCTTGCCCATCACCTCAAACACCGGTCGGCAGGCTTCCACCAGCTCCTCATCGCCACCAGCCATAATCGCCAGCGAGCCCTCAGCCGCCTTGTACTTGCCTCCGGAAACCGGTGCGTCTATGAGATTGAATCCCATCTCTACCAGTTCCTGACTCAGCGCACGGGTGTCCACCGGCGAACAGGAACTCATATCGATGAGGACTGTTCCTGGCTTCAGGCCAGCCATGACATTGTCGCCATCACCCAACAGCACTTTGCGTACAGCCTTGCCTTCCGGCAGCATGGTGATAATCAGGTCTGAAGATTCACCCAGCGCTTTCAGGGAGTCTGCGCTGTCAGCCCCTGTTTCTTCGCAGAACTGGCGGACCACATCAGCATTAAGATCGGAAACAGTTACCTTGTAACCGGCATTGGCGAGTCGGCTGGCCATTGGATAACCCATGTTACCCAGGCCGACAAATCCGATTGTCGCAGGAGGTGTAAAACTGTCCATAAATTACTCGCCGTCGATTTCAGCAATTACTGGAGAGGCAGACCTGAAGCTGTCGACTGCTGCAGGGACACCACAATATACGGCTGCCTGCAGGAATACGGCGGCAATTTCTTCATTGGAAAGACCATTATTCTTTGCACCGCGGGTGTGTACAGCAACTTCATGGGTCTTGCCCAGCGCTGTCAGCATACCCAGGTTGATCAGGCTGCGATCACGGCGTGAGAGCACCCCTTTATTCCAGCCATCACCCCAGCAGTATTCATTCAGCAGGTCCTGAAGGCCCTGGTTGAAATCATTGGCATTATTGAGGGCGGCATCAACATATTTATCACCCAATACTTCACGGCGGGTCTGGATACCCAGTTCTTTCAGTGCTGCGCGGGAATCGTCTGACATGTAAGTTCTCCGAAAAAATGAATAGAAAAATAAGGCGTAAATCATACAACATTCGCTGGAGTCATACAGTGAGACAGTGACTTTTTTATCTACTGGTGACGGATTTCTGCTATAAATTCAATAAAGGACAAGTCACTGTCCCCGTATTGGTATAAAGGAGAAAGTATGAGTAATAACCCATTCACCCTCGACAACAAGACAGCCATCATTACGGGCGGCGCCTCGGGTATAGGGGCTGCCACAGCAGAACTTTTTGCCTCGGTTGGCGCAAGAGTGCACGTCAGCGATATAGACTTTGCAGCCTGCCAGGCCAGACACCGGGACTCGGAATATGCTGACAACATTATTGTCCATCATTGTGATGTATCGGATAAAAGCAGCGTGGATGCCCATATTGGGGCTGTCCTGGCTGATAGCCCGGTGGATATTCTCTTCAATAATGCCGGTGCCGGGCTCGTCGGGAGAATAGAACAAACCTCCGAGGCAGATTTTGATCGGCTGTACAACATCAACGTCAAAGGGGTTTTCCATATGACCAGTGCGCTGATGCCGCACTTTCTGAAAAGAAAGGCTGGCAATGTGGTCAACATGGCAAGTATCTGCGGGGTGATCGGCGTGCCGGATCGCTTTGCATACTGCATGTCCAAGTTCGCCATCGTGGGCATGACGAAGGCCATGGCCCTGGACTGCGCGAAAGACAATATTCGTGTCAACTGCATCTGCCCGGGCAGGATTGCAACCCCATTCATGCTGGACAGGATCAATGAATACCCGGATCCTGAAGCGATTCGCGCCGACATGGATGCCAGCCAACCCATGGGACGCATGGGGGAACCGGAAGAAGTCGCCACCGTGGCTCTTTACCTGGCCTCTGATGCTTCCGGTTTTGTTACCGGAGCCTGTGAAAGTGTGGATGGTGGCTGGTTTGCCGGTTAAGGCTGGACAAGAATAAATCCCGAAGCCGGTTCAACAGCCCAGGTCTTAGGCTTTAGCTGCTTACCGTGACGGCCATTTCAGCTGGCTCATGGCATCGTTATCCGGGTACACCGTATAGGGCTTGCCATCCTGCCACTGAATGACGAGGATTTCTGCATCGAGCCGTTTACCGGTCTCGTCAAAGCGAACCCGTTCGCCGGCAAAATAGTCAGCGGCTCCCGTAGTGATATCCATGCTATGCAAGGCCTCATTAACGGCAACACTGTCAGGGATTGGTGCCAGCTCGAGCGCCTCTTTCAACAACCAGACATGACCGAAAGCGCACAGGGGATTCTGGGTCATCCAGGGTTCACCGGAAAATTCCATGTAATCAGCAATCATTGCTTCCTGCCCTTTTGTACTCCAGTTCGCCACGACAGACATCACCCCTTCCAGCAATGCCGGCGGCATATTGGCAGCAAGGTCAGGAGACCCCATCGCAGCACCATTACTGATCGTCGGAATACGACCACGGCCTAACCCGAACTCATTCATTTTTTCAAGGAGCAGCTTGGTATCGGAAATAGCGGTTGGCAGAAGCAGTAACAGATCAGGCCTTCGAGAGCGTACGCGCTGTACCAGGGGCGTAGCATTGGACAGGGGTGGCGTGAACACTTCATTGACCACCAGTTCGAGGTTGTTATCAGCCAGCGCATTACCATTGACAATAGGTTCCACAAAGGCCACTGACGCAGCCGTATTGTCCATCACAATACCGATAGTTTGAGGCCGTTTTCCTGATGCCTGCTCTGCTATATCGAGTAAAAGCGGCAATGCATTTTCACTCTGGTAAGCACCGGTAGCGGAAGTCTGGAAAACGTAATCAAATCCCCGGGAGGTAATAAGGTCTGAATAACTCAGGGTCAAAAGAGGTACCTGGGCACGTTCGGTGACTTCCGTGACCGCGAGTGTAAAAGAACTGAGATAGGAACCGGTTGCCCCAATCAAATCCGGCTCTTCGGCAATCATGCGCTGGGCTGCATTTTTTGCCCGCTCTACAGAATCCCCGGTATCAAAAACAACCAGTTCCAGCGGCCTTCCCCCGTGGGCCTGAATCCCACCGGCGGCATTGATCTGCTCAACAGCCAGTTCAGCAGCTGCACGCATGACCTGACCCTGCCTGGCCCATGGTCCTGACAATGGAACAACCAGGCCAACCTTGAGCGGCACCTGTGCATGAACTACAGAAGCAAAAAGAGAACATATTATGAGAAGAAACAGCCTCGTTGATTTCATTTTTTCCCCAAAAGACCTTGTTAATTGCAGGCAATGATCATTGGATGGGTATTCCCTGTCAAGGCATGGTCAGATGCACACGACAATGAACGCGTTTACGTCAGGATACGGCCTGAAGGGCTTTGCCGACCTGCACCAATCTCAAGCGATTCATCTTACACCCTGCATACTGTTTACTGCATAGGCAACTACCAACAAAAAAGGGAGCCTCGCGGCTCCCTTTCGTGATTGCTGTGGTTCCAACGGAACACACTCATGGATTTCATGAGGAGGGGTTTATATCAACCTCCGGCCGTTAATACCGAAATGAACACAAACACCAATATCCGCTGAAACCTTACACATACCACTAGACATTGGATCACCTCCTTTATATTTTCAGTTGAATTGGCAAGTACAGTACCTGCATCAAACTGGACTGTCAACGCCCGGCTCGTCAACTTTATCTGCGCTACATTGATAACAGGGTATCTTCCAGCATAAGGGTCTGGACTGCCTGGTACTGGGACATAAATACCTGCCCGTTCAACCCCTTCAGGAAGTGTGTATGCTCAAGATGATCCATCACAGGACCCTTCACTTCGGACAGGTGAAAACCGATTTTCTGTTCCTTAAGGATCTCGTTGATGGATTCAAGCACTTCCAGGGCACTGATATCAATTTCGTTGACAGCCGTGCACATCAGAATGATATGACGGATTTCGCTGCGCTCACTCAGATTACGAAAGATCTCATCCTCAAGATACGAAGCATTGGCAAAATAAAGGCTTTCGTCCACACGCAATGACAGAACAGAAGGCGTGGTCTCTACCTTGTGCCTTTTCACATTCCTGAAGTGCTTGGTACCTTTGATCTCTCCCACTTCGGCAATATGGGGCTTGGATGTCTTGTAGAGATGCAGTACCAGTGAGGCCAGTACACCGACGGACACGCCTATCTCAACGCCAGCCAGGAGCGTGACAGAAATAGTGGCCGCAACGGCGATAAAATCACTGCGCGAATAACCCCAGGTGCTTCTGAGAATGGAAAAATCGACGAGGCCCAACACCGCCACAATGATGGTGGCGGCCAGTGTGGCCTTGGGCAACAGGGCCAGATATTCGGTCAGCGTGAGGGTGGCAATGGTGATTCCGAAAGCTGTCATGAAGCTTGCAGCTGGAGTCCTGGCGCCGGCGTCAAAATTGACGACAGAGCGGGAAAATCCGCCGGTCACGGGAAAAGCGCCTGAAAGTGCCGAGGCTATGTTGGCTGTTCCCAGTCCGATAAGTTCTTGATTCTGATCAATTTTCTGTCGACGTTTTGCCGCCAGGGTCTTGCCCACTGAAATCGATTCCACATAGCCTATGATGGAAATCAGAATGGCCGGCACCGTCAGCTCCTGTACAAGCGTCATATTAAAGGATGGCATGACCAATCCCGGCAATCCGCCGGGTATCTCCCCAACAAGATCTACTCCCCGTCCCTCGAGACCTGCCAAAGCCGCCCAGATGATGGTCACGATGACAGCCATTACCGGCGCTGCCTTGGTAATGATACCCGCCAGAAAATCCGGGGTCCCCAGTGTCCCGAGCAGGGATTTGAGCCACAAACGTGAGGCAAAAAGAAATCCCAGGGCAAAGAGCCCAACAGCCAGTGTCGACGCATTGAGGTTACCGATATTTTGCGCCAAGGACCCCAGCAGATCAGGTAGATTGTCACCCCCGGCCTTGATACCAAGAATATGTCTTACCTGGCTCAACGCAATGATAATGCCGGAGGCTGTAATAAAACCGGACACGACCGGATGCGACAGAAAATTTGCCAGGAAGCCAAAATGGAATATGCCAAGTAACAGCAGAAACAGGCCGGACAACATGGCCAATAATATAGCCGCCTCAAGATATTCGGCCTGGGTTTCCAGTCCCAGGCTACCGATGGATGAGGCCGTCATCAATGAAGCAACAGCCACCGGCCCTACAGCCAGTGTCCGGCTGCTACCAAAAACCGTGTATAGCACCAATGGCAGGATGCTGGCATAGAGACCGACTTCCGCCGGTACCCCGGCCAACAATGCATAAGCCAGGGACTGGGGGACGAGCATGATGGTAACAATGACGGCCGCCACCAGGTCATCAGTGAACGTTCTCGCATCATAGCTTCCCATCCATTCAGCACAGGGAAATACTTTGGCGAGTTTTGAGGATGCCATGGGCTGTTCCTGACTCAGTCTTCGAGCTCGGAAAGCGGCAACGGTTTAACCATGGTTTCCTTGCCCCTGAGCATACCGTCCCAGTAAAGCCTGGGCATGATGTCCTTTTTCAAGAACCAGGCCAGCCACGTGGGCCGGGTACCCTGCAGAAGCCATGTTGGCAGTGTGGGCGCGAGCTTGCCGCCATAACGGAATTCTGCCAGCACAATCTTTCCACGCTCAACCGTCAATGGGCAGGCTCCATAACCATCATAGCCATACAGGTTCCCAGTCTCTTTAATATCCTCAAGTATATTTGCCGCCACAACCGGTGCCTGTTTACGAACAGCGGCCGCTGTCTTGGCATTGGGTGTATTCATGACATCACCAAGGCCCCAGATATTGTCAAAATTTTTGTGTCGGAGAGTTTTTGGATCTACATCCAGCCATCCTCCCTCATCGGCCAATGCACTGGCCTTTATAAAGTCGGGAGCACATTGCGGGGGACATACATGCAGCATGTCAAAATGTGTTGACACCGTTTCGGTACTACCATCACCGTCAGTCCTGGTGAACCAGGCTGTTTTGCTTTCCCCGTCAACCTTGACCAGATTATGATTGAATTTCAGGGACACATCGTATTTATCAATGTACTTCTGCAGGGCCGGAACGTAATCAGCGACGCCAAAGAGAACACCTCCGGCATTGTAAAACTCAATATCAATATTTCTCAGATGCCCACTGCGATGCCATTGGTCAGCCGAAAGATAGAGCGCTTTTTGTGGAGCACCAGCACACTTGATAGGCATTGGTGGTTGCGTGAAAACAGCCTTACCAGTTTTAAGATTTGAGACAAGTTCCCAGGTATAAGGCGCAAAATCAGGCAGGTAATTCGATGTTACGCCATTTTTGCCAAGTGTTTCCTTCAGCCCCTCTACGGCATCCCAGTCCATTTTAAGTCCCGGACAGACAATCATGCGTTCGTAGGTGACCGTATCCCCACTGTCGAGTGTGACACTGTTGCTGGCAGGGTCAAAAGACTCCACAGCCGCCTGTATCCAGTTCACCTTTGAAGGCATCACTGCACCCATGCTGCGGCTGGTCTGTTCAACTCGAAACACACCACCACCCACCAGGGTGAAGCCAGGCTGGTAATAATGCACATCTGCCGGATCAATAATAGTGATCCTGAGATCACGCTTGCGCTTCAACAGGCTGGTTGCTACCGAAATACCGGCGCTGCCGCCACCCACAATCACCAACTGATGGACTGATGAATCCATACTTCCCTCCTCAATTCTTGTATTGTTCTTGCTTGTATTTAATTACTTGAATGCATTAATCGGCAACTTCAGGTATGACATACCGTTATCTTCCTCGGGCGGCAAATGCCCTGCCCGCATGTTGACCTGCAGTGATGGCAGTATCAGCCGGGGCATTTCCAGTGTCGCATCCCGGGCTTCGCGCATGCTGACGAACTTATCTTCATCTATGCCCTCATGGACATGGATATTGTCTTTCCGCTCCTGGGCTACCGTTGTCACATGACACACGTCACGGTTCTCCGGGTAATCATGGCACATGAACAACCGCGTTTGTGCAGGCAAAGACAGCACCCTGTTAATTGACTCAAACAGGATACGCGCATCACCATCTGGAAAGTCTGCGCGGGCAGTGCCCACATCAGGCATGAATATAGTGTCGCCGACAAAAGCGGCATCACCTATGACATGGGTCATACAGGCAGGGGTATGTCCTGGCGTGTGAATCGCATGGGCCGTCATGCCACCGATGGCATAGCTGTCGCCATCATGAAACAGCACATCAAACTGGGAGCCATCACACTTGAATTCCTCCCCTGTGTTGAAAATACCGGCAAATACATTCTGGACAACCGTGATCTGGTCGCCGATGCCTATCTTCCCACCCAGTTCTTCCTGGATATAGGGCGAAGCTGTCAGATGATCCGCATGCACATGGGTCTCAATGAGCCATTCCAGTTCAAGCTTGTTTTCCCGGATATAGGCAATAATTTCATCGGCCCCTTCATGAGTAATGGTGCCTGAGGCGTAATCAATATTCATGACAGAATCAATCACGGCACAGGAAAGTGATGTCGGATCTTTAACTACATAGGAAAAGGTCTCTGTATCCTGGTCAAAGAACGCCTTGACGTCTGGCATCACCGAGATATCAGGGGTAAATGGCAATGCACTGTTCATGATTATTACTCCTCCTGGAATCTATCCCGGTAACAAAAGCAGTTTTTATGCCAACAACATGAAAACAATAAAGTAAGGCATAACCTGTTGATAATATTGCGCTTATTTTTCCCCTTGAACACATTAGGATCATCTCCTCCCACAATTTTTGTCATATTTGTCACAGATAATGAAAAATTTGTCATAAGTGTAGTCATGACAGGGAGGGAAATTACATCCCCAGGTAGGCCTGCCGAATACGATCATCGTCCTGCAGGTCCGCTGGTGCGCCGCTGAGGATAATTTGGCCTGCTTCCAGGACATAGGCGCGCCTGGCGAAATGTAACGCTTCAGCAACACGCTGCTCCACCAGGATAATACCCAGGCTGTTTTCCCGATGTATCTCCAGCAGTCGCTCAAAAATTTCATCCGCAATCGCTGGCGCCAGTCCCATGGATGGTTCATCGAGCATGAGAATGGCCGGATCTGCCATCAGGCCCCGGCCGATCGCCAGCATTTGCTGCTCCCCACCCGAGAGAGTCCCTGCCAACTGGCCATGGCGTTCCCTCAGTTTGGGAAACCAGTGGTAAACCTTCTCAAGCAAATCTGCCGATGCCCTGCGGTCAGTGACATAACTCCCCATCTCCAGATTCTCCAGAATGGTGAGGGAGGGAAACACCTGCCTGCCTTCAGGGACATGGGCGATACCAAGATGAGGTCTTCTGGAGGCCTCAATGGCGAGTAAATCCTGCCCCTTGAAATGGATAGAACCTGCAGAAGGAGTGACTAGTCCGGAAATGGTTTTGAAAAGAGTGCTCTTGCCTGCGCCATTGGGTCCAACGACAGAGACAAATTCCCCGGCATACACTGCCAGGGAAATCGAACGCAGCACATCGACACCGCCGTACCCTGCATCCAGATTCGAGATTTCCAGCAGTGTATCAGTTGTCATCCGCAACTCCTGTCTGCTCATGACCCGAATCCGCCAGCCATTTTTTGCCCAGATATGCCTCTATCACCTGCGGGTCCCTGACTATGGAATCCGGTTCTCCCTCAGTAAGAAGAGCGCCATGGTCAAGCACAATAAACCGGTCCACCAGCTGCACCATGGCCTGCATACTGTGCTCAATAATGACTACCGTGATACCAAGGTCCTGAACTTTCCTCAACACAACCAGCATCTCCTTCATGGCATCAGGATCCAACCCGGCAAGAATCTCATCCACCAGCACCAGGTAAGGCTTCGATGCCAGGGCCCGGGCCAGTTCCATCAGCCGGAGTTCCTTGTTGGTCAGGTTAACCGCCGGCAGGTCACATTGCCGTTCAAGCCCAACCAGTTTGATAGCTGCCGATGCATGCAGGGCCGCCTCGTCATTTCCGCGACTATGCACGTAAGCCCCTACGATGACATTATCCAGGACGGATAACTGGGTGAAGGGCCTTGCTACCTGAAAAGTACGCGCCATTCCCATGGCACAGATCCTGTTTGGTTTCTTTCCCACGATGGCATTGCCGCGAAAGGTGATTGATCCGGAATCTGGCCGTATAAATCCATTGAGCAGGTTGAACAGGGTCGTTTTACCCGCCCCGTTGGGGCCAATGATGCCGAGCAATTCTCCCGTCTTGACCTGGAAACCCAGATTGTTCGTGGCCTGCAATCCGCCAAATGCCTTTGACAAGCCCGCCGCTTCCAGGATCACGCCCGCTTCTGGTACTGCATCGACTTTGAGCAGCCCAACATCAGCCCTGTCATTCATGCCTGATGCGGTTGCTCCCAGTACCAGGGACCTGCCTGGCTTGAGCAATACCTGCAGTTTCCAGAAGATTCCCTGTGGAGCAAAAAGAATGACGGCAATAATAGCAATGCCATAGATGACGCCCTGTATACCGGGAAAATCGGCCGCATAACGGGCGTAAAGAATTTCGCTCAACGGCACCAGGATGAAGGCGCCCAGTACCGGCCCCCACAAGGTGCCTACGCCACCAAACATTGCAAAAATGAGGGCCTGTGCAGATACCAGCATGCCAAATACCGCCAGTGGAGTGACCACCAGCAACACTACCGCGTAGAACCCTCCGGCTGCACCTGCCAGGGCTGCGCTGATCATGATCGCGGACAGTTTCCAGGCCAGGGTATTGATTCCCACGGCCTCCGCCGCATCCTCATCAAGCTTTATAGCCAGCAGGGACATACCAAACCTGCAGTGAATCAACCTGGAAGTCACTACCAGGGCAATGACAAGCAGCAGCAATGCCAGTGCGATGTAAGGCACCTGGCTTTCAAACTGCATATACAGAACAGGTGCTTCCTCTTTCCTGGGCAATGCCACTTCCTGGTAACCCAGCCATTCAAAAATGTAGAGCAGTGCCAGAGGATAGGCCAGCATCGCCAGAGCAAAGTAATGACCACGCAGACGGAACGTGGGTAAACCCACTAACAGGCCTGCTGCGCCGCAGGCAACAGTAGCCAGGGGGATGGTAATCCATGGATTGAGCTCCCACACAATCATGCACAGGGCTACCAGGTAGGCGCCCAGGCCAAAAAAGGCGGCATGCCCGAAACTGATCAATCCACTGTAGCCGGAAAAGAGGTTCCAGGAGAGGCCCATCACGGCCCATACAGGCACAATGGTCATAATGAGCTGGTAATAGGAGTTGGATACCAGGAATGCCAACACCATATAGACCACGGCAAAAAGTCCGATATGTATCAGATCCCTGGTGCCGCCGCTCATGCCACCCTGTCCCGCTGGCCGAAAATACCCTGTGGACGTAACAGAATGATCGCCAGAAAGCATACAAAGATAACCGTATTTTGCAGCTGGTTGGGCAGTATGATGGCCGAGACCTGCTGAAGAATGCCGATAATCATTCCGCCAAGAAAAGCTCCTCGAACACTTCCGAGGCCTCCAAGCACAACACCGGCATACATGATGATGACGTATTCAGTCCCTATATATGGCTGAAAAGAGGCATTGGTGGCCATCAGGCCTCCTCCGATAGCCGTAATGCCAATACCCAGTCCAAAAGCGATGCGATGGGCCCTGTCAACATTGATCCCCATGTAGGTAGCCGCATCCGGATTATCCGAGGCGGCACGCAGGGATTTTCCCAATCGGGTTTTTCCCATCAACAGACCAAAGCCAATGACAACGGCCAGTGCAAGAATGGCTGAAATGGTCTGCGCCTGATTTACAAAAACACTGACCCGATCCCCAACCATGGGACCCCACTCCCAGGCACTGTAGGACAGTTCATTGCTCACAGAGACAGGTGTGGAACCAAAAATAAACAACCCGCCATTCTGCAGGACCAGGGCAATGCCCAACGTCAGTACCAGCTGGGCATAATGGCCCCCTGCTTCCAGCTGACTGGCCTTTCTTCCAGTCACTGTATGTATCAGCAATCGATGGAGAATCATGCCAAGCAGGAACAGTGCCGGGCCGGCCAGCAGTGCCAGGACAAACGGGAACCAGACGCCATCCAGAAAAGCATAGGCACCGAGCCAGGAAAAACAGAAATAGGTGAAATACATGCCCAGCATCATGAATTCGCCCTGGGCGAAGTTGATGACGCGCATCACCCCGAAGATGATGGTCAGGCCGACGCACATCAGCCCATACATCGCCCCCATCTGCAATCCAGCTACCAGTGACTGAAGAACATTTTCCAGGGTCTGGAGAGCATCCATAGGGTTACAGTCTGGGCTTATTTACTTTTGCGGAAAGGGATTGTCAGCAGAAAAAGCCAGGTGGAGAAACTCATGAGCTTCATCCCTTTCCTGGCCTCTTCCGGCTTCAGTCTGGCCGTCATGGGCATGGACTGAAAAATCTTGCCCTTGACGACCAACTGGTTTCCATCACGTTCTATGGCAGTGACATCCATGAGTTCACTGCCATCCTGGGAATATATTTTCATACAGTGTTACTGACTCTAATTAATGATTTTATCGAAATCCATACCCATCTGGTCAGCCATGGTCATGGCAGTACCGCGACCAGCCCCGAAGACACCACCACCGGGATGCTGGAAAGGTCCCACAAGGTACAGGCACTCAACACCAGGCACCAGGTTGCGGCCAAGTTCCGGCGTCGGGCGATGGGCACCAAACTGGTACAGGTAGGGAGCAACACCATGAATATCCCCTTTCTGGAAACTGGCAGAGGTGCGTTCCATATCCAAAGGAGAATCGCAATGACAGCCAAGCATGATGTCACGACTCAGATTTGGTACATAGGGCTTCATACTGGCAATCATGTGATCGGCAAATTCGTCCTTGTGCCTGTCCCAGGCCTGGGCGCCGCCATCGGGGTGCTCATAGGGACAGTAATCCCAGGCATGCATGGTGGCCTTTCCTTCTGGAGCACGGGTCGGGTCTATATTCGTGGCTGAGCCCAGAGCACAAAGCGAATGCTTGGGGATCTTGCCATAACGCAGGTCATCGAAATGATCACGCAGGTCATTAATGCTGTCTGGGAGCAGCTCGATCATCATGGCTTTCTTCACATGATCACCGGCGGCAAATTCAAGGGGTTCATCCAGCGCGGCATGGATAGTGAAGACACAGTTGGCTGACAATTCCACTTTTGAGGCGGTCTGGGCAACAAAAGGCTCGAGGCCATCCACCATCTTCGGCAGCAAGTGTGGGTGAATAGCGCCAATTACGGCATCATTAGCCTTGATTTCACGACCATCATCAGTGACCACACCGGTCGCACGACCACCGCTGACCTGCACCTTGCTGACAGATACTCCGGTTTCAACGACACCGCCATTATCCTTGATGCAATCCACCAGGGACTGACTCAGCATACCCGAGCCGCCCTTGGCGACACCAATACCGTATTTCTCCAGCCATCCGAGGAACATGAAAGGTCCTATACCTGTTCCTTTTTCTTCCGGACCTGTCAGGTTTTCTGACACCATGCGCAGGAAGTGAAGACGCACACGGTCATCTTCAAAGTATTCCATGACGATGTCATAGGCACTTTTCATCATGACCGCCATGATTTCCTGTCCCTCACGACTCTGGTCCATCATCGCATACATGGCACCAATGGGAGCCGGGGGTGTGTATAGCGTACCAACCAGTGCAGGCAGATAACCGGCGGCTGTTTCTGAAAAACGACGATAGTTTTCCGCATCTTTTTCAGAGAATTTGGCGATTTCCTGGATATTCTTTTCCCGGTCAGTATGGATAGCCAGGGTCTGACCATCAGGGAAAACAGAAATCATGGGGATTTCAGGATGAATGTATTCCAGGCCGTATTTGGATTTGAGGCCCAACTCGTCATTGACGATCATCGGATTGGCCTGGATGAAGATATGGGCCATGGAATGCTGGTCATGCTTGAAGCCGGGGACAGTCAGCTCACGGGTAACCACGCCACCGCCTATCCAGTCATTGCGCTCGAGCACAAGAACCTTTTTGCCAGCCTTTGCCATATAGGCAGCAGCTACCAGACCATTGTGACCAGAACCAATAGCCACGACATCATATGCTTCAGACATAAAATCTTTCCCCTTTCAAAAACAAGTCAATTAACAGGTCTCAGACATCAAGCCAACCTGGTTTCCCCGGGCCAGGAATGGCCATAGACAACAGGAAGGTGCAGCGTGAGGCTTGCGACCGGCACAGGGTCTGCGATATCTTGCAGGTCCTGCCGATAATGGGCAAAGCATATCATTTAATAAGGGGAGTTTGTTGATGTCGGATGCAGAAAAAAATAATGAAGAACTGGTAAGGAAATTCTTTGAGGTACTTAGTGCCGGGGACCTTGAAACCCTGCGTGGCATGTTCCATGAAGACGCCTGCTGGACAGCCATGTCCAAGGAAATTCCTGGTGCCGGCGCCCATCCGGGACGTGATCACATCATTGATGAATTCCTGGCTCCGGTACGTGGCATGTTTGTTGAAGGCGACCCCAAGGTCATCATCCACAAGGTTACCGCCAAGGACAACATGGTGTACGCGGAAACACAGGCTGTGGGGACTTTCAATAGCGGCGTGCAGTACGACAACCTGTATTGCTGGGCTTTCGAGTTTATCGACGGCCAGATCGACCAGGTCCGTGAGTACATGGATTCACACTATGTCATGAGTGTCGTTCCAAGCTGATCATTTCAACTCATTCCGCAGTTTGATCAGCTGCTCCTGGTAATGTTCACCATCGCCGAAATCCGCAAATTTGTGGTATCGGCGATGGCTCCCCACCACCTTTCTGGCATGTTTTATTGGACACCAGTACTGTTCTGTCCTGGCAATCACTTCCCGCGTGTAGGCCACTACTCCGTTCCCGTATCCGCAATAAAGACAATTCAGTTTTTCAATACCATTGAGGTAGGCGAGTTGATGTCGGTCCATGACAATATAGTCGGCCCGTTTGACCCGCCGAATGCCATAAAGGCGGAAACAGATATGCTGGTACACCGTTATGGTGAGATCAAAGAATGCGATGGGAATTATCATCCCGTAAATAAACGGCGAGGACAGAATATTCCTGAAAGTGGATGAGAATAACCAGCGGAAAATGCCGACCTTCAGTTTTCGATGAGCGTCCAGAATTTCCTGTTCGAACCGAACCCTGGTGCCTTCCAGACGGTAACTGAGTTCCTCCTGTTTTTTATCCAGCTCATCTCTGAGCTGTTTTTCCAGTTTTGAAATTCTGTCCGTCAATTCAGAAATGCTGCTGCTCATAGTTAATCACCCGTTTCCAACCAATTTGGTCAATCTTTGTAGTACCCGCTGTCCTTGTACTGCTCAATTGCGTAATCGAGTAATACCCCAGTGCTTGCCGCCACTGGTATGGCCACCAGCATCCCTATCACACCCAGCAGGGCATTGCCGGCCATCAGCGAAAAAAGTATCCACAGTGGATGCAATCCGACACTGCCACTCATTACCCTGGGCGTGATGAAGTTGCCTTCTAGAAACTGTCCACTGGCAAAGATCCCGCCAATCAGTAAAACATACATGACAGTACCTTCCTGAAAATAGGCTGTTACCACGCTGACTAGCATGCCCACGATGGAACCGAAAAGCGGAATGATGGACAGGACTCCCGACAACAGCCCGATGAGAATTCCATACTCCAATCCAGCCAGTGATAGGGCAATGGCATAAATCATGCCTAACGCGGCGGCAACAATCAGCTGGCCGCGGACGAAACCGGCAATCTTGGTATCAATCTTTCCAAGCAGGTCCATGACTTTGTCTTTTTGCTGACGGGGAAGCATCTCCTCAAACCAGTCTGCCAACTGCGGCCAGTCTTTGAGTAGCATGAACGATACCAGTGGTGTGAGGAGGAGAAATACCGCGACATCAAGGATGGCGCGGCCACTGCTAAGAATTTCGCTGACCAGGATTGAGCTCATATCAAGGGCCCTACCGATGTTGTTCTTGAGCAGTTCACGCAGACTCTGGTCAATTTCCACATCAGCCAATTCAATGCCCAGCGAATTCAACATGGGCTGTAGCTTTTGCCACAGGGCATCCACATAACCTGGGGCTGCATCTGCCAGTTGCAAAAGCTCCCGATATACCCTTGGCGCTGCAAGTACTACCAGCAGGCAAAGAAGCAGAATGAAGACGCTTAACATACAAAGTGCTGATAGCGTGCGTGAAAGTTTCAGGGCCTCTAACCTGATGACCAGGGGATTCAACAGATAGGCAATGATTCCACCCGTGACAAAGGGAAGTAATACCGGGTTGAACAACCAGAAAAAAAGAGCCAGCGCCAGCAGACTGACAGACCAGAAAAAATATCGCTGATTCAATTCCATGGCATCAATGATGTTACATCAACTAAAAGTAAGCAAATGACATCAATAAACAACGAATTTAAGCAAAACTGCCAGGACCCAATCAGCGATAGTGGCAGTTGATCCAGAGTAATCAGAATGCAAAGGTCAATTGAATACAGACGGTGCAGTTGGTAACGTATGAAACATTCTTTCCCTGATCAGAATCCATAATTTTCGTGCAAGCATTTCTGCTGTTTATATTAATCATCCTGACTACCTTTCCTGCCTTCGGCCAGATTGACGAAGATCAGCTGGGCGGCTGGTATAGCTGGTTTTACAATCGGAATCTTGATGGTACGCCCTGGGCTACGCAGATGATTATCCAGCGACGCAACTGGGATACCACCGGTGACCTGCAGCAGCGCCTCATACTCGGACAGGTAAGTTACAGGCCCGAAGATCATCCCCTGCGATATGGATTTGGCTATTATCATTTGCGCCACAGTCCATTTGGACCTTCCTCCACTACCAGGGATGAACACATCCTTTTCCAGCAGGGAATCTACACCAGGCAATTGGGGCAAAGAAATTATCTTACCGGCAGAATCAGGCTGGAAGAGCACTGGCCGGATGGACGTGATGATTTCAGGCGTCTACGCACCTTTGTCAGCCTGAACAGACCCCTTAATAAGAGTACGCTTGGTCAGGGTGCCGTCTACCTGTCCCTGTATGATGAATACTTCGTCGACCTGAACAATGTTGGCTTTGCACTGAACCGGATCTATGGGGGCATTGGCTGGAAGATGACAGAACACACCAGTTGGCAGATTGGAATGATGAGGCAGTCCACAAAGAGCTATGACAAGAACCAGTTAATGGTAAACCTGTTCCATCATTACTGATGTTTTAGTGATGCCCTTCCCGGACCTTGCGTTCATATTCTGCCTGGGCCACGTCTTTCTCTTTTTTGATCGAGTTGGCTCTGGCTCTGGCTTTTTGAAATGACTTTTCCCGGGACCGGCTAGTGCTTACTGCCGCCATGGTGAACTGCTTTTCCAGTTCACCACTATCGCATTCAGAACAGTTTGGTGACTCGTTCAACTTCACGATTTTTTCGAAATGGTTGCCACAGGCAAGACACTTGTACTCATAAATAGGCATGATTTAAAACTACCTCAAAAAATTCATTCGCTTGATCCAACTCCCTTGTAAGTAATTCAGCAGGTATTTTCAAGCATTTTCAGTTAGCAGACAGGCCTATCCGTTTTATCAGACAGACACTTTATACTTACCATCATGACCCGTAAGATAATCCATGCCGATTGTGACTGCTTCTTTGCAGCCATCGAGATTCGCGACGATCCCGCTCTCGCAGGCCTGCCTGTCGCTGTTGGTGGTTCAACGGAACGCCGGGGAGTGATTGCCACCTGTAATTATGAAGCCCGCAAGTACGGCGTGCATTCTGCGATGGCTTCGGCCACAGCCATGCGAAAATGCCGTGACCTGATTATTATCCCTGGCAACATGGAGAAGTACCGTATCGCCTCACAGCAGATGCACAGCATTTTTCGGGACTATACTGACACCATTGAACCCCTCTCCCTGGATGAGGCTTTCCTGGATGTTTCCCAGACCCAGCTTTGCCATGGCAGTGGCACCCTGATTGCCCGGGAAATCCGTGACCGTGTCCGAAGGGAAATCGGCATCACCCTGTCTGCCGGCATCGCCCCGAACAAGTTCCTCGCCAAAATCGCCAGTGACTGGAACAAACCGGATGGCCAGTATGTCATTACCCCGGAAGAAATAGATGATTTCATAACCAGCTTGCCGGTCCAGAAACTCTATGGTGTCGGTAAGGTCACGGCTCGAAAGATGGACCTGCACGGCATCGAAACCTGCAGGGATCTGCAGCAGTATGAAAAAACTGCCCTGATCGAACTGTTTGGCAGTTTCGGCGAAACCCTCTATAACCTTTGCCGGGGAATCGACGAACGCAAGGTACAAACAGAGAGACGCCGTAAGTCCATCAGCGTTGAGCATACTTTTCCTGAAGACCTGCCCAGCCTGGATAACTGCCTGGCAATCCTCCCCACCCTTATGGAAAAACTGGAGGAACGTATTCAGGGTTCAAGGAAAAAAGTGACTATTGGCAAACAGTTTGTAAAGATCAAATTCAGTGATTTTGTGTCAACAACGGTAGAGCAGGCAAGCTCTTCTCTTGATCTGGATATCTATCGCACACTTTGTCGAACCGGTTTCGAGCGAGGCAACAAACCGGTAAGACTGCTGGGCCTGGGGGTCCGCATGAAGGATGCTCCCCTGTATACTCAACTGGAATTCCGGAATTTTTAGTAGCTCGCAGGCCTATGTCCCGTTACAGACCACCAGCACCCCCTAAATCAGCCTATATCACGCCTGAAGGAGAAAAGGCGATGAAGGATGAGCTGCATTATCTGTGGAAAGTGGAGCGCCCCCAGGTAACCCAGCAGGTATCCGATGCGGCAGCCCTGGGCGACCGCTCCGAGAATGCCGAGTATATTTATGGCAAGAAACGTCTGCGTGAAATAGACAGCCGCGTTCGTTACCTGCGCAAACGTCTGGAAGTTCTCAAGGTGGTGGACCAGCTACCTACTGATACCAACAAGGTCTATTTCGGTGCCTGGGTCGAGCTCTACAAGGACGATGGCACAACGGTGAACTATCGACTTGTAGGTCCGGATGAAATTGATCCCGCCAAAAAATACATCAGTATTGATTCGGTTCTGGGCAAGGCTTTACTGGGCAAAAGCCTGGATGATGAAATTTCCGTGGACACCCCCTCAGGCTCTCACCAGTATGAAATATCCGGCGTGAACTACACAAACAGAGAAAAAAGCTGATGCTTGATGTCACTATCGTCGGGTATCGCAAGGTACTGGGTACCAGTATCACCATCCCCATAGAAATGCTCAATGCTGCTGACCTGATCAGTCGAATAGGCGGCAAAAATCGGGGTAAGGATGGTCTTTCCATGCAGCTGGTCAGTATGAACGGCCAGAACATACAGCTAAATGCGGGACTGGAGCTTGTCTGCAAACACAGCCTGGAGGACATTGATGAAACGGACATGGTGATCCTGCCAGCCATCTGGGGCAATCCACTTGGTGTTGTCAGACAGACCCCGGAACTGACACAGTGGCTTGGCAAACTGCAGGGTAGCAATGTCATTATCTGCGCCGCCGGAACCGGCAGTTATTTTCCTGCCGAGGCCGGCTTGCTCAATAACAAGGTGGCTACTACACACTGGTATTATTTCGACCAGTTCAATGACACGTACCCGGAGGTCTTATTGCAGCGAGACCGTTTTATCACCAAGGCCGGCAATATATTCTGCGCAGGTAGTGTGAATTCCATCCGGGACGTGATGCTGCATTTTATTGAGGAATACTACTCTGCGGATGTGGCGGATCAGGTATCCCGACATTTTACTCACGAGATTAAACGATCCTACACGTCCAGCTTCCTGAAAAATTCACCCCAGAATTATCACGATGACGAAGCCATTATCGATATACAGGAATGGCTGCACAGCCGTTACAACGAAGAGATAACGCTGGGCAGTCTTTCAGATAAATTCGGCATTACAGTCAGGTCACTCAATCGTCGATTCAAGCAGGCGACTGGCAGATCCCCCATGCAGTATCTTCAGCAGGTGCGCATAGAAAACGCCCAGGAACTGCTGAAAACCAGCAACCTGAGTATTGCCGAGATTGCCTACAGCGTGGGATTTCCGGACAACAGCTATTTTTCAGCACTGTTCCGTAAATCCATATCATTATCACCCAAGGAATATCGAAACCTGGTCAGGAAAAAATTATTTGAAGTCCCTTCATGACAACTTTCAGCCCATAAAAAAACACGGGCAATTGCCCGTGTTTTTTTGTCTCCAGAAATGTATTCCAATCGACTGCGCTTATTCGATCTCGGCGATGTCAGGCGTTTCTGCTGCAGCCTTGTTCGCCAGCCTGGTTAGCCGCCGCTGCTTGTCATAAAACTCCTTGATCTGTCTTTCAGCCGCATCAAAGGTATCTCGTATTGCTACATAGATATCTTCGTGAGAATGTTTATCGTGTTGTTCGTGGTTAACAACAATATCATGATTGGGAATAAACGCTTCTACACCCACATGGTAAACCTTACCTTTGTGCTGATGATTGTGGGGGGATTCCAGGGTAACTCTGAGACTTTGTATCTGGTCGCTGAATCTTTCCAGCTTTTCTACTCTTTTGTGGACCGCCTCTTCAACGGCATCTGAATGGTCAATACCTCTAAATACTACCTGTGTATCACTAATCATACATGCGCCTCCTTAAAACGCTTTTTTATGCGATAGCGCCTTACTACTCGACGTGGCATTTGCAGGAGGGTGGTCTGTCTTGCAGGCCATTTCTGCTAATGGCAACACGGCGAAGGAGCTACTGCTCTTTTACTGCAGGCTGGTTTTCCTCCATGAAAATATTCGACTGCCTGATCCATACTACTACTAGTAGGGGCGCTGTCAATGAATTTCAAGCAGCGATACAAGGCGAATTTGACATGAAAAAACAGGGTGATGAATTTTGTGAAAAAGCCCTTATTTCAGAGGAATTGGCGTGATTGGATTGGTGAAATTTACCCGGGTTGACGTCCTACCCTCCCCTTCCTTAAATACTTCCCTGTATATTTTCCGAGTACTTCCAGTGCCAGGGTTCATAGGCAATACCAGCCGCATTATCCCGGGGAAAACTCATGCTGAATCCAAATTCTCCAGCGTACCTGCAAAGCCATGAAAAGGCCGGACTCTGCTCAAAAATCTCCTCGAGAGGAGCATACCCGGGGGTCGTTATATCAATGGCACAGCCTGTGTGATGCTCACTGAATCCGGGTGCTGCATTAACGGTAAGAATCCTTTCAATGGATTCCCCGCGATCAAGCTTTCTTTGCAGCAGGTCTGCCTGGTACTGGGCACTGCGGAAGGCTGACACTATCTGCAGGACGATTCCTTCATCCCCTGCCAACGCCTGCATGGCCCGCCAGGCATCAAAGGCATCAGGTGACAGGAAAGGTTGCCGGTCAAACACATCTTTTTCCGTGGGCACCAGGGTCTGGCAGTCAGCGTGGAAAGGCAGGCCACAATCATCAGCGTAGGACACCGGTATCCCCAGTGCTTCATGCAGGGCTGTCACTTTCTGGTTCATTGTATTCTCTGGTGGCAAGTCGCGGTCTCCAGTCTCTGTTTACACGGGCCGAAAAGCCCGGGAAATACTGAAGTTTAGGCAAACAGGTTACTTTCGTCACATTTTCTTTATAGTCATCCGTCATATGTCTATAATTCAACATTCTCTGTCTATATTGCAAAATATAAACCGGAAGATGCCCTGTAATATAGCGCCCACATCCACTCCCACAGACTTGATTGAAGGAAAAGTCATCGCATGGCCCGTTTACCCGTAATTACTGCCATGGGCGGTGTCAGCCCAGCTGGCAGAAGCGCCTTTCACTATGGCTACCGCCGCCTTGTCCTGGAAAACCTTTCCACTGACAAAGCCAGGGACACACTGACAAATATCGCTGTCATGACGGGCCAGCTCCAGTACAACGGTTCCCACTGGGAGGATGGCAATGGCCAGCCCGTGGATTTTGACCTTTGGCTTGACGAGAACAAACAACATCTACTTGATGCCACATTAATTCGCAAGTTGGAAAACAATATTTACGATCCATCCGCCCAGCGCCATCACAATGCCGCCAGGCTCTCCCCGCCAAATGGTGAAGAAACGTTTTCATTTACCCTCAGGAAGCGACATCTGCCCAAACACCTGCCGGAAAACTGGCAAGTCACAGAAGGCGAAGGCATTTACTGCCAGGTCACCGTCACAGGCAAGGTAGACGTCATGATCGAAGACTCCCATACCAGCCCGGTTAATTATGCCGGTCAGTTGCCCAGCGGTTTTGATCCTGCTGAGTTGTATGCTGCCCGCAGCCATCCCCGCGGCTTGCAGATGACCATTTATGGCATTTCCGATGCACTCTATTCCATGGGCATTGACTGGGATGTTATTAGAGACAGGGTCCCACCGGAACAGATAGGTATTTATGCCTGCAGCAGCATGAGCCAGCTGGACTATAACGGTAACGGCGGCATGCTTCAGGCCCGCCTACTTGGCAGGAAAGTCACCTCCAAACAGCTGCCTCTTGGCTTTGCCGATATGCCGGCTGACTTCATTAATGCTTATGTTCTCGGCAATGTGGGAAACACGGGAACCAGCATGGGGGCTTGTGCGACCTTCCACTACAACCTCTCCCAGGCCGTTCGCGACATCCAGAATGGAACCCATCGTGTCGTCATCGTCGGTGGTAGTGAAGCGCCAATCCTGCCGGAAATCATTGAGGCTTTTTCAACCATGGGTGCCATTGCCAATGACGAGGTCCTGCAGGCTCTTGATGGTGGCAGTGAACCGGATTTTCGCCATCCCTGTCGCCCCTTTGGTAACAACATCGGCTTCACCCTGGGCGAATCCTGCCAGTTCTTTGTGCTGATGGACGATGCCCTGGCACTCGAACTTGGGGCAACCATTTACGGTTCCGTGAATGACGTTTTCGTCAATGCCGATGGATTCAAGAAATCCATCGCCAGTCCCGGGGTGGGCAACTACCTGACATTCGCCAGGGCTGCAGCAGCCACCCGGGCCGTGCTCGGTGAAGACAGCCTGCGCAACAGAACATTCATTCAGGCCCACGGTACCGGCACCCCCCAGAACCGGGTAACAGAATCTGAAATCCTGTCAGAACTCGCCGGCTATTTTGGCGTCTCCAACTGGAAGGTGTCTGCCATCAAGTCCTACATAGGTCATTCCCTTGGTGTAGCCGGTGCCGACCAGCTGGCCTGCAGTCTTGGTATTTGGGAAGAAGGCATTCTGCCAGGCATAAGGGCAACCAAGTCCATTGCTGACGATGTTCACACCAAAGGACTGGAGTTTCTGCTCTCACATCAGGATGTGGGTGCAGAAGCCATGGATTCGATACTCCTGAATGCCAAGGGCTTTGGCGGCAACAATGCCACCGCCGCCATCATGTCACCCCACGTCACACGACGCATGCTGGAAAAACGGCACGGCAAGGCAGCCATGACAAACTGGGAAAAAGCCAACGAAAAGACCGAGGCGGCTGCCAGGGCATATGAAACTGAAAGCAACCAGCAGAAGATTACGCCGGTTTACCATTTCGACCACGATGTCCGTGGCGGAGATGACCTGAGTTTTGACAACGAAGGGCTTAATCTTCGCGGTTACGGTAAAAAAATCAGGCTGGACTTGCCGAACAGGTATGACGATATGGTCTGAGTGGACACTTTGCCTACTCAGAATTCAAATTCAATTAGAAAACGGTAGCTGGTATCAGGACTTTCACTGTCCAGGCCGAAAATAACACCGGCCTCCCACCGCAGACTCTTGCGAACCCCCATCCTGTAAGTGCCCTGTATTACCGGCCCCAATGCCATTGTATTCTGTCCCGCATAAAATTCGATGCCCGGTTCAAAGGCCCTGGATTTACGATACCGGGCCTGCAAAGCCAATGCCGTTTCAAATTCATCATTGATGTCATCGCCCCATTCATTAATCACCATGAAATTGGCAGTACCACTCCAGCGACCAAACTCTTTTTCTGCCAGAATACCTGCGGTCAGCTCCTGGATATCTTCCTGTACTTCAGTTTCGTATTCGAAGAACAGCCCCCAGTCGACAGCAAATTCTCCCTGCTCGGTCAGCTGCCATTTCAATTCCGTTTCCCATGCTTCCAGCTCAAAGGTTCCCTGACGTGACTTTGCGCCAATGGCATACACCTCGGCGAAAAAACGGGACCCGATAGCTCTCCCTATAGATAACTGGTGAATCTGGGCTAGTGTTTGGAGGCCTTTTTGCCTGTCCTGAATCACAGAGCGAAACTCAAGCTCTGTTTCAAGGGCATCAACATAGGGGTGGTAGACCTTGTCGACTACGATACCATCAGCAAACAACTCGCAGGGAATAAGTAGCAGTAATGTAAACAGTAACGAGGATGTAGCATGAATGAATTGCCTGTTACCCAATGGATCTACTCCTGTTTGTTCCGTTTCCAGGCCAGCAAAAAAAGCGGACTGAAGGCTATCAGCAAGGCACTGCCCAGATAAAGTCCCGCCTGCAGCAGTGATGGATTAGCTTCATAACCAACCAGGGCATAAAGCAGTTGTCCGATGACTGAAAACTCGGGGATAACTCCCGATGTATCCCATAACTGGACCGTATAGGGAAGCCAGTCAGCCTGGGTCAGCAACAGCGTCGCCTGGGACGCCATGTTGCCCGCGAACAGGGCCAGCAACAGCAAGCATATGCGATAGCTCCACAACACAGGGAGACTGATGATAATAAGGTAAAGAACTATACCGCTGCTTACCCCTATACCGGCAGCAACCAGTGTGCCCAGAACAATGGGCGACATATTGGCAGGATCTCCAAGGACGCCATTGAGGTAGAGTATTATTTCAGAAACCTCCCGAATGACACCCAGGCTCACAATGATACACATCAGAATCGGTGCAAGGCGGGACAGCATCCTTGCTGATGTGTTACGGTTTTTATCAGTAAACATGAAGCAGAACATGGCCAGGGCAAACAGGATTGCTACCTGCATAGAGGCATTCAGCACCTCAAGCCCCACATAGTCAAACCATTCAGAGACTATCGGCGTGACACTGGCATACAGCCAGGCGCCACCCAGCCCTGTCAGAATCGCAAGCGGTAGCCAGGACATATTTATCTGCAGCCCCTCTTTCGTATTTTGGGTAAGAAGGCGACTTAATCCCAAGAGCACGCTGACCAGCAATGCGGCTTCAAGTATCTCCTGTAACACGAGTATGACTGTATTTAAAAACATGGCCTGTAAGTCTTACCTGGCAATAACCTTGCCCTGGGCTGTTTTTGGGAAGAACTCTCCAAAAAAAGGGTATTCCCCGGGAGCCAGTGGACCGATAAATATTACCGTCTTGCTGTTTCCTGGAATTACTTTTTCCCGATTGAGTTCATAACTTTCAAATTCTTCCGGCGTGGGATCATTATTGATGATAAACAGCCTTATCTTCTGGTTAGCCGGGATTTCAACCGTGGATGGAAAAAACAGGTGGTCACGAATTTCAATCTGGATTTCCGGTACAGCAGCCACAACTGACTGGCATGACAGTTGCGCGATAAAAAACAACATGAATGTCTGTAGTAACCTCATGAAATGTTCTCCGGGAACCTGACCAGAAACCTGACCCCACGCCCAAAGGAGGAGTCCTCTACTGTCACTATGGCGTCCTGCAATGCCGCTACATGAGAGACAATTGTCAGACCCAGTCCGCACCCGGGGGCTGAAAGTGTATCGGAGCTTTTCTCAACGTGATAAAAGCGGTCAAATATTCTTTCGCGATCGGCTTCAGAAATACCCGACCCATTATCTTCCACTTCAAGACAAACACTATCCTCGTCCCGGCTTACCCTGACCCTGATACTACCGTCCACCGGGGTATATTTATTGGCATTGACCAAAAGGTTTGAAATCATGGTCTCAAGGGCAAAGGGCTCGCCGACCAGGATGCAATGCTCACCTTCCAGCTCAAGCTGCTGATCCTTGGCTTCAAAAAGTGGATATTGCTGTGCAATCACCTGTTCACACAGGCTATATAAATCCAGTTGCGTGCAACTCGCTGAAAATGCATCGGGCGTCATCCGGTAAAGCGTCAGCAACTGTTCCACCAGATGCTGCATGCGTTCAACACCATTTTTCAGTTCCTGCCAGCTCTTGCTGGTACCATCAATTTCATCTCCCAGATTATGCAGCTGCACTTTCAGGGCACTGATTGGGGTTCGTAATTCATGGGCAGCATCAGCAGAAAAACGTTTTTCCCGTTCCACTGCCTCACTGAGCCTGGCCATAAAACTGTTAATGGACTGCACAACCTGCTCAAGTTCCTGGCATGTCTTTACCTCTTTCACCGGGCTTAGGTCATTCACATGCTTGTTCTTCAGCTGCACAGAAAGTGTTGTCAGAGGCTTCAACCCATGGGTGACAATCAGCCATATAATAATGCCGATAAGCGGAATACTTAAAAGAATGGGTAGTATGGATTCAAGCACCACGTTTTCAGCCAATACAAAACGCAGATCGGTCCGTTCAGCGACTATGACCCAATGACCTGGTTGTGCTTCCTGACGTGTGAAGGTTCGCCATCGATAACCATCGAAATTACTGTAATCAAAACCGTTATGAAAAGCCGTAATCGGTGTAAGTGGTGCATGGTAGGATCGCGACAATAATTTCTGATCATTCCAGATCTGGAAAGCCAGGTTATTGCCCAGTCGAAGTTCCTCATGCGTACTGACAGTATTGAGCCTTCCCACCAGACGGGCAAAGTCAAGCAGCTGGTTATCAAAGAGCAGGTCGGCTTCTTCCATGCTCGACTGGTAACCACGCAGGGCAGCCACAAAATTGAACAGTGTCAGTGTGGCAAGAATCCCGGCGACCAGGAACAGTCGGATAGAGCTCAAGAGGATGCCCCGGTATTGATCTTGTAACCGACACCACGAATTGTTTTGATGAAATCATTCCCCAGCTTCTTGCGCAGGCGGTGAATGTGTACTTCAACAGCGTTACTCGTGACCTCTTCCCCCCAGGAATACAGGCGGGTCTCCAGGGCACTGCGGGTTTGCACGCGCCCGGCATTCTCCATGAGAGTTTTCAGGAGCATGTATTCACGTCGGGCCAGTTCAACTTCTTCACCATCAACACTTACCCGCTGGGCTACTGTATCCAGGCAGACATGTAGAATGACTATGTCGTTGCTTTTTACACTCGCAATACGTCGTTCCAGCACTCTCAGACGTGCCAGAAGTTCAGTCATATCAAAGGGTTTGGCTAGGTAATCATCAGCACCACTATCAAGACCGGCAACCTTGTCATCAATTCCATCGCGGGCGGTGAGCATCAGAACCGGAAGTTCACTATCCTGCTTGCGTACTGTTTTAAGAACGGTAATGCCATCTATATCAGGCAGACCAATATCCAACACGACAATATCCGGTCTGTCATATTCAATGACGTGAAGCGCGGCTTTACCGCTATCAACATGATTGACGACATAGCCATGCTTTCCCAGTGCCTGTTGCAGGCCCCGGGCTAGTGGCTGATCGTCTTCTACCAAGAGAATCTGCATAGCAGAAAACTACCAGAAAAAGGCCCGGCAAAGATTATTTTTTTATATAACAGGTGCATTGCCTGCAATTTGCAATTCACTTTCCTTCGATATCTGCGAGTGCTGCCAGGATTTCATCCTGTCGCCCGGCATCCGCCAGTGGTCGGCTTTTACGTGACGGTGCCTGTTGCGCTTTTCTCAGGTACTTACGCGCTTCATCATAGTGTTTTTCAGAGATCAGATAGCTGCCATAAAAGTAGTTGCTGTCTATCCCATCCGGGTTTAGAGTCAATGCCTTGCGCAGAAGTTCCTCTGCCTTGTCATCATCTCCAAAACCTACGGGCCAACCAGGCACATTGAAATACAGGGTTCCCAGGCTGGTATAGGCTGATCCATCAAGGGCCATGTCATTCAAACTCATTGCTTTTTCCAGATCAGCCTTGGATTCTTTTGCCAGGGACAGTGCTCCCAGCCCACCCTTGGCTCCGGCATAAGTAGATTTGATAATCCCGCTCCAGATCCAGCTTTCAGCTGCATTGGGATAGGCAGATGTTGCCTTACCGGCATCCTCTACCAAACGGGCAAATTCAGATAGCTGGGTCTTGCCTTCCAACTGGTAATTCACCTCTGCCCAGCGCTGCTGAAGATGAACAATATCACTGTCCAGATCGGCACGGGCCTGTAATGTAAAAAAAGCAGTAGTAATAGCTGCCAGGATTTTAAGTTGTGTGTTCATGTTCATTTCTCCTCAGGAACGGGCAAATTGTTTAATGACACCCAGGTTCTTTACCAGGGCATTTCGAACAACAGACGGCAACAAGGCATTAACCCGAACAAAGAATTTTTCAGGCCACCCCAGGTAAGTCAGCTCCCTGCCAGTTTTCAATTGGCCGACTATCCGTTCAGCGACATAAGCCGGTGTATCCATCCTGTTGCCAAGCTTTCTATTCATCTTATTAACACGATCAGTATTAAGGGCTGTTGCAGTAGCTCGTGGGGCGATATAACCCACGCGAATATTTGTGTCGGCAAGCTCACGACCAAGCGCTTCGGTAAAGGTCTTCACACCTGCCTTGCTGGCACAATAAGTGACAAAACCGGGGTGCCCGATACTGCCAAAAATTGACCCTACATTGAGTATCATGGATTCTGGTCTGCTCTTTAGCTGCACCAGAAATGACTGGCACAGCAGAATGGGAGCCAACAGGTTAATGTTGATTATTTGCTCGATGATTCCCGGTGCCTGATCTTCAAAAAGACTGAAATCAAGAATGCCAGCAAGATTAACCAGCACATCAATACCACCAAAACTGTCACATTCACTGACCACCCGGGCACGATCCTGAATACTGCTGATATCAGCCTGGATGGTGTGAATTGTTCCACCCGCCCCCTTTGCAGCAAGGGCTTTTGCCTGAGCCTCGAGCTTATCTGGCTGGAAACTGCACAACACCAGATCAGCACCTTCGGCTGACAATGCCGAACATAAGGCACTTCCGATTCCACCGTTGGCACCTGTCACCAGAATACGTTTTCCTTTCAAATCCATAGATTCAATCCTGTCTGCTGTCAGGCAGCCCCTGTCTGGAGAAGCGGAATGCCATGATCTTCATTAAGACCACGAAAAATATCGCCATAGAGTTTGTAAAACACCCTGGCGGCATGAATGATGCAGGATTGTTCCTGCGGGTCATCAATACGGTTCATGAGTTTCTCGAAAAACACGATATGGTCCTGGTCCAGTGCTCCGTGGGAATACAGGTAGCTGAATGAATTTTTAGGCAGCCCCAGTTTTTCACGGATGATATCGGCAGCCTGGGAGGCTATATTTATACTTGTACCTTCCAGCACCTGAACCATCCCAAAGAAACCCAGGGGATTGACTCGAGTGATCATGTCCCAAGCATAGGAGATCATCAGCTCCGTACTGATGTGGGGCTGTGAAAGCCGGACCGCTTCTTTGTCATAACCACAGTTGGCGATGTCATTAAGTATCCATTCCTGGTGCCCCATTTCTTCCCCGATATACTCACCAACGGCCTCACGAAGCCACTCTTTTTCCGAAGGAAGCCGCGCCCCTGTTGCCATTAACAGTGGCACAGTGAATTTAACGTGATGATAGGCCTGGGTCAGAAAAGCCACATAATCATCCAGGGAAAATTCTCCCTGGAAACAGCGTGCAATGATTGGCGCGGCCATCAGGGTATTACGATCCTGCTCTGTCTCGGCCAGTAACCGCTGGTAAAAAGTCATAAACAAATTTCCTCTTCATTTTTTTTCAGTCATAGCAGCGCTTTGTTCTGACGCATACAGGGAATCAATAACATCCGCAAAATGCATGGCGATGACAGCACGACGAGGCCTGCCGTTATCGGTCAGCATGCCGCTCATCATTGCCAGCGGTGTCTGTAAACGGTGCCATTTCCTGATCCGTGCATAATCAGGCAAGCGAATATTGACATTATCTATCCACTGCTGGATCAGGGTGTCTTCAATACCGGGTTTTACCGGGCTTAGAAGTGCGACACAGTAGGGCATGGCATCACCGAAAACGACGGCATTCTGCAACAGGGGATTTGCCAGCAACTCGCTTTCCGGCCATTCCGGTGAAATATTGCGTCCATAGCTTGAAATAAGAATATTCTTACTTCGACCAGACAGGTGTAAAAACCCCTCGTCGTCCATTGATCCCAGGTCACCAGTGCGAATACTGTCCTGGTGCCAGGATTCCGGGCGGTTGACATAGCCAAGCATGGGATTTCCGCTGACGATAATTTCACCTTTGCGCTCGTTCACCTCAAGATGAGGCAGGGGTTTACCACAGCTGCCATCATGACGCTGCCTTGGCGTATTCAGACTGACCACAGAGGCACATTCCGACAGGCCGTATCCCTCATACACTGGAAAGCCCAGGGACCAGGCTTCCTCAATAAGGGCACTGCCTACTTTGCTACCACCAACAGCGATAAACCTGAAACTGTCAGGGACAGGCCATCCCTGCCTGGCTGACGCTACCAGCAGCTTGAGCAGTTCGGGAATAAGGATGATCGTTTCCGGCGCTGTTCTGGTGATCGTTCCAAGCAGCTTTCCTGGTGTTATCATGCGACTGCCCTCGTAGCCCATATCGGTCATTGACGGCACTATCACTTCACCATCAGCCAGCAAGGGGGCATAAACACCCGCCACATTTTCCAGAAGTGTGCTCAGTGGCAGAAGGCATAAATGCCTGGGAGCTTTCAGAGCCACTTCATCTCCCAGGGCCTTCGCTTGCAGAAGCAATTGGCTGTTACTCAGACAAACCCCCTTGGGATCTCCGGATGATCCGGACGTAAATGTAATTTTTCCGGTGCCCGGGGGTATCAATGGTTTTTCTGTCCGATCAATATCGGCAGTAAATAACTGGAGTCCGAACGCCGGGTCAGGTTCTCCAACGGGATTCAATAATGCCGGGGCTATGGATGCTGGGTTATCAACTAGTATGAACGTTGCCTGGCAGTGCCTGAGCACAACCCTCGTCTGCTCAACGGTAAAAAAAGTGGGTACCGGTAGCAGGCATGTATCCGTTGTCTGGCAGGCCAGATCGGCTATCACCCAGGCCGGTCCATTATCAGCGTAAAGCGCCAGGATATCGGTACCGGATTCCTTGATTTTTGCTACCAGATTTTGTGCAGCGACATGAATCTGTTCAAGTGTATAACTGTCAGTCAGCGTACTTAGTACTACCTGATCAGGCTGAGCATTTCTTAATAATGTGGAAAGTAGCGATTCACCCATGACCATTACCTGTTGAGTTCCCTGGCCAACTGACCAATTTCACGGCGATAAAGTACCAGGGCTTTCCTGAACAGTGGCCGTTTTCTTGCAATAGCCATGGCCCCTTCCAGATTGCCAGCAAAGACTTGTGGACTGGTATCGTAGTAGCTTCCCCATTCATCAGCCTCATCCGAGGAAAGGCTGTCACTGCTTGCATCGGCCAGCTTTACCATGGGAAAACCAAGTTTGTTGAGGTTATTGGCCAGAGTCTGGGTGGCCGTGAAGGAAATCCACTTGTACCCTGCCTGGTATAACACTGACGTAAAAATCAGGAATACAAATTGGCTTGGCCCCTTTCGACTTGCGACAAGATTACCGATTTCGACGATGTCCTGACGACTGATTTCCTCACCAGTACTTTCCTTGATGGCTGTTTCAACAGGCTTGTTCAGATATTGCTCCAGAAACAGGGGAACACTGGCAGCACGTCGCATTCCAATTACTCCGGAAAAACCATTCATGCAACGCATGGAAAGCAGCAAGGGGAGGAATTCATGAATCTGTGCGCCATAATCCTTCTGGAAACGCTCTGCCACAAAGTGCTCAACAGATTCACGTTCTAGATCAGCCCGATCATGAAGTGTAAATACAGGGGCTGGCGACAATATCCTGTCCAGTAACGCCTCTCTTGGAACAATTTTTCCGCGATTGCTGGTGGTAACTGTCTCCGGGTAATTCATCATACTGCACCTTTTGCTTTTCGATGCTGTGCAGACTAGCAATGCTTTCTTAAGGAATTCTTACATCCTGTAATGTTTATGAAAGATGTGATGCAGATCACCATTTTCATCCAGCAAACATATTGGGGATGAAATGTGAATTTGCGCAACACATAGTGACAAGAACGATAAATGTGATAATCTGTTTATGATTTCAATATAATTATTTTCCTTTTAAAACATGCGGTTACACAAAAATATCCATCGCCTGCTGTTTTGAAATTTCTGGGGATAACAGTAATGCCCATTAAATCCATATTCACGACCTGCGCACTGATTCTTTCGCTGTTATACGCCCACACGAGTCTTGCCCACCATGCATTTACCGCCCAGTATGATCCTGACGCACGCAAAGAACTCACCGGCGTCGTCATCAAGGTGGAATGGCTCAATCCCCATGCCTATTTCTATATCGACGTTGAAGACGAGGAAACTGGCGAGATTACCACCTGGGCCTGCGAACTGGGTTCACCGGTTTCCATGATGCGGCAGGGGTGGACACGGGAATCCCTGGTCCTTGGTGATATCCTGGTGGTCGAAGGTGCCCTGGCCCGCGATGGCAGTCCTTCCATGGCAGCCAGCAGGGTGGTGATTGAAGACACCGGTCAGCAATTGTTTTCCAGGCAACAGAATTAACAGCAGGCAAGGAGATCAACATGAACCGACCACTGCTTTCCCTGACCACTGCTTTTCTCATATCCCTGGCTGCACACTCGCTTCCTGCTGCTGAATACGACCCGAATGCACCAACACCCCGATTGGCCGACGGTACACCCAATCTGGGCACCCTTGAGGATGGTCTGGGTATGTGGGGGAGAGGGCCTGGTCCCATGGTAGCCGGAGCCGACTATCCGCCGCCGGACGAGGTACCATTCAAACCCTGGTCCAGGGCCGTATATGATTACCGCCAGGAGACACTGGCCAAGGATGATCCCCATGTCCGCTGCGCACCACCCGGTGGACCACGCCAGTTTGCGGTTCCTTTCGGCCTGCAGTTGGTCCAAGTACCCCACATGAACAAGATTTTTATCCTGTCCGGCGGATCCACGCGACCCTGGCGTGAAATCCATATGAACAGTGAGCATCCCGAATACGTCAATCCTTCCTACTTTGGTCATTCTGTCGGTCACTGGGAAGGCGACACACTGGTAGTGGATACAATTGGTTTCAATGAGCGCTTCTGGATTCACAGGGAAGGCTACCCCCATACAGAAAGTCTTCACCTGATTGAACGGATATCCCGACCAAAAATGGATACCCTGCGCTACGAAGTCACCCTTGATGACCCCGAAGCCTATACAGCTCCCTGGTCTGCGGTATGGACCAAGACCTGGGAGCCCGGTGTCGAGTTCATCGAATACTTCTGCCAGGACAACAATATCGATCAGTACCACATGATGGGTAACGAAAGCCGGGCTCAATAGTCTCCCGGATTTTTAACTGACCGTATAATCCAGTATCCTCAGTCCATGCCAGCCTGGCTTCGACTTTTTCATTCAGGCATGAATCGCCATGGATATTTCCTCTTTACTCTTTGACCTGCTTCTAATTCTTGTCAGTGCAAGAATACTGTCTGAACTGGTCAGCCACTTCGGGTCACCGGGGGTTATTGGTGAACTGGCGGCCGGAATTATTATCGGCCCAAGCATCCTTGGCCTGGTGGAAATCAATACGGTTATCGAACTCCTGGGGCAGATCGGCGTCATCCTGCTACTTTTCGAAGTTGGTCTGGAAACCGACATGAACAGGATGATGGAAACCGGGCGTAAATCATTCATCGTTGCACTCGGTGGATTTGTCGGTCCCTTTGTGGCCAGTTTCCTGGTGTCCTATTTACTGTTCCGGCAGCCATTACTGGTATCCCTGTTCATCGGAGGTACGTTAACAGCGACCAGTATTGGTATCACGGCCAGGACATTACTGGATATTGGCAAACAAAACAGCAAGGAAGGACAAATTACCCTCGGAGCCGCAGTACTGGATGACATACTGGGTGTTGTCCTGCTTGCGCTGCTCTATGAATTTTCCGTCTCCGGCGAAGTAAACTGGATCAATACCCTGAATGTTCTGATTTTTGTAGGCCTGTTTTTCCTGCTGGCACCAATCCTTGCACGCAGTTTTTCCAGCATTGTGCATCGCTGGCACATGCACAAACCCAGTCCTGGCCTGATACCCGGCACCATCGTGTCACTGGTCCTGTTCTTTGCCTGGATTGCCCATGCGATGGGGGCACCTGAGATTCTTGGTGGTTTTGCAGCAGGCCTGGCCTTATCCAGGCGCTTCTTCCTGCCATTTGGACTTAGCCTGCAAACTGATCATGATTTTGCCAACCAGATAAAGCAGGAGATGACGCCTATCGTGCAGCTTTTCACGC
>Ga0255757_10000261_pt1 | contig 50567 bp, 50 predicted proteins | sample 071ome_27_FD_179957 | JGI IMG/M metagenome (GOLD analysis project Ga0255757, IMG submission 179957) | Coastal salt marsh microbial communities from the Groves Creek Marsh, Skidaway Island, Georgia - 071409AT metaG (version 2) | ecosystem: Environmental > Aquatic > Marine > Intertidal zone >...
TAATTGGCTTGGTTGCCACACTGGGCCTTATCTTTTATGCAATGGCCGACGCGGCTGGTATCGGTGCATTTATTGAGATCAACTCGATAGTCATTGTTTTTGGGGGGTCAATCGCCGTACTGCTGATGAGGTCAACTCTCCCTGATTTCATCAATGCTTGGGCAAAAGTCTTGATGAAAACCATCCTCAATAAGAACGAGGATTCCGTGGAGTTGATTGAGCAAATCGTAAGCATGGCAAACACGGCGCGTAGGGATGGCGTTATCGCGCTAGAAGGTCAAATGGCAGAACTTTCAAACCCCTTCCTTCAAAAGGGAATAAGCATGGTGGTTGATGGGACTGATGCCGAGACTATTGAATCAACCCTCAACAACGATTTAGATCTCATGAAATACCGGCACGCCAATTACTCTGGCGTATTCAAGTCGTGGAAAGACATCGCCCCAGCGATGGGCATGATCGGCACACTAGTCGGCCTTGTAGGAATGCTCCAAAATATGAGCGATCCAAAAGCTATCGGCCCAGCGATGGCTATCGCCTTGTTGACTACCCTATACGGAGCGCTCATCGCTAACGTGCTCGCTGGGCCTCTTGCCGAGAAATTGGACAACTACTCTCTTCATGAGCAGAACAACTGCACACTCATCCTCGAAGGAGTCATAGAAATCCGCAAAGGAACCATGAATCCTAGGGTTCTCTCGGAGGTATTAAAGAGTAGGCTGAGCCCACCCGACAGGGAGAAACTTGCGGCATCTTAATTGATCCGCTAGGTGAGGCCCAATGAGTGATACTGCGCCCAATGAAGTAGAGCTTGTCGAGGAGGACCTTCCGATAGAGGGTTCTAACGAGCCGGAGGGGCCGCTCCCACCTCTAGAAGTACCACCGGATTGCCCTGATTGCCCTGGAGGCTCACCGCCTTGGATGGCTACCTTCGCAGACATGGCTACTCTGCTCATGGCATTTTTTGTCCTTATCCTTTCATTTGCAAACGTCAATGTCCCGAAGTTCGAGCAAGTTAGCGGCTCATTGGCTGTGGCATTTGGCGTTGAACGGGTGATTCCAAAAATAAAAATCCCTATGGCTGAGACTTTATTACGAACGGAATTTACTCCGGCCGACGCTCAATCAACAGTGATACCAAATAAAAGTCAACGCACTGAAGACTCCACACGCGAATTTGTGAAACAAATGACTGAGGATGGGGACTCCTCTTCTGATCAGCGGATGGACTTCGAGCAAGTTGTAGAGCTTCTCGAGGACGAAATTGAGCAGGGTCAAGTAAGCGTTGAGATAGTGGGAGATGAAATCGTTGTTGATCTTTTATCACCTGCCAATGCGGCATCCAGTGGGTCTTTGGGCCCGAGCTTAAGCGGGAAGGTGCCGCAAGAAGTATTGGAAATTGCCCAAAAAATTACTCAGGTCAAAGCAGACATCGACTCACCTTTGATTGTCCAGAGGCCCATAGAAGGTAACCAGCGAGCTGAAGGAAATTCGAGACAAACGGATGATCGACTGCGTGTAATAAGATCTGCTCTCCAAGATGAAATTGCCAATGGGTTAGCAGAAGTGGAGCGGGATGGGGACAAAGTCGTAATTCGATTGGGTCAACAAGATAGTTTCGGATCAGGCAGCGCGGATCTTAGTCAAAACTTTGAACCTACGCTCAGGAAAGTGGGATCTGCAATACAAAGCGTAGGGGGAATCATCAGAGTCGAGGGTCATACGGACAATGTACCAGTAGGCTTCAGCGAGAGATTCAGATCCAACTGGGATTTATCCTCCGCACGATCCGCTTCCGTGGCAAATTACCTTATCGACAATACTAATCTTGAGCCAGGAAGGCTCTCGGTATCCGGATTTGCTGATAGCAAACCCGTTGCATCTAACGATACAGCAGAAGGCAGAGCTAGAAATCGAAGAATAGAGGTCATCGTCGATGGCTGACAATGAAGAGCTAGAAGTCACTGAGTCTCCCGAGCTCGCTGATGAGCAAGAGGCGACCGATGCTGAGGTGGTTTTCGTAGAACCTCGGGAGGTCATTGAGAAAGGTGAGTGCGAGCCCTGCCCCTCCATGGCGCCAGCCTGGATGGCCACCTTTGCGGACATGGCTACTCTGCTTATGGCCTTTTTCGTTCTCATTCTCTCATTTACCGAAATGGAGGACCCCTCTATCTTCAAAGAAGTCTCTGGATCCATGTCAGATTCTTTCGGAGTACAAAGGGAGGTCCCCAGCGTCGAGCCGCCCATGGCACAGAATATCATTGCCAAAAGCTTCCGAACTTCAAAGGTTGAACCCTCGATAATAACTAACGTGAAAGAGGAAACTACCGACGAAGAGCCGCAAGAGGTGGAACTAAAGGCGACCAAGAACCCCCTCAAAGAGTTGGACGAATCTGACACCGAATACCTTAAACGCGCTCTCAAGACCCACATTTCTAAGGGAAAAGTAAAAGTCGAGGAGGTTGACGGAGAGATTCTTGTTACGGTCTCGGAGAAATCTGAAGACAGTGCCGAATCTCAGTTCCAAGGCGATGAATCAAGAGGGCAAATCGACGAGGACACCTTAGATATTTTTGCCCAAATTGCAGAGGCCCAATCTTTCGTGGAATCACTGGTAGAGGTGCAATTTGATCAAGGTGATTCCGAGGCCGAGCTCTTAAAACAGCGAGAACAAGAGGAGAGAGTTGAAGATCAGCTGAGAAAAATTAGAGCCAATTTGAAATCAGAAATCTCGAGTGGATTGGCAAATGTTGAAAAAGTAGGGGATCAAATTTTGGTGCAGCTTTCTAATCAAGGTTCTTTTCGGTCCGGATTCGCTGAGTTACAAGCAAGCTTTTTACCAACGCTCACCAGCGTAGCTGAGGCTATTTCCAGTTCTCAGGGCTCTGTGACCATCTCTGGCCACACTGACAACATCCCCATTGCCTTTAGTGAGAGATTTGATAGCAATTGGGACCTTTCGGCTGCCAGAGCGGCTGCGGTAGCAGATTTCATGATGCAGAGTAATATCTCGGATGAAAGACTAACCGTCTTAGGGTTTGCAGACACACAGCCTGTGAGTTCTAACGATACCGCACTTGGACGTCAGCAAAACCGGCGAATCGAGATATTGATAGACTCCTAACTTTCCTTGGGTAAACTTTTGGAAAGAACCGAACGGGGCTAACAGCACTTTGAGAGCTCGTTTTTACGACATTCTGGAAATGGCCAATCCCACAGATCCACTGTGCAAAGCTTTTTCATTCTTTATTGTTTCTCTAATTCTAGTCAACGTTGTTTGCATCGTTTTAGAATCTATTGAGGAAATCGAATTTCAATATCGAACCCTGTTCCTGGCGATAGAGATATGCTCAACCCTGATTTTCGCTACCGAGTACGGATTGAGGATATGGTCCAGTGTTGAATCGAAAAGTAAAAAAAATGCAGGCCTTTCCAACCGCCGAATCAGGCTAGCTTACATCATAAGCCCAATGGCAATAGTCGATTTAGTTGCCTTCCTACCCTCACTTCTTCAAGTTCTCTTCCCTGGCATCGACCTACGGTTCCTTAGGATTTTGAGACTGCTGAGAGTGTTTAAACTCACTAGATATTTCTCAACATTTGAGCTCTTATTCAACGTTCTTCATGAGGAAAGAAAAAACCTTGCTGGCATCTTCGTTATATTAATCGTTATTCTGATAATGGCTGCTTCAGCCCTTTATTTGGTAGAAAGGGATGTCCAGCCAGAAAAATTTGGGTCAATACCCCAGGCAATGTGGTGGGCGATCGCTGCTTTAACAACTGTTGGATATGGGGACGTATATCCTCAATCTTACATCGGACAGCTATTAGGTTCTCTTGTAACTGTTTTGGGCATAGGAATGGTTGCCCTTCCATCCGGAATACTCGCTTCCGCGTTTTCGGAGCAGATGAGACGCAAAAGAGAATCGCTTCAGTGGGTGATAGATGAAGCTATGGAAGACGGCGATTTAGATACAAGAGAACTCAATTTAATTAGAAGCGCGGGGGAGAAGCTGGGATTGTCAGACGAGCAAATAGAGGATCTTGTGGATCATTCGCGACATATAATCGCCAAGGAAAAAAAAGAAAGTGCTTTTAGATGAAGCAAGCTCCTTCCACCGTGAGTTGCTGGGAATGTAAACATTTTGGTATCAGTTGGGACCAAGCCAGACGATATCAATGCAATAAGCTAGGCTTTAAATCGCGCAACCTTCCGTCAATAGAAGTTTTGCAGACAGATGGCAGGCAGTGTATGTCCTTCAGCCAAAAGGATAAATCTCCTAAGAAGCAATGAGGTAAAGCGCCCATGAACACTAGGATATTTAGCGAGCTTTTTGTCCAAACGATGTTGTCGATCCTTGTCGGGGCCATAGTCGCAGTGACTGCTCACTACTTCATCGAAGGCGCGCGTTATTTCCTTTCTTGGGTGACAAGCTTCAAGCAACCCGAATTAACCTTTGGAACAGAATCAATTAGTTTAACGCCGATACTAGCGATGGTATTGGGCGCTTGTTTAATAATTATTGTCAGGAAAGTACTAGGTGTAACTAAGTGGTCCGGACCCGCTGATAGCATTTACGCTCTTCAGCAGTCTAAGGTAGGAGTCGACATCAAAGTGGGCTTGGGTTCTACACTGGCTGCCTTTATATCGGCAAGCGCTGGAGCTTCAGTTGGTCAATATGGCCCACTTGTCCACTTCGGAGCAACTATCTCTACAATTATTACGAGATTCTCCAAGACCTTTGTAAGGAAAGATGTTTTGATAGCCTGCGGTGTTGCAGCCGCAATATCCTCGGGATTTAATGCTCCGATCGGCGGAATTATTTTTGCTCACGAGGCGTTGCTCAGACGATTTTCAGTATCAGCAGTCGCGCCTATATCTGTCGCTTCAATCGTCGCCGCCGCGACAAATTCATATTTTTTCGACTCCAGCGTCGTTTTCAGTGTCTCCGTCACTGATCTCGCGCTAGGAGCCGTTGTACCGTTAGTCATTCTTTTCGCGCCGATATGCACAATCGTCTCGATTTCCTACATGGTTTGCTTGCGTTCATTTCAAAAGTTCGCCGCCTCAGGAAAACTGAGCTTTACTAAATTGATTATGGGAACAGCAGTTTTTGTTGGGATCGTGGGCATTTGGGTCCCCGAAGTTTTAGGTTTGGGCTCCCCAGAGATTGACCGCATGATCGCGGGGCAGTTCTCCGTCTTCGATTCTTTTCTAGTACTAATATTGAAGATAGTAATAACAGCCGCTTGCATTGGCTTTGGTTTTTTCGGCGGCGTTTTTGGTCCAGCTCTTTTCATTGGCGCTGCCGTAGGGTCGCTATTGACTGGTGTCCTTGTTTTTTGGGGCCTGCCCGTCGAGTACTACAGTGTATTGTCCGTAGCCACCATGGCAGCCGTGGGGGCATCAGTAATTGGCGCCCCCATTACCGTTGTCTTAATTGTTATAGAACTTACCCAATCTTATCAGTATGGCCTCATGGCACTTTTATCAGTCACGATTTCGTCAAAACTCACGTATCAAATGTTCGGACTGTCTTTCTTCGACCGGCAACTGCTGGATAGAGGCATCGATATGACACGAGGACGAGAGTACATCCACTTGTCGCAAACATTTATCAGGGAGCTTGAGTGTAGTGAGCACTTGGCTGTAACTCCTACTACCAAACAGTCAGATGCCTTGAACCTTATTCGAACGAAGCAGATGACCGAGGGTTACGTTGCAGATAATGATGGAAATTTCCTAGGGAAGTTGAGCTTGCTAGACCTAGAGGACTCCGATGACCCAGTATCTCTGGTAATGGATGAAAATCCTGTCACGCTCCACCCCGATAACTCCCTCACAGAATCCTTGGAGATCGCCAGTACTTTTGTAGGCGAAAGTATTCCTATCGTAGAAAATGGAACTATTCATGGAGCGCTTACTGAGGGGGACCTCTTCGCACAGGTTCTAAAAATTCAAGATCGATTAAGAGCAGAATAAAAACCATATAAATATGACAATACGGTACGTTAAGAAAGCTACATTAATTACTCTCTTGGGATTGCTCCCCTCCTTCGCTATTGCTGAATCCTTTGTCGCCGGGCTCAACGCAATCGATCGCAATCACTATGCAACAGCTTTTCGTTCGTTTCGTCCACTAGCAGAGTCCGGTATTGCCGAAGCGCAGAACAACTTAGGTTTCCTTTATCAGAACGGTCTTGGCGTAAGAAGAAATTACTCCCTTGCGCTAAGTTGGTACACGAAATCTGCGGAGCAAAATTTACCGGAGGCACATCATAACTTGGGCATGTTGAACTATCTTGGTCATGGAGTCGCCCAAGATTTTAGGATAGCGAGACGGCATTTTGTAAAGGCCTCTGAGGGCAAATTGGGTGCGGCCTCCTACATGATTGGCTTGATCTACTTTAAGGGCGAGGGCTTTCAAAAGAATGACGTTCAAGCGCGACGTTATTTTGCCAAGGCCGCCAGAGAAGGCGACCCTAATGGGCAATACATGTACGCATATCTACTGTTGACCGGGCATGGGAAATCAGAAACCGAGTCTTCCATTTGGGATAACTTATTCGCCAGAGAGGCTGCTTTAGAAGATGTGAGAGCATCAAGAATCTGGGCGGAAATAGCAGCGCTAAATGGTCAGCAAGATGCAAAGGGAATAGCCGAATTTGCCCGGATTCAAAGCGAATTCGAGGAAACAGAAATCGAGTCCGCAATCAGTGACTGCATGAGTTCAAACTATAAAAATTGCCCGTTCTTGTGATCGGTACTAAAGAAGTACGAAAAATGGCCGATCTAAACGTTATCGGAGGGTGAGAAGTCATGACTCAAGCTAAGCAATTGGAGCAAGCCATTGATGGCTTTCGCGATAGCTGTCAAGCTGAGATGGATTTCCTATTTGACTCCCTCCTTCACAGCCTCGCCGTTGCCTCGAAGAACGCAAAAGCACAATCCTTCGAGAGAGCAAATCCATCACTCAGGCATGCGATTATGCTGAGCGGTAGATTGCGCCAGAATCTTAAGGCCTTGCCAATTCCCAGCCTTCATGGTCATGTCGATGATCTATTTGATTACTTCTCTGAAGTATTGAGCGAGGCCTTTAAACTTCCATTTGTAGAGGATATCGATGAATTAAAACTTCTAACTTCTGAACTGCGCAAGGGCATTAGAACTCTTCTAGAACCAACCAATAAATCTCTACACGTCACTATTGCTTCGTCACAGTCAGGCTCGGCCCTCCCCTCCTCTAAGCCGTTGCATTAGATAAAATCAAACAGAGACAGCTGAGCGACTTTGGCAAAACTCGCTTGAGTTGCCTCGAGTCTAACCATCTCTTGATTAAATTTGGTCACCGCCTGCGCATAGTCCAAGTCCTTCTCACCCGATAACAGCTGATCGACTCTCAGCCTAGTATCTGAATTGATGTCACTTTGCCTGTCAAGATTATTGATGGCTGAGCCCACATCGCCCAGAACAATAGCCATGTCCTCTTGAAGAACGGTTATTTCGCTTATTGCCCGATTAATTGCTCCCCTGTCCCCACTCTCGAGGCCAACAACAAAGTCGCCGAGTACCGAGAAGAAACCCTCGCTACTGCTCTGATCGCTTAGTTTAGTAACACTTAGAGCATTAGTTTCGGAATTGTCTTGGGTAACTAACACGCCGTCATTCAATTCGGAATGTTGACCCGTGACCCCAATCGAGTAGGTAGTAACTCCGTCGACTATGACTGCCTCTGCCTTTCCTGCCACCCCTGACTGATCGAGCGCTCGCTGGATCGAGGAAACTACACTGTCACTAGACGCACGGGGTTCAACAAAAAATTCAATGGTTAAGGAGCCCGCCCTAAAATTGAAATTACCCTCTCCTTCAATTCCCGAGATCCGATACTGCGATTGGTTCCTTGATATTGATTGAAAGATAGACTGACCGTCCCTGTTTTTCTCCAAGTCTCGAGTTTCATTGATAGCTATCCTCGACTGGCGATTGTCACCTTCATAGGAAACGGAGTCTGTTAGCTGATCTCGCGAGTAGGCGGGACTCTCTGTCCTGCTACCAGAAAAAACATAATTGCCTTCTACGTCACGAGTGTTCGCTATCGAAAATAACTCCTCTCTCAGATTTCTGGCTTCGGTGGCAATGATGTCTAGATCAGTGGTTGACATGGTATCGTTTGCAGCCTGGATTGAGAGTTCCTTGATCCTCATCAAAATATCGCTGGCTGAACCCAGAACACCCTCCTCTAAGTTCAGTCTGTCCTTCAAGTAACTAAGATTAGAGTCAAAAGAGTCCAGTTTCTTGAGGTACGACTCTAAAGTTTCAATGCTCCTGAGCTTACTTGTGTCGTCGCTAGCTCGAACCAGGTTTTTACCACTGGCCAATTGCTCGCGAGACCGCGCAACGTCAGTCTGACTGGACTGCAGATTTCTGAGAGCACTGTCAAACAGATATGAACTAGATATCTTCATGGACCAAGATCCTATATTCGCAAGAGTGCATCAAAAAGCTGATTTGCAGTCGCCATGAGTCTTGCTGAAGCCTGATAAGACTGCTGAAAACGGATTAGATTTGCGGCTTCCTCGTCCAAATTGACTCCAGCCTTTTGGTCTTTGGTTCTGACTGCCTGGTCATATACAACTTCCAAAGCTTCTTCGGCGACACTTGCTTTATTCGAGAGATTTCCTGCTGATGTCAGAATAGAAAGATACCCCTCATGTAAGGTCTGGCTTTCACCAACTAAGCTCTTATCCTGAATCTCGATTAATCTAGCCACGTTTTCGTTACTACCCAAACCAGACCGGTTACCATCTACTACAAAAGAATCCCCGGTTTGAGGCTCACCCTCAATCATGAGATTGAAGTTTCCGTAACTTATCGCGTCACCAAAAGCGTAGCTTCTTTCGGCCAATATAGTTCCAGTCTGGGAATCCTTTACCCTGTATGCGGAACTCGAGGTGAACTCAATACTGGTTTCTCTATTCCTAAGATATAATTCTTCAGGCTCTCCCGACTCGTAACTACCGAAAACGCTACCGGAATCCGAGCCCGACCCAGAGGCGAAAACGACAAGGCTCTCGTCAAGAGTTCCTTCTAAATAGAAGGAGGTCGAAAACCCTAGTTTTGCCATATCGGATGAACTTCCTGTTGACTTCACCGTGAGGGCTACTTCTTTTTTACTGAAGTCCGATCCAGCCCTTACCGCCTCTATTACTATCGAAGCTTCGTGCTTACCGGACACTCCACGCAGTACATCTGTATTTGAAGATATGGTTATTGAATCAGCTTCAGACCCAGGGAGGTTTTGCAAAATAAACTCGCCATTGGATCCCAATGTTGCGAAAACATTGGTTGTACTTGAGACAGCATTAACTCTGTTGGTTAATTCCGAAGCTGTATTAATTTGACCACTCAAATCGATTGCAGTGCCGTTGATGGTTAAATTGTTGGCGTCTAAATCAAGGCTCTTAGCAGGAACGGTGACTATGTTTTCAGCGCCTGCCTGTAAATTCGCGTCGCCAATGTTCGAGTTCAACCAGGAAACTATCTTTGCGCTGGTGATCTCCTCGCCGGCGGCTAACGTCAGCTCACTCATAGAAACCCCATTCAACGCAAGCGCGCCTCTTTCTATATAAGAAACTGAGTCGGCAGTATCGTTTACAAACGAAGGTGGGGAGGAACCAGACACTTTGGCCTCTTTGACAAGTTCCAGAGTCCCGTCAGCTCTCGTCGAAATTAAAGAATCACCGACTATTCCCATCCTCCAAGGTTTATCCAAATAGGTTTGATCTCCGTTTAAGTAAGAAGATGAATATGTGACATTGCCACCGAAAACGTCGTTATTGGAGAGGATTAAATTTTTCTCATCTTGTGTGAGCGTTGAAGAACCAAATAGGTGTCTGCCGTCTTTTGTAAAGATCTGAAGTTCTGTCGAGCTGACAGAGCTCTTTTCCAGAGTGAGCGCCACGTCCTTGGACCCTGCGGGAATCGTCATCACCGGATCACTCAGAGAGGTTCCTATAGCGACTGCTGCCGCCGGATTAGGATTATTGACGATCACATCAGAAATCGTTGGCGAATCGAGCTCGTTCGATACTCCAATAAAATCGATGCTTGCAGTAACTCCAGCCGAATTGTTGCGCCCGTATGTAATGCCAAACAAATCGCCGGTAGCAAGCTTTCTCGAATCACTAATTGCTACACGCATACTCTCTGCTGCGGATTGATACGAAGATACACGGACAACATCACCGTCACTGGGTGAACCTGTAAACTGAATTCGAAGGCCATTTATTCCAATATCAGAGGAGCCCTGTGTTCTGTAAGTTGATCCACTGGTAAGGTCTTTAACTAACCAACTGTCCTTTAACTTGTCGAAGACGAACTCTAACTGGTTTCCATTTGCCTGCCTTTCTTCGACCACATCGACATCTATCGAGAAGTTTGACTGAGCCATGGAGAGGTCTAACTGAAATATTCTCGGTGTTTCGAAGAGAGCAGTGCCTCTATTACCAAATGAATCCATTCCTCCTTTCAAAGTCTTATTTACTTCGCTGGACACTACTTGGGCTAAATAGTTCAAATCAGACCAGGAAGTATCCAGCACGCTCTGCCTAAACTGAAGGAGACCTCCAATTTCACCCCCTGTTAGACCAGCGAGATTCTGCTTTCTCCCATAAGGGTCGACCAGTAGATTAACTTCGGCGGGGGGGCTTCCAGCGACGACCTCAGCCGCGATGTCAAATTTTGAACCCCCAGTAAGTACAGAAACAGAGTTCGAGCCCTGGCCGATATTCACGTCTACCACGCCGTTCGCGGATTCATCTACTGAGATTCGCAGCAGTTCAGCCATGTCCGCTAGTAGTTTGTCACGGGTGTTTAATAGATCCGGTTGTTGCCTCGACAAACTAGTAGACCGTAATAGTCTTTGATTAACGGTAATTAACTGATCCGTTAGAGAATTAAATTGCTCAATCCGATAATTTAGCTCAGATTGAGTGTCCAGATCTGCATCATTAAGCTGTCGCGCCAGCTCTTGGAATCTTGAAGTAAGATTTCTTGAGTCGGAAATCACACTATCTCTTCGTATTGTTGAAGATGGATCTTGACTCAAAGCCTTCATACTCCCAAAAAAATCGTCGAGCGCGGGCGTTAAGCTTGCTTCTTCACTGCCAAAAACATCTATGAGCCTGTTGGTATATTGAATAAGTGGTCGTTGAGCCGATAGATCACTTAGACTCGCTCGAAGCGAACCCTCGACCAATGAGTCATATGCTCGCTTCACTCCTGTAGCAATCGCACCAGAGCCGATGTAGATAGTGCCTTGCTTTGAAGGAAGGTTCTCAGAAACATCCAGTTCTTGGCGGACATATCCTTCGGTGTTGACGTTCGCAATGTTATTGCTAATCACAGCCAGAGCTGACTGATTAGTTCTGAGCGCATTACCGCCTATCGTGAGGAGATCAGCCATCTTGCGTGCCTAGGCTGAAACTTTCTGACTTAGTGTAGTTAGCTAATTCTCGAACTCGTGATTCCGCCTCATTTAATTCGTAGTACGATGACCCTCTGCGCACTGTGTTGTTCACAGATAACTGGTCTCGAATAACCTGGGCTAAACCTATTCCTCCTGATCCAGATAACTCTCTCGAAATCTCCTGATCAAACATCTGTTGATAAGTGTTTTGCGCCTCCGAGCCTAAAAGGTCAGACTTAATCACAGACTTGCGCATGGCCTTTATCAAGATATCGAGGAACAATCCTTCAAAGCGACGGCTAACCTCATCCAAATTTTCACTCGGATCATTGGCCGCATCCGCCTTTAATTGGCTAATTGTTACTGCGTTTAAAGAATCGACGCTCATAGCAGGCCCTTACTAGAGAACAACCAATTCCGCTCTTAAACTTCCGGAACTTTTCAGAGCGTCCAATATTGCTATCAGAGAGGAAGGCGTTGCTCCAACTTGATTCACTGCGTCAACAATTTCACGAAGATTGACTCCAGGCTGAAAAACAAACATTGGGCGAGCCTCCTCGGACACGGAAATATCTGCATTAGCAAACGGTAGAGTTTCACCCGCCGGCCCCTGTCCAACGACCAAGGATTCTGGTTGACTAACCTCATTAGTGGCCGAAACCTTCACTGTTAACTGACCGTGCGTTACCGCAGCGGCTGTTACCCGCACCGTTCGACTGATAACGACAGTCCCTGTTCGAGAATTAACAACAACCCGTGCCTGGGGCTCCCCTGGGATGACCTCTAAATTTTCAATCATTGAGATAAATGAGACTCTCTGAGACGGATTCTGTGGAGCAAGGACAGCAACTGAGGTCCCATCTAGTGCTCGAGCGGTTTGATCACCAAATTGACTATTAATAGCCTCCACTATGGCATTCGCCGTAGTGAAATCGTTAAGGTGATTATTCAGTACGATGTATTCCGACTCAGAAAAAGAGGAGGGAATTTCCTTTTCCACAATTGCACCACTAGGTATCCGGCCTGCAGTCGGTACACCAATCTGGATCTCCGAACCTTCTGCAGAAACCTCAACGCCTGATACCGTGAGCGGCCCTTGTGCCAAGGCATAAATCTCTCCATCTACTCCTCGAAGTTCCGTTAGAATCAGACTCCCGCCTCGTAGACTACTAGCCAAACCAATTGCTGCGACATTCACGTCCATCAATTGGCCAGGTTTTGCGAAGGGAGGAATCGTGGCGGTGACAACGACGGAGGCTACGTTGTCAAGCTTCGTTTTATCGTAGGCCAGACTTGCAACACCCCGTTGGTAAAGATCGTAGTTAGAGATAGGGCCATCGACTTCTACCCCTAGCCGCTCTAGTACAGTCTTCAGGCTTTGTGCGGTAAAACTAATTTTGTCTCTATCCCCCGTTCCACTCAGACCAACTACGAGACCATATCCGATCAACTGGTTGGGTCTAACACCTGCTACGGAAGTCAAATCTTTTACCCGGTCGGCCCAAGCAGGACTAGCGAACACGAAACCAATCAAAAATACTGTTTTTGCTAATCGCATCATCTTAAAAAGGCCACAGTCTGTTAAAAATTCTCGATCCCCAATTTGCCGTCGCGACATCGGTGACGTCTCCTCTGCCTCTGTAAACAATGTTGGCTTGTGCTATTCGTGACGACAAAATAGTGTTGTCTGGCTGAACATCCTTTGGCGTTATAACTCCACTGATAAAAACCTCTTCACTCCCTTCACTCAGCGCAAGCACCTTTTTCCCCTCGACAAACAGATTTCCATTACCCAAAACTTTGGTAACGATTACCGCAACTGCACCACTTAGACTTGCAGCCTGATCCGCAGTCCCGATGCCCTTATCAGACCGGTTCTGTTCAGTGAAAGTTAGATTTTTCAGTACGCGCTTAGCTTGATTCTCAAATCCCCCTTGACTCTCAATAGTCGGCGAATTGAAGAACTTCGGTTGAATTTGACTCAACGGCGAAATCGAGACTTCCTTAGAAAGATTCAAACCCGAACTTCTCTGTGCTTGAGTGCTCTCTCCAAGAACTACGGTCAGAATGTCTCCTACTGTAAAGTTTTTCCTGTAACCAAATGCTTTGCTTCGTTTGGAGTCAGCGAATATCGATCCAGTCGGAGCATCTTGTTGGTATTCCATCAAAGGAAGTGCAGACAAGTAATCCCCAGGCGAAGGTCCTTCGATAACAGGTCGTGAGCTCGAGCATCCCACCACTAAACCGAGCAGCAATAATCTTGGGAGCAAACTAATCATTGAAAAATGACCTTATAAATTCTGGTTCAGGAATCTGAGCATCGAGTCAACGGAACTGATTGCCTTAGAGTTGATCTCATAGGCTCGCTGGGTCTCGATCATATTGACGAGTTCCTCGACTACATTGACGTTAGAGGCTTCCAACATCCCTTGGGCTATCTCGCCGGCACCCTGCTCTCCCGGAACCAGGACAATAGGCGCACCGCTTGAGGTTGTTTCTCTAAAAAGATTCTGTCCCTGAGCCTCAAGCCCTGCTGAATTTATGAATCGAGCAATTTGGATTTGGCCTAACTGCTGGTTGCCACCACCATTTGCCAGTTCGGCACTTACGATTCCATCATTGCCGATGGAAATAGAGGCGGCCTCCGCGGGAACTACAATCTGTGGCTGTAAGAGCAGTCCTTGAGGGGTGACTAGCTCACCTTCCTGAGACAACTTAAAACCTCCATCCCTCGTGTAGGAGATAGTCCCGTCTGGCTGAACAATCTGGAAAAAACCCGGACCTTCTATCGCCAAGTCCAGCGCATTCTCCGTTGAAATCATATTTCCCTGACTTTGGATTTTCTCAGTTGACACGATCCTCGTGCCCGTACCAAGCATGAATCCAGTTGCGGCATTGGTGTCAGCCCCTGTTTGGCCACCGGCTTGGCGAATATTTTGATAAAGCAAATCCTCGAAAACAGGTCGATCGCGTTTAAATCCAGTAGTATTTACATTGGCGAGGTTGTTCGAAATTACAGTCATCCGGGTCTGCTGCGCGTTCAACCCAGTTTTAGCAACCCATAAAGAAGCATCCATTTTCTAATTCCCCCTTAAGCTAATTGCATCAGCGTGGTAGAACTCTCTCCAAGATCAGAGAGTTGCTTAACTATGTTGATCTTCATTTCATAAGACCGTTCTAACTCGATCATCTGAGTCAAGATATCGAACGTCCTTACCGAACTACCTTCCAACGCACCGCTAGTTACGTAGACCTGATTTCCCGTATCGGCAAAATCACCTGTAGCCTGGCCCATAACTTTGAACAGCCCGTCCTCCATTTTTTCCAGTTCAGTCGCGGACGCATCTCGAAGCAGCAGCCTAGCTACCTCAATGTCCTCAGCAACCTCCTCTTCTGGGTTGGTTGCGTAGATGATTCCCTCTTTAGAGATGTTGTAGGTGAGTTCTGGTTGTAAAGTGATACTTCCACCGCCCTCCGCAGCTACAGTCCATCCCTCACCGTTAGTCAGCAGACCATCACTATCGACTTCCAGATCGCCTCTTCTTGTGAAGGCGATTTCTCCAGACTCGTTCAATACCCCAAGAACACCACTTTCCTCTACATAAATATCCAGCGGGCTGTTGGTTGAAATTTTTGGACCCGGGCTAAGATCTACCAGCCCTAACATTTCAGGAGCAACCAGATATCGAGTTGTGAATGAGCCTGGCAAATCCACACGATTTGTCTCAGTCGTCATCTTGAAAGCTTTCTTGAAACCGGTGGTAGATACATTGGAGATCTCGTGAACCGAATTCAGCTGTTTAATCTTGTCCGCTTTTATCGAGTTAATAGCGGTGTGAATCGCCTTATCCATATCCCGTTAACTCCTTATTAGGCTCGGATATTAATAATCGTCGAGGTCAAGGCTGAAGAGGTCTCGATTGCTTTTGCATTTGCCTGGAAATTTCTCTGGGCGGTAATCAAGCCGACCAACTCAGTGGTCAAGTCGACGTTGGATCTCTCTCTGGCGCCTGCTCTAATGGTTCCGAATCCAGCTGTTCCTGGCTCTCCAAAAGTCGCTGCACCTGATTTCGCGGAAGAAAGATACGAACTGTCACCGTTTTGCCTAAGTCCCTCGTTACTGGGGAAGGTAACAAGGACAATCTTTCCGAGAGAGTTCTGCGAGCCATTGGAATATGAGGCAACAACCAGTCCATCGTCTCCAATATCTACACCAACCAAGTCCCCTTCAGGCGCACCGTCCTGAGATTGGGACTTAACCGCAAAAGCTTGTGAAAACTGAGTCGTATTTCCATAGTCAATTGTCAGGTTCAAAGCACCTCGACCACCCGATAGGAATACAGTTTCTAACTGAGCGCCGCCGGAGGGAGACACGAGGTTACCCGACGTGTTGAACGTGAGTTCACCTTTATCCAGAAAGATAGGAGACCATTCAGCAAGCTCTGTGTACCCATCCGCACTGGCTGTCTCGTTACCAAATTCGTCGATATATTTATTTACCGCCACCCCGTTTACCACGTCTGCGGCTTGAGAGGGTTTGATCCAAGTGGTAGTCAAACCACGACCGGCCTCAATGTTCGCCAAGCCCCACGTTGCGCTACCTGAAACCTTGATAAAGGAGTCAGTCCCGGTGGTTCCGGTGGTAAACACCAGGCCATTCGTTGCGGGGTCATAGTCAACCGTGACTCCGGAAACACTGCTCCCAGAATCTGTGGCCAGTTGGTTGATTGCCGTTTCAAGGCTGTTGATTAAGCTATCAAGTGTGTAGCCTGCTCCGATGGGAAGTTGAACAGTTCCCTTGACGTCGTTCACTGACACGACAAACGTGTTATTTGAAGCATCAACAGAAAAGTTGTTGTTAACGTTAACCGCGATGGAAGATCCACGCGTGATTGCTGGGAGAGATTCAACACCTCTCTCAGCTACCCCACTTTGATCAACTGAGAAAGAGGTCGTGCCCGTCGAGATATCAAAACCCATAAACCTGGCAAAGTCAGTTGCCTTGTCTCCGCCAACGTTAAATGAGACATCAATCTCCGATTGATCTCCTGTAGTGCCTGAACTAAACGAGAAAGTTTCTTGTGCCCCATCGTAAGTAACTGTAATGCCGTACCGTTGCTCTACCGCAGGACGCCTCAAGTCACCGTTAGGTGTTACTACAGCCCCCCAAGTACCGTCGGAGCTCACTGACTGGACGCTCGAGTTGGTGCCAAAGAGAGTGTTTTGAACTGCAGACTCGATTGTTACGTTGTCGGAAGTGTTGGTGGGAACAAACGTAAAGGACCGAAGAGCCGAATCATAGCCAACGGTCAACCCTATCTCCGCTTCAGTAACTTGTGCTTGCAAGGATGCGACAACTTCGTCAATCGTTACCCGCGTCAAATCCGTGAATGGTTGACCAACTCCATCGACCTTTGCTTCTGTCGGATCAATTGAGGCATCCAAGGTTACTGAGCTTCCCTGGACAGTAACTTTGACAGAGCGATTACTCGATGCAGTTAGGTCAAAGTAACGCTCATCACCAAACTTTTCATTCAACTGGTCTTGAATAAAGTCTGCGAGATTCGCGCCTGTTACCAAGCCTTGTTCGTAGAGACCTGAAAGATCTACCGTTACTGGGCTACCGCTGTTGTCAATGTCAATTGTTAAGAACTGCGATAGGTCAGCGGCACTATCTACCGCGTCCCAGGTTTTAAAGTTAAATCCCTGATCAGCGGATAGGTCAGCGCCCAGTAGGTTCTTTCCGCCCGTGATTGTGGCGGGCGTAGAAGTCCTAACATCTGTTAGATCATCGAGGTTGAACTTCTGAGTCTTTCTGTTGACCAGTAAGTCTTCGACCTCCGAAAATGGCTTCAGCTCTCCATACTTGTTCACATAGAGCAGCTCACCATTCTCGTCGGTAGCCTGCTGTAATGCAGCGTTTACCTGATCATCACCAACGTAAACATAGGTCTGCCATTTGTTAAAAGGAGAGTCAGCAGTCGCATTCGACGTCTTCACATAATAAATCGTAGCGAGGTACGAGTTACCCCCACTATCGTAGACGCTTAGCGCTGTAGACTTATTGTATGTGTTTGGGTTATTTCTATTAAAGTCAGCGTTAATAACATCAGCATCAGATGGCAAGTTAAGAGATAGTTCTACCAGACTTGTCTGGCGAGCCTCTCCGGCGGTTTTCGTCGGAATCTGGAGCTTGTTTAGCTTTGAAATGTCCGCCTTACCACTCGAGTCAACTGCCGCAGCGAGAAGTGCCTGGCCCGAAGAGTTGACAACACTAAACTGTTCATCGAGCACGAATGACCCGTTCCGAGTGTAAATATCCGTTAAGCCGTCTGCAGATTTAAGCGGGAAAAAACCTTCTCCCGAAATTGCAAGGTCCAAGGTGTTTGACGAGAACTCAACGTTTCCCTGACTAAACTCCTGACGTACCTCTTTAAGAGAAACGCCCTGACCCACAACCGATGTCGCTTTCTGCAAAGGTGAGGTAGCGAAAATGTCACCGAACGATGCCCTTGATCTCTTAAATCCTGCTGTTCCCACGTTAGCGATATTGTTACTGGTCAGTGCGAGCTCTGTGGTCGCGGCCTTTAATCCTGTTAGTGAGGTGTAAAACGACATCCTTTAGCGCTCCCAATCTTTTATTAAGTGTTTACTCAGATATGTGCGAAATTTCTGAGAGAGCGATAGACCGCCCATCTTCTATTTCGACAAAAATCTCTTCCATCGAGGCATCCCATGAGACGCTCTTGATTCGTGTCGCTGAAAGAACCGGAATCTCCGACGTCTCTTCTCCAATCCTTCCAATTGCTTGAAACCGATAAAACCCCTCTGGTGCTTGCTCTCCATCAGAAGTCCCGCCATTCCAAGTAAATGGCAGCTCGCCTGGAGCCTGTGGCCCCATCTCCATTTGGTTAACGATCTGCCCCGTTTCAGCATTCACGACGTAGAGCTCTAGTTGCTCAAAAACCTGGTCAACCTGCACAACTCCATCAAGCCGATCACCACCGGTTTGCATCATAGAAACTTGGGGAGCAAAGACCTGCTTCCCTAGAAGGTTGGAGCTTCGAAGCATTCGCTCAGATTGTTGTGAATCGACGAACTTGCCCAGAGAGTCAGACATCGAGTATGTTGCCTCGAGAGTTGAGAACTGGGCCAGTTGCGCCACGAACTGTTCATTCTTCATGGGATCTAAAGGGTTCTGATTCTGAAGTTGTGTAGTAAAGAGCCTCAGAAACGCATTTCTGTCTAAGTCTCCACCACCCACAGGTTGCGATCTTTCAGCTCGAAGATCTGCCGTAGTCTTTATGTTGTCTAATCCAGTGATACTCATTATTTCTGCAACATCTCGATAGTCCGCGTCATAAGACGCTTGGCTGTGTTGGATGCCTCTACTGCCGACTCAAAAGCTCTCGATGCAGCGGTGATGTCGACCATTTCCTGCATGACATCAACATTTGATCCATACACATATCCGCTCTCATCCGCGTCTGGATGCGAAGGATCATAGATTGAAGGATGAGAAGCCTGATCTTCGGCGACCTGGCTAACCCGAACGCTTCCCTGGACTCGCCCGAGTCGCCTGTCCATTTCAGTTTCCATAACTTCCTTGAAAACAGGCCTCTTAGCTTTGTAGGCTTCAGTAGGAGAGCCAGCCAGATTTTCGGCATTCGAAATATTTGACACCGAGAGATTCATGCGAATGGTTTGAGCGTCCATAGCGCGCCCAGCAATTTGCATTATGTTTTCTAAAGCCATATCAATGCTCCATCACCCGAGAAACTATTAGCCTCGGAGCAAGTCCAAAACCAACTGAGTCATCTGATTGGCCTGGGCCAACATCGATGTACCGGCTTGTTGAACTACCTGAGCCTTCGCAAGCCGAGCCGACTCCAGTGCGTAATCAGCATCGTCGAGCCTGGATCTTGCGTCCGCAGTTTTCTCAGCTATGTTCATCAGGTTGGAGACTGTGTAGGCCAATCGATTTTCGATCGCACCTAAGTCCGATCGCATCTGCGCAACTTTGTCCAGAGCAGCATCGATAATGGAAATCGAGTCCCCCGCATTTAGAGCTGTGTTGATTCGGATTTCAGTTAGATTCTTCAGAGAAGAAGTTGAAGCAGCGTCACTGTAGTAGCCCGAATCTTTATAAACGACGCCGTTGTCAGCTATCGTCTCGGTAAAGGCCGGACTTACAGTGAGTGTGTTGGTACTAATAGCGGTAATGTAGTGAGTTACCGGAGTCGACTCACCCGCGAACCTCACGGCATCTCCCACTTTAAACTTGCTGGCATCGTCCACGGTGATTGCAGCTACTGGGCTATTCACTGTCCCAGTAACAGCTCCATTAACAGTATCGTTGACTGTGTTACTGGTTGTGGCGAATTTCTGGTCAATCGAGAACGGGTTTGCAGAAACCATTTTCAAGGTGCCTGTTACCCTCGATGCATCATTTCCTCCAGAGACGGCTAGGTTAATCTCCTGGCCAATAACATTTGTTACCGACCCGTCCTCTCCGAGTTTCGCCACCACCAAATCATCGTGGCCAGACAGTGTCTGGGTGTTCTCGATCGTGATGTCGTCTCCATCAGAATCAAACAAGATGACTTTATTGCCGCTGGAGCTCGCAGTGACACCAGTAGAGCCCGATATTTGATTGATGGAGTCTACGGCGCTTTCAACATCTCCACTGGAAATAACAAAGTTACCAGTTGAATAGCCGTTGATCTTTACGCTGTAAGTCTTAGCAGTAGCATCGTTCGAGGCCAGCGATGCGAAGGTCTTGGCATAGGCCTTGACTCCGGTCTCGCCGGTTAAATTGTTGATTTTTACTGCAGTTTGTTTCGCGCTGTCGTTGGTCGATGCTTCGGTTGACTTGGTCCCCAAGAAACCAAAGATTTCAATATCATCCTCCACAGTTGTTGAGTTTGCCGCAGGATCGGCTGCAGCTGGGGAGGCTCCGATGCCATTGCCGACAAGTGTGTGTGCTCCTACTGCTTCAGCAGCCACGGATTCGACCGAGAAAATTATATTTTCTCCTTCTTCAATACCTACTTGAAGCGCTTTATTTAAGAACGTGCCATCAAGGATCAACTCACCGTTGTACCTTGTATTCGTGGCGACTCTTGAAATTTCTTGAATCAGGAGATTCACTTCAGATTGGAGAAATGTACGGTCCGCTGAACTGTTTGTTCCGTTTGCCGCCTGCAGCGCCAGTTCTCTCATCCTCTGCAGCATGTCAGAGACTTCACCAAGAGCCCCTTCAATTGACTGAGTAAGAGCCTGTCCGTCGTTCGCATTTTTTACGGCCATTGCGAGACCTTTCACCTGGGCAGTCATTCGCTGCGTCATTGCGAGTCCGGCAGCATCATCAGCGGCGCTGTTGATCTTCGACCCTGTCGAAAGTCGCTCCATCGCAGTTTGCAGTTCAGCATTCGACTCAGCCAGAGCCCTTTGGGCGGTCAATGACGACACATTTGTGTTGATTACCATTGCCATAGCGTTACCTTCCCTCTCTCAAGTTCCTCTATTCGCCACGTAGGGCTCTTCTAATGGATCCAATTCGTCCTTCAATGAATTGAAGAGTCGCCATATAACGACTACTTTCTTTACCAAACTCTTGTTGCTCGTAATGAACTTCCACAGTGTTTCCGTCTGCCGCAGGATTTAAGGGAGTGCGGTATATGAGATCGTCTCGCCTGATGTAACCTGCGTCCAAATGACTGGATTGCGTCTTAGATAAGTTAATGTTCAGTTGATCGCTCGTTTGTTTCATGACTTTGCGAAAATCCAGATCTTTTGCTTGGTAATTTGGCGTATCGGCATTCGCAATGTTTTGGGCGATCAGCGAAAGTCTCTCCTGCCGAAGCTTGAGCGCTTGCTCATGAACACCAAAAACATCAGAAAAAATAGTCATCGGTTTTTCTCTAAGTTTCCTAAACTTTCTATGGACACAACCGATATTAGGTAGAGATCTATATCGGCCCAGCTGTTATCGCAATCGTCGTGCCAACTCATGAAAATTAATTTTTCTTCATTTTTTTCAATAAGTTACGAAAAAATGGCCAAGAAACGGTTTTTAGCAAAAACCCTTCGACGGCAGAGGGATTCCGGCAAACAGTATTAGTAGGGGCAAAGATCTGCCGGTTTAACGAGTTGATATCCCGACTAAAAGCTCGGCATAGTTAACGCTTGACGAAAAGGCTTTCGAAACCGTGCAAGAACGTATTAAGAATTTCCGAAAACTCTCAAAGATCCTCGCGAGAGCCTGCATATCGCTGGTGTTATCAGCCATCTCAATCGCTGCATCCGGCGATCAGGAAACGGATATCCTCACGGCATTCGAAATCTGGCTAAAGAACAAGACTGGTAAAAACATAACGTTGCAAAGAGATATTTATGATGTCGATCTTCAGAAACTAGTTTGTATGGAGGCAATACAATTCTCCGTACCCGGCTTGTCGAAAACTATGGTCAGGGCAGAGTGTCCCAACCATTGGCGCAGGTTTATTAAGGCTCCAGAGAATTCTATCGAAACACCAAACATTATCGATACGCTTGACGAAGCGCTTGCTGCCGCAGTCGACATCCAAAAAGGGGACTCAGTCACGGAGACCATTCTGAGCTCCGTGGAAATCGGAAGAGGCGCACCTCGAAATCTGGTGACCAAACTTCCCACTGACCGAACAGTTTACGCACAAAGAACCATACCCAAAGGTAGCCTGCTCCTTCGGTCCGACATTTCAACTGCCGTGCAAACATATAAAGCCAAAACCAGCTTGATGCCGATGCAATCGATTCAGGCAAATCTCTTCGAAACTGTCTACCTAAAAACAGATATACCGGAAGATGCCCTGCTCGCGATTGATAACCTCCAACACTTTTCCCTAGCAGTTCAATTGAAGGAAGGCGATATTCTCAGGCAAAGATACCTGAGAAAACGGAAGCTAGTATCAAGAGGGGATATCGTGAGCGTGGATTATGTGACTGAATACTTTTCGATCACAACCAGGGTCATTGCTCTTGAAGACGGGTACATTGGTGACACAGTACGTGTCAGAAACGAAGAGAGTGGCAGGCGCCTTATGGCCAGGGTCACTGGCCCAAACAAATTAAGTTTTGAAAACTAATTGCGTTGGCACGTCTAGTCAACTGTAACGCTGATAACATTGCTGCCCAAGGACAACTCACCATCTTTTTCAGAGGATACTCTGTACCAATAATTTCCTGATTCAGTCACCTCATCTGTATAAGTAAATGAATCTACTAATCCAAGCGGCACGAAATCCTCATTAAGTCCGTCTTTTCTGCGAACTAAAAATGGTCCGGAGAAATCGTTGGAAACTGCCCACTCTAATGTCACGCCGGCAGCCGTCGACTTAGCGGACGATAATCTTGGAATGGGCAATATCTGCCCTTTGTTGAGAGTAATCGTGTTAAACAATCCAAAAAGATTAGTCGAGCCTCCAGCCAACTTGGTATCTGCAGGCCCAAGCGTTAGTCTCAGACTGTCAGAGGACGCTCTTTCCACTCCCATAACTACATGAATTAGACATTCCCCATGCTGACACCCTCTGGTGGCATCATAGGTAATATTCTCTGGCCCTACGCAAGATAGATATCTGCTGGCCGATAACTCACAGTGCCATGTAATGGGATCGTTCGGTACCAAATAGGATAGTGCTGGGTTGAACAGAAAATTAAAATTCTCGCTGGAGATTTTCACCGAAAAATCGATCCTGTCGAGGAGCTCTATTCGCCACAGATCAGTTCTCTCATAATGACCACCACCTATCTTGGTCGAGCCCCTTAACTCTACGTTGCCCTCACAAAGGCCTTGCCTTTGAGTGGAAACAGTGCCTCCCAGACAGACTGCTTGCGACGCGCCCCAAGCACCGACTAGGTCATCGACTTTTAGTTCTTCACTAATTGGCTTCATCAAGTCGCGCAGAACATCGGATGACAAAGTATCCCCTGGAGAGATAGATATCGACTCCGCTAATACCAAGTATGGATTACCGAGCATGGCCGCAAATAACCAGTAGACTATTGGATAAAGGCGGAATTTATTCAAACAAGCTTTCATCGAGCTCACTCTGGTCCAACTTACTTTCTACTAGGTCAGTCAATTCAACGAAAACCTCCGCCTCGGTCCGATTTTGTCCATCAGATACAACCAGTCTGAACTCGTACACGTTATTCTGGTCCACATCGGAAGGTGCCTCGAAATCCTTGGATTCAACGAACATTAGCCGGGAACTTGATACTATAACAACTTCGCGGGCATCGGCGCCTTCCACCGATAGACTGATGTCACTAGAGTCATCATCCTCTACTTCAAAATTGCCAATTAGCCTGGAGTTTTCGTTTACCTGAAAGACAGCATCTATTGTCACAGTTGGAGGCCTATTTACCTGGACCGGTTCGTCGTTAAATGAAGACTCACCTCCACCCCCACCTCCACACGCCGCTACAAAAATGAGAGGCATCCATGTGTATTTGCGATTTCTGCTGTTTTTTTCTAACATTTTACTAAAGTAATGTTGATTTTGACCGATTATTCTCTGGTACAGAACTAAATAGGCGTTTTGTTATGGTCGATAGTATATCCAATGTCTCTCAAGGCAAGGCTAATCAGCTGGATCCGTCCAAGTCAAATCGGATACAAAATCGCGGTTCCAGTGTGGCTGAGCGCTCGTTAACAGAAGACGCTCGTCCCACTGTGGACGTAGAACTAAGTAGAGCGGTGCAAGAAGCGGAAGAGAAAGCTCTATTCGATTCGAAAAAAGTCGACTCTATCAAGGAAGCAATCCAAAATGGATCGTATCCACTAGATTCCCGGAAGATAGCAGAAAACTTCCTCGAGCTTGAAAGGCTGATATAAGGAACGATAAAAGATCCAATGGCCGATCAACCACGGCAAAGCTCGCTTTTCAGCTCTTCACTCAGGTTTTCCAAGGAGTTATCAAAACTTTTAGACGAAGAGTTCGAAATGCTGTCTTCCCGAGACTTAGAAGGGGTTGAGGAATTTCAGGACAGAAAGCTGCGCCTCATGCAATCAATATTGGAGGCCAGAGAACAACTAAATGACTTGGAACCATCTAGCCAAGCTATTTCATCCTTCGAAAACCTTGAATCGATTTTAGCTGCGTGTAAAGACAAGCATTTAAGAAATGATTTGCTATTGAAGAAGCAAATCGAAATAACCAAAGGATTGCTAAACGCGATTACTCAAAGATCTCAAGATCAATCCTCTGTTTACGACAAGCTAGGGCGCCTTAAGTGATTCAGTCCCAAGGAGTCTTACCCTGGATTCTGTAGGCCCATGCTAGTACCAGGGCCACAGACTGAAATAGAGTTTCCGGAATTTCATCGTTCAGCGTTAGCTGAGAGAGAGCTCTCGCAAGTAGTTCGTCTTGAGAGACAGGCACGTCAGCACCCTCGGCTTCTGCTACTATTTTATTAGCAAGCTCACCTTCCCCTTTAGCCACTAACTTTGGAGCCCTTATACGATCATAAAGCAGCGCAACTGCCACCTTGTTGCGATAATCACGGTCATACATCGATGGATATCCCCAAATGATCTGGCTTATAGGTCATATCACGGTCAAAGATCGAGGTTTTCTCTTGCGCACTTTTCTCAGATGGGAATATTCGTAGCTCGGTAAGCTCCAGCCCAACCTCGCTGGCCATTTCCGTTAACCAGTCTTTATGCTCCTGAGCCTCCTGATACAGAGTTAAATTAGGACACCACAAGTGCAATCTTAGATTCTCACTTTTCATAAAAATCCTAGCGTCCATGTTGGAACTTTCATCCACTCTAAACTTTAGCTCCACCCTCCACTCCCTACAGTCGTTTTCCTCTTCGAGATCGGCATCCGGCTCGTTTGACTCTGACTCAAGGTGAATAGTCGCCGGCCAATCGTTGACTAAGGGGATCGGCCAATTCAGAGATACTGACCTATTCAGCGAGGCACCGAGCGCATCTAACTGATTGCTCTCGATATCATCTAGCGCTGATGTTAATCCAACCCTCTCTCCCTGACCCATCTGCTGAAGTTTGAGCAACCGGATTATCAAGTCCTTCAAGTTGACTTGCTGCCTTTCTCCGTCGGCTGCTTGATACTCATTAAATAAGCCACTTTGGAGCAGAGATAGATACAAATCCCGACCGATTTGAGATATTGGTCCGCGCAAATTCAGGGCAGTAAGCCCTGAGGCAGCAGAAGACAGCTGCCCCATAGAGTCTCGATCGCTAGTCATTCTTGATAGAAGAGACTGCCAGCCGGTACCCACACCTGAAGTCCTGCCTAACAGACTGTGTATTCTGTCGATCGAAGGCTGAACGGCCTCTCTCTTTTGATCCTTCACAAGAGCGGACAGTGCGGCACCTCCTGCTGCGGCGATACTGATACTAAGGCGGATACTCCCTGGCTCTATACCGGAATTCTTAGGGAGCAATAGGGGCTGTTTGGTCTTATCGTTGAAGACAATCAGATTACCTTCGGGGCGAGCTGCAACGGTTGCGTTTAACATTTGCCCTTCTCTTAGCCCCAAGGACCGAGCATCGGCTGGCAATAAGCGCACTGAATACACACTTGCGCTTCCATCTAGATAGGGTGAATTGATTCTGATTGGCTGAACAGAAACCTCGGAAGTTAACATTGGTCGCTGTTTACTTCGGAGCTACGTGCGGATACCTGATCCAGTCTGAAGTTGGATCAAAAGGCGTGGTTTTTTTGTCAGACATGTAAGATTGCCTAAAGATAACTTTCCTAAAGTCGTCGATATCGGGAATTTTCAGGCGTGCGCCAGCATAAAGCCAATTGGGGTTCTTTCTCTTAAACGCTCTGGGATTGGCCTCAATAAACACTTTCTGCAAAAAATCAGGATTTATCTGCGAATCTCCCGCAATAGATTGGACGATCTTGGATAGGCTGTCTCCCTCTTTTACCAGCAGAGTTCCATCATCCTTAAGGTCTAACCCATACTTGCTGGTTTCTGAGGCCACTGTAACGTTGAGCCCGACTAGCATGCGATCTAAGGCGTCTTTAAGTTGTGGTGATTCCACGCTCAGTGCACCAGTTTTTTGAATCGCAGGATCATTATCTTGAACTATCGAAAGATCTTCTTGCACCCTATCGAGCGAGGCCTCAGAGAAATTACTCTCCTGAATATTCTTACAGCCTACGAGTAAAAAGGCTGCCATCGTTATCATCTGTTTTTTTTTCAGCAGATGTAGCATTGTTCTACTCCAGAATTGATACATCATAACTTGATCCCGTGACCAGGTTCTCACCCTCCGAAACGATATCGAGCCTAGAGGAATTTGAGTGCACCTCGACAGCTTTAGCTAAATGAATCATGTCTATCGCAGCCAGTAGGCCGTCTCCCCTAGAAATGTCTGCTTCTGGCGAAACCAAAAACATTTGACCCTCCCGTACCCCGAGTCGTTTCCCAGCAGGCAAACGCAACCCATCAAAGGCCATGGTCGCTTTCAGGTTAGGTACTGAGAGGCATGCCCCATTAATCAAGCTTTTCTCCTGCTCCGGCAGATCGTGAAAAAGCTGTCGAACGAATGACGGGGCATCAGTTGCATCAATCAAAGAAAGCAAATCGAAATTTTTAGATACCGATCTTTCCCCAACCACTCGTTCTTCTTGAGTAAGAACTAAGTCTACATTAGCAATATACTTTTGCCCCCGATACCGATCGAGACCTGTAGTTAAGAACTCCTCAATGCGCTTAACTGCTTTGCTCCCAATGCCCGAGGATTCAGAAACCTCGATCTTATAAGTCAGTTTGGCTGTACTAGTTGCCTCCTCTGAAGAGGAAACTAAATACTGATACTGTGTCCTATCTCTTGCGTCTTCATGCCCTCCAACGTGCTCGGTCCGCGACTTTATGACACTGGCAAGTGCATAAGCAATATTATGAGCAGCCTTGTCCCCATTGCCTTTTTGATCAACCAGTACTTTGCTCTTAACGACGATGTTGCTCCGATCACCAACGTAGCTCAAGCAAGTCCCGTAGCCATTCGGACCCAAAGATTCAAATCCTTTTGCTTCATGAACTTCATCGAAATCGCCCAAATATGTGACAAATACAGTTCGCTCAGAGTCTAAAACTGAGCCCTGCATTAGCCCGGTCGATCGAAAATATCCTCTCTCGGTGAGGCCTTTCGCAAACAATTTCTGCTTGTAGGCGTCAAGTAGAGCCTGGTAGTCTTCCGCAAAGGCAAGACTCACACATCCCATCATTAAGACTAAGAAAACTAACGACTTGCGCAGCGCCCTGCTACATGAGTAAGGCTTCAAGTCTTCAGTGTCCTGTCTAGTGTTTGAAGCGCTTTGATGAGAAAGATTCAGGTCAGTAGCAGTCAGGCGGTGTTGAGACGCAAGCATTTTTACAGGACCTCACTCTGCGGCGCCCGCAAGTTCATCGGCCAAATCCCCACCGAGCCTCAAGGTAGTCTCGTACGAGTGCTCGCCAATGGGCTTCACGCTAACTACGGTCGCTCCAGAAATCATTCCCTCGACTCTAGATCTAAAGACCTCCTCATCCATTACTGAGTTAGTCATACCAGCGTGTACCTCTACGTACTGTCCGTATAACTGCTCCACCAATGACTTATACGCCTCCAGTTTCGAGGCCTTAACGGCCATCAGCCTTTTTGCTTCTGGAGAATCACCTTTTTGGCTCGAAATAACCGCATACCCTACTCCATAGATCGGCTCGCTGACGCTGACGGGCATGCTAGTACCATAATAAGTACAGCCAGATATTAAAAATGCTACTAGACCAACCGCTGCCAAAGCTTTCATAGATAGCCCTATTCCTTCCGTCGCTCTCAATTTATCGACCGGATGCATAAATTCTTTAATTTCGGCATGGAATCTGCTGTATTCAGATCAGGAGGGTCTCTGTACTTAATCCAGCGACAACTTCTCGACACAAATTCGCATAGAACAGCTCAAAATGAATGCAATTAACTATTTGATGTCGAATTTTCGACAGATACCATTTGCAAGAATAACTGGGGCAGTGACCACCCCGGCTTTGGTGTTGCTCGTTCTTACTCTGTTAATCTTGCCGATACCAGCATTCATGCTGGACATAATGTTTACTTTCAACATCGTTCTTTCGCTCCTAATCATAATGGTGGCGATAAATACGTCGACACCAATGGAGTTCTCCAGTTTTCCTATCGTTATCCTGTTTGCCACGGTCATGAGGCTGGGCCTGAATGTAGCTTCAACCCGAGTGGTTCTGCTCAATGGTCATGAAGGAACCTCGGCAGCGGGACGCGTTATCGAGGCTTTTGGGGAATTCGTTATCGGCGGGAACTACGCGGTCGGATTTATAGTTTTTTCTATCCTAATAATAATAAATTTTATCGTAATTACAAAAGGTGCCGGTCGAGTGTCCGAGGTAATCGCCAGGTTTACGCTCGACGCTCTGCCTGGAAAGCAAATGGCGATAGATGCGGACCTAAATGCCGGCGTAATCGATCAGGAAACTGCAAAACAAAGACGAACAACCGTTTCGCAAGAATCAGATTTCTTTGGATCCATGGATGGCGCTTCAAAATTCGTTAGAGGAGACGCAGTTGCCGGGATACTCATTCTACTAATAAATTTAGTTGGCGGCCTTGCCATAGGAATGCTGCAATATGATCTCACCTTTGACGAAGCTTCACGGGCTTATGTACTACTCACAATTGGGGATGGCCTCGTTGCGCAGGTTCCTGCACTCATTCTTTCCTTATCTACGGCGATAATCGTCTCAAGAGTCACCACATCGGAATCTGCTCCTGAACAAGCTACTAAACAGCTCGGAAACTACAGGGCCTTTGGCGTTGCGGGAATCACGCTAACAATCCTAGGCTTGATACCGGGTATGCCTAACGGCGTTTTCCTGTCGTTAGGCCTTGCTGCCATCGCAATCGCTTACTTGATTCGAAGGTCTGACCAAGAAAAAGCCGCTACTCCCTTGCAAACTGAGGCTTCAGCCCCAGCTGAAGATCGCGATGCCCTTGAATTGGACTGGGATGATGCCAATCAGGTAGACGTAATAGGTATACAACTAGGCTACGGACTAATTCCTCTAATTGAGCAGGGCGCTAAAGGTAAGCTCCTCCAGAGGGTTAAGGGTATTCGGAAAAAACTATCAGCAGATTTCGGATTTTTACTTCCTACTATCAGAATTAGAGACAATTTAGATATCCCCCCGTCGGACTACAAAATAGTTCTGAACGGCACAGTAAGAGGAACCGGCTCCGTAGAAATCGGTAGAGAACTTGCCATTAATCCAGGGCAAGTCCTTGAGGAAGTCGATGGTACTAAAACAGTGGAGCCAACCTTTGGCTTAGAGGCTGTGTGGATAAGAGAGCAAGATCGAGAATATGCCCAAGCTGTCGGATACACGGTAGTCGATGCAGCAACGGTCGTCGCTACTCATCTGAACCACTTGCTGCGATCAAGCACAGAGGAAGTGTTCACTTTTGATATTGCCCAAGAACTTTTGGACAAGCTGGCAGAATCCTCTCCAAAACTTTTAGAAGATTACATACCAGAAAAGTTAGATCTTGGCTCATTAGTTAGGATCTTGCAGAACCTTCTTGCAGAAGGTGTACCCCTACGTGATATGCGAACGATTCTAGAAACGATTGCAGAAAATTCCTCAAAATCAAAAGACCCTGATTTTCTGACTTCATCCGTGAGAACCAGACTTGGAAGATTAATTGTTCAAGAAATGACCACTCCGGGTCTAACGATGGAGGTAATGACCCTCGAACCAGAGCTCGAGCAGTTGCTTACCAACATGCTGACTTCGGCCCCGAGTAGAGATGAAGTGATACTGGACCCCGACTTATCAAGTTCTTTTTTTCAGGCAATAGGAGAGAGTGTTAGAGAATTTGATCAAGAGGATAAGCAAGCGATATTGATAGTCTCACCGACTATTAGGTCGTGGCTGGCAAACTTAGTTCGAAAGGGTGGGGCCGATTTATCAGTCCTCTCTTATCGAGAAATACCGGACGATCAGTCGATAAGAGTTGTTAAGACGATTTCCGTAACTCAGAAGACTCAAGAGGATTAACAATTGGAGCTCAAGAGATACATCGAAAAAGACTCGAAAACTGCGCTAGAGAAGATCCGCCACTTACATGGCGATAACGCCCTCATAGTTTCAACGGAGAAAGTCGGCAACAAAACTGAGGTCATCGTTGGAGTCGAGGACACAAAAGACGACCTCAATAGAGCATCGTCTCCAAGAACTGATCAGGCAGTCTCGCTTAACTCAACCGACGGCGAAGTGCGCGTAAAAGAGAGTACTGAGAAAGACCCGTGGAAATTCGTTGACGAGTTAAATAAAGAAATAGGTCTTATAAAAAAGCAAATCGCCTCATTTTCTGAGAATCCGAAAGTTTCAAGCGAACCGGATATCGACGCCATCGATCACGAAATTAAAGCGAATGGCCACGTTCTTGATCCTGTCGAAAGTTGTTTGTGCGAAACAGGAGTCTATTTGGTCATAGGATCTCCTGGTAGCGGTAAATCTACAGTAATCGAAAAAATCATCTCTCAGACTAGATCAAAGGGTTACAGTTATGTGCGAGGCGAAGTTACAGAGAGCACAAGGAGTAATCGAAGGAGTGAAAGAACCCAATCTTTTTCGTGTATTGAGTCAATCGACCATCTACAGTCTTTCACTAGCCTCGGCTCGGTTTACGATCAAATTTTTGTCGAAACCGATTTGCAGAGTTTTGTAACCCCTACGAGCTTCTTGCACGAGTGTGATGACAACATTACGAGAGTCGTATGTATTCCAATGGATCAGGACTCTGCAAACATCAAAAAGTTACTTCAAGATCTGACCAACATCGATGCTATACTCGTGCCCACGAGGCTCGATTTATGTACGAATCTTCCACACAAACTTGAGTTAATCTTAGAAAGTAACAAAAAAATATTTGGAACTAGTACCGGAGCCTACTGAATAATGCCCCATTTAATTGGCGTTGCCAGCGGAAAAGGCGGTGTAGGAAAGACGACTTTTTCTGTAAATTTCGCTCTCGAGTTGGCCAAGAAAGGAATAAGCACGGTCCTGGTTGACGCAGACATGGGCTTAGCAAATGCTCAACTCCACCTCGGAGTTCGCGCTACACGGACTATTTCTGATTATCTCTTGAACGACTTGAAACTCAGCGAGGTTATGACGAGCGTCGAGGCCAACCTTGGCTTTATTCCCGGCGCCTCAGGCAATAGAACTATCGCAAATATGCCCGTCGCTGCTATCGTTTCTATGGTCGAGAGGCTCAAAACCGAGATTGACTCTGAAGTCATCATTATTGATGTCGCAGCAGGCATTTCTGACCAAATCTTATCAATATTGCATCTTTGTAACTCGAAGCTCATTGTCATGACTGACGAACCAACCTCGATTGCAGACGCGTACGGCATCACGAAGCTCATTCACTCACAGGAAGGGCTCGGCAACGTGTTTTTGGTACCCAATATGGTCAGCAATTCCGAGCATGGCTTAAAAGTATTCGACAACATGAACAGACTGACCATGTCATTCCTCGGGGAACCCCTGAGGTACTTGGGATACGTGCGAGAAGACAACGCCGTAGTTCAGTCTGTGAAGAAGAGACTTCCGCTATACAAGGTTTCAAACGAATCCCTCGCAAGAGCAAATATTAGCAACATTGCTGACGAGACTATCAATTCACTACTTGCTAACATTCAATTGTAATTTGGGATTTGATGCGGGGTTCGAGGATTTTCTCTTGGAAGGCACTTACGATCAAACATCTGGCGTTAGAAAGCCCACTACGCTCTCCGAGTTTAAAATTGAAGCTGATCACTTCAGTTTGGTGAAGAGAACCGCGTTTCATCTGAAGTCCCGAGTTCCGCCAAACGTTGATCTAGATGATTTGATTCAAGCTGGATTGGAGGGGTTAGTTCAGGCGAGCAAATCTTACGATTCCACAAAGAATGTCACTTTTGAAGGTTTTGCCAAGGTAAGAATAAAAGGTGCAATGCTTGACGAAGTAAGAAGATTGTCCTATGCAACTAGAACGACGGTCTCTTTAAAGAGAGAGCAATCTGAGGCGATCGAGCATTTGGCCAATCTTAAAGGAAGAGAGCCTACAAGCGCTGAGGTGGCGGGCTACTTAGGAAAAGATCTGGAATCTTACGAAAAAGAACGATTAATCGCCCAAGGAAGCGAAACCCTCTCTTCGGACTCAAATCAGGGAATCATAGGAGAGGATATTGACGAATCCTCTAACCCAGAAGACCAAGTGGATCGCGATGAAACACTGAGCATACTTCAAGCCCTTATCGCAGAGCTGCCTGAGAGAACTCAGCTTGTCCTTAATTTGTACTATGTTGAAGAGCTGAATCTCAAAGAAATTGCTGCGGTGCTATCAATATCGGAAGGAAGGGTGAGCCAGATTCTCAGTGAAACCGCCTCTAAGTTGAGGAAAAAATTTGATAGATAGGATGCCATCAGTGTCAACTGGCAACTAACTCCGGGGAGTATAAATGAGCTTGTTTAAGGGACTGGCGGAAAATAAGGAACGAAAAAAGGCACGAGATTTTTTCGATACGGCACCTAAATTAAAGGGTGACCCTCGTGAAATTCGAAAGTTAAAAGCGCTTCTAGGAGCAAGAACAACCGCTTTTATTGATACAACCTTCATAGAGGGGGCGGAGGTAATGCGGAAATGGCAGGAACGCAATCCGGACGAGCCATACAAGCCATCCTCTCTATCACCAGCTTATAAGCAGATTAAGACCGTTGGCGGCATTGTCACAGTATATTTGCCTCAGAAATACACCAACATCATTTTCGATCTTGGCCTACGGTATCAATCAGCTAGACTCACAAAAAATGCGGTTCTTGAGATCGCTGACGAATCCTGCTCGGAAATAACCTCTTTGCTAGGACTAGACAACCCCATATTACCGCTGGCCTTTCTTCGAAGTGAGGAGCTTGAAGAACCAGAACCAGAAAACTAGTCACTGTGTACTCATTTAGACTGGAACTGACTGATCAAGTAGTCGAGCTACGGAACACCACGCCGCTGCCAGAGGGTTTCACACAAGAAGAGTTTCAGAGTGGCGCAAATTTTGAATTCCACCCTTCCTCACTCCGCTTTTTATTTTGCTGGTGTCACGACACTGTTGCCGGAACCTTGTGGCTGTTTGAGCACAATGGATGGGAAGTTTTTCACAATGTGTCCAGTGAAAATCTTGCAAAGCACCTCCTGAAAACAATTGGTGAACTGGATCCACTCGTAAGAGCGGAGCAAGCTAAAGGTTGTGGAATCATCATGGAGTCACTCTTCGCTTTAAGGGGACAAAACTAACCGGTCCCGCACTCCTCAGCGGCCAATGAAAAGCAAAAAAATGAAGCCCGGTTCTTTCACATGACTGATGCGATCAAAGTGCCGGTTGAACCATACCCGCAAAGTGACACTTCCGACCCTAATTTTTGGGTGGTTGGACAACTCGTATAAAAGCAAAAGAAATGACGATTGAAGCTACTTCAAAAATTGCGCTTATTACAGGAGCCTCATCAGGAATTGGGCGAGCGTATGCCAGACACCTCGCTTCCCAGGGTTACAACCTAGTCCTAGTATCAAAAGACATCAGTCGCCTAGATAGGATTTCACAGGAATTGAACAGATCGATCCTTCTTCAACTACCTGTCGATTTGAGCAAAAGAGAAGGAGTTGAGCTGCTTTTAACCAAAATCCCCACTCCTGAGATCGTTGTCGCCAATGCGGGAATAACGATGTCCGCGCAGGTAGGGCAGACTAACCAAAAGGCTCGCGATAGCCTCTATTACCTACTATGCGGAGGAGTAATAGACCTCCTTGAGACCCTGGTTCCAAAAATGAAGATCGGGAATGGGGGCCGTATCGTAATCATCTCCAGCATTGGTGCACTGACTCCAATGAGAAAATCGTCTCTCTATGCCAGCGCAAAGGCCGCTATAGCTCGATACGGCGACTCACTGGCCCAGGAATTAAAAGATACTAAAATCAATTTAACAGTGGCTCTGCCAGGCTATGTGAGGACTAATGCTCATAACCGAGCTGGATTGAGCCACTTGAATGCGCAAGTCCCAAATTGGATGTGGCTCACAGCCGAACAAACGGTAGCAGAGACTGAGCAGGCGTCGCTTAAAGGCAAAACTGTAGTTGTCCCCGGAACAGTATACAGGTGCGTGAGGCCTTTTTTAGGGAGTTCTCTAGCTAACACGGTTTGGAGAATACTAACAGCGAGGAGAAAACCAATTAGGGGCTCAAAGAATATAAAATAAACCGCTCTCGAAAACTTTTGTCAATGATCTCGCTCAACTTGATTAACTAAGTCTGTTTGGCTGACACTGATGGGATTAGAGAAGACACCTCGTTCTAGCGCCTAATTTCTGAAAATATATGTTGGACCTGAAGAATATCTGAAATTTTGCGCATCGATACCAAACGCTGGCTTACTGTCGTGGTCATAAGCGAGCGTAAAATCGATGCTCAATCGGTCCGTCAGCTGAACGACGAACTTCGCCACAGCGATGCTACGCAAATCAGCAAAGTTTTCGATATCGGGCTGAACGTACGCCGAGAAGTTAAGGCTCGAACCCCGAGCAAGGTCCAGCGGCACATTAAACGTCGCGTACAAGTTACCCCGCCACACATTCTCTTTGTCGGCCAACGTAACCAGTTCTTCGCGCTCGCGAAAAACACCAACGCCAAATAAGCGCCGAGGGCCAGTCGCCTCACTCCGATCCCACCGGTAACCGGCGCCGAGCAACTGCCGTGTTGCTAGCTTTTGAAACCGGTTGCGCTGAACTTGGGCAAACACCTCAAGCCCCTGCCCGTCGCCCATCTTATGGACGTATCGCAGGTGCGCGAACTGATTGTCTTCCGTCTCAAGGTTGTTTGACTCGGCGCGAGAATAATCCGCCACAAAAAGCCACGTGCTTTTGTCACCTCGCAGCAAATTATGGGTTTCGATCGAAACGGCTTGTCGGTCGTCGTTGCCGGTTGCCCCCGATACATCGAACGACCAACTGGATAATTTGCTGGATTCAGGCGCTGCAAAGTATTGCTCGTGTACATCTACGATGGCGCGCGCCGGCGCACCCCATATCAGTGCGATGCCGCATAAAGTAAGCCAAGCAAAGTTAATCCGGCTCATCCGATCCTCCACGTGGTATCCCCTTTTCGTGACCGCAGATGGCTGAGCCCTCTGCCGTTGCGCGATGGCGGCATAGTTTACGCCTTACTTGTCTGGATGTGTGAGCACTGCAGCCACAAGATTCATCAGGTCGAGTGGCACTTGCCTCGCTATACCAGTACCTGGCTTCGAGCTTTTAGTGGTTGCCAAGAAGGCTGGGGTTCACAGTAGGTCAATCGCGCGAACAGCGGATAGGCACACTCTTTTCATCATCTGATGATTAACCTTTCTTTACATCAAAACCGCTAGAGAGACGCCCGATTACACCGTATGATCGCCTCCTCAACGGACGATGTTTGAATCATCACGTTGCCTACACTATTTGCTGCTGTGAGCTAGATTTATGAACCCGCCCCAAGCCACTATCGATTTCTCTACCAAGCTCTTCTATGGCTTCGGCGCGGTCGCTAACGGCGCTAAGGCGAACGGGTTTAACTATTTATTGCTGTTTTATTACAGCCAGGTCATTGGCCTTCGAGCTGATCTCGTCTCGCTGGGCATATTGATCGCGCTCATTTTTGACGCCGTGTCCGACCCGCTGATCGGCTACCTTTCGGACAACTTCCGCTCTAGATGGGGGCGACGACATCCTTTTATGTATGCCGCAGGCATTCCAGTCGCGGTGGCTTACTACTTCTTATGGGCACCGCCCACACTCGATGAAGGCGATCTCTTTCTCTATTTCGTAGTCATGAGTGTTGTCATTCGAACGCTTATCACGTTTTACGAGATTCCAGCCACGGCGCTCGTCGCGGAACTAACGCCAGATTACGATCAGCGAACCGACCTCATGAGCTTTCGCTATTTCTTCGCCTGGTGGGGCGGGCTGACGATGGCAGTCTTGAATTACCTTGTGTTCTTACCTGAGGAAAAAGGCGGACTTGAGTACGTTGAAGGGTGGCAGAACTATGGGCTCACTGCGTCGATTATTATCTTTCTATCCATTTATATTTCGACTATTGGCACACATCGGCACATTCCTCATTTAAGGCAGCCGCCGCCCTCGAGTGGTTTTAACCTTAAGAAAACGTCAAAAGAATTAGTCGAGACGCTATCGAATCGCTCGTTCTTTGCACTGTTCATTTCGGCGCTGTTTATGGCGGTTGCTTCTGGCGTTGCCACATCGCTCAGCGTCTATTTCGTTCGCCATTTTTGGGAACTCACCAGTACCCAAATCGGTTATCTGAACCTGCCGTACTTCCTATCTGCGCTGCTCGCCCTAAAGCTCGCGCCGGCTGTCTCCAAACGACTCGGCAAGAAAGTGGGCGGTATGACAGTGCTTGGCCTATCCTTTGCGTTTGCCCCTCTACCCTTTATCTTGAGGCTCTTAGATCTCTTTCCAGAGAATGGCACCGATACCCTCTTTTGGACGCTCATCGTGTTCAATACCGTGGAAGTGACCTTGATCATTGCGGCCTCGGCCCTCGTATCTGCCATGATCGCAGACGTTGTCGAAGACAGTGAGATCAAAACGGGTCGGCGCTCCGAAGGCATTTTCTTCGCAGCCAACAGCTTTGCCCAAAAAGCGGTGAATGGACTGGGTGTCGTGGTCGCCGGTCAAATTTTGGCGATCATCCAGTTTCCAACGGGTGCAAAACCAGGGGAAGTTCCTTCGGACACAGTGGATTCTCTCGCGATTTACTACATCCCGGTCATCTTGGTGTTTTACGTGGTTGCCCTATCCATTCTGAGCCTCTACCGCATTAATCGTGAGGGCCATGAAGCCAATCTCCAGCAGCTAGAGAGCCGGCAGTCGAACTAATTCGATCGCACCCAGGCTAACGAGATCAGGTCAATCACTTGCAAGGCTTAGGTTCATTCGAGATCCGGTATACTGCGTGACCCAACCGCTGGGGGCTCCATGAAGCCAGATAGCAACTACCGTTTTTTATTCGAAACCATCGATGCCAGAGGGCACCTCCTCCGGCTCGACCAAGCGCTTATCGATAGCTTAGCTGCGCACGATTACTCCCCGCCATTGAAGTGTTTGCTCGGAGAGTTCTTGACCGCCTCAGTGCTCCTGGCGGAAACCATCAAATTTGACGGGCGACTCATTCTGCAAGCCCGCAGCCAGGCCGCGCTCTCTTTGATTGCTGCCGAAGCCACGAGTCGCCGGGACGTTCGCGGGGTGCTGCGGGTGAACGAGCCCATCAGCCACGGGAATGGGCCGGAGGCGCAGGAGCAGCTGAACCTTCAGACGCTCCTCGATGGAGGCACCATGGTCGTGACGATCGAGCCCGACCAAGGCGAGCGCTACCAGAGCCTCGTGCCGATTGAGTCGTCCTCCCTCGCTGGATGCCTCGAATTCTACTTTGGTCAGTCCGATCAGCTCGGCACTTTTCTTTTCCTTCACTGCAACGGCAGAGAGGCCTTCGGTTTTCTGCTCCAGCAGTTACCGCCGCAACTCGAAAGTGATGCAACTAAACGCACTAACCAGTGGGAACACTTGGTCACGCTGGCTCAAACGATTACGCCCGATGAGATCAATGAACTCGAGCCCGCTCACCTTCTGAGACGGCTCTTTAGCGAAGAACCCATCAGCCTCTATGAGGAGGAAGGTGCCGCCTTTGCCTGTACCTGCTCAAGCGAGCGGATGGCGAACGCGCTTATCGCGTTGGGTGACGAGGAACTGACCAATATATTCGAAGAGCAGCCGGTGATCGAAATCGGGTGCGAATTTTGCGGAAGGCTTCGGCAAATGAGTCGACAGGATGTAGCCGATATCGCTCGAAACGGGGAATCTCCTCATTAGGCGGCTTGATCGCTGAACCGCTGAACCGTCAGCAATTAGCTGCCAACGCTGGAAGTGAGTCAACACTCAGGTAGCTAGTGGCTGCTTTTCTCTTTCCGTCCTTAAAAATACAAAAAAGCAGACGGTGGCGACCGCCGTCATCAGATGCCAAATGCCATGGGCCTGAATCAGGCTGTCTGGATCGCACCAAGGATGATCAGGCTTACCGGTTTGCCATATTGCCGAAGCCGAGAGATAGAAAAACACACCGAGTAGAAACCAAGGCCAATAATTGCGACGACGAACCGGCGCCTCTTTAGCGACCAGCGCCGGCAACCAAAACAGCACCACCCACCAATACTTTTCTGGGGCCGCCGCCATCTCAAGCGGCGTAATGCCAAACACAGCGGCCACAATGAACCCGACGCCACCAGAGAGCCATCTGAAAGTCGGAGACCAGAACCGGTAGAGGGATTCTGTAATAACCCAAAGCGCAATCGAGAGTCCAAACAAATCGAGATTCAAGCCGAGACCCCAGCCGTATAGCCCTCGGAGCAAGGCATAGAGCGCAACCACAGCTACGTAGGTCCAGAGAAACTGCGGCATCGACCATCGTCCCATTTGCGAGAGATTCAGCATCCAGGGAATGAGGATGTACATGACCATGCTGAGGTTATCGAGCCAACCGCCCCAAGCCGCGTGCGTGCCGTGCATCATGAGTGAGCCGGGGCCTAGGAACCAAGCTGCACCTGCATAGACCAGCGAGGAGGAGGTAAACCCTTGCAACCCTACGCGAGGTAACCCGGCTCGCTCGTCGCGACCGAGCACCCACAGCATCCATAGGCCGCCCAGCATAAATCCGATATTGCTCAGAGCATTGACGGGTTCCCGAAAGGCGCCGGGGGCTACTCGCTCGCACCACCTCGACGCTTCACCGATTGCAGACTCCCAGGGGGCTGGATTGTGCCACCCCACTAGGTGGGCGACGGCAAAATACCCTCCGAAGAAAACCACGGAAGCCCAGACTCCAATTGCGAGCGGTCGGCTAGACGAGATTTCATTCATCGCGGTTCCTTTATCCTCAAAGCGTCGATGGTGATCAGTCACGTGCCGGCAGATCGGGGCCATCGAATCTTAATGGCCTGCCTAAACACAGTAGTTATGGAATCAGACCCCGACACCGCGCGCGCTTTCGGGCCAGCTTCCAGCGCATTCTTGGTCCTACGACCTATTACTCATCCAAAAAGTTACGTCTCACCGCATCAAAGGTATCTTCGCCGATACCAATCTCACGAAGGTATCCCATGGCTCCGCCCCAGCGCGCCTCCAAACCATCAAGAAAATCACGCATGGCGGTTTCAGGCACGCCGGCGTGGTGCGCCATTTCTTCACGGGTCATGCCTTCTGGCAGGCCAACCTGTTGCTCAAGGAATTCCACTTGGCGGCTTACATCAACGTTGGTGAGTAGGTAGTCCGCTTCGATGATTGCTCGATCGACACCCAGCACACTCAGAAGGAATGCGGTAGACACTCCGGTACGATCCTTCCCCGCTGTGCAATGCAGCACGACAGGGAGATCTTCCGACTTGGCGAAAATATCGAACATCTTGAGCCAAGTGTCGCCACCAAACTCAAGGTACCCAAGGTAACGCTTGCCTGATATGCCGGTATCCCCCACTAGCTGAGCCAGTACATCGGTGCCGCCATCAGGAATTACGGGCAGGTGGACATAGTTGGCGCCGATAGTCTCAAGCGGCCCGCGCCCCTGATCGCTCACTTCGTCATTTTTTCGAAGATCAATTTGTGTGCGAATACCCAGCTCACGTGCCTTGGCTAGGTCTTCTGGGGTCATTCGGTCCTGTCTTCCCGCTCGGAAGTACTGACCCCATTTCACAGTCCGGCCCTCGGCAGCCGGATAGCCACCGACATCGCGGAAGTTAAAGCATCCCTTGAAGGGGTGGTGGCGGTCTGAATAGTCGTCAATCAAGGTTGAGTCTCGGCGTTGTGTACCGCCTCAGTGTAACAGGCCCGATGAAATCTAGACGCATTGCCTCAGCAGCTAACAGCGATTGGCGCCGCGAAACCCGTCTTTGCGCTGCTCATCTTACTGCCACTCAATATCTAGCCACTCGTTTTAGCGCCGCGCTCTTCATAAAATCGAACCGCTCAACATGGAATCGGTATGGAACCAGCGAGCAACAACATCCAGGCTAAACCTGCCCCTAAAGGGTCGCCTGGCGCTTCAAATCCTCTCTTAAGGTGAGTGAGGCAAAGTAGTAATGCACCGCGGACCAGAGGTTACCTGCCACTGCGAGAATCAACAGCGAGTAACGAATGGATTCAATACCAAATTCCGGCCGGAGCAGATCGCTTAACACGCCCGCAAAGACCGGACCGAGCCCAAGACCGATCAGATTCAGAATGAACAACATGAGCGCTGACGCGGTTGCGCGCATCGCTGGCGGGACGAGCGTCTGCGTCATACCGAAGGTTGGCCCCAAATACATGGGACCAAGAATCGCGCCCGGAACGGCCAAGAACAGGGCAAGCACGGGGTCGCCGGTGGAATAAAAGAGCACTGCAAACGGCACGGATATCAGAGTGGCTACTCCGGGGATATACATGTACCAGCGCTGATCGGTTTGCCCGTATCGATCGCCCAGAAAGCCGCCGAAATAGGTCCCGATAATCCCCGTCAGACCAATTAAGAAAAGATAGGTCGAGGTCTCAGCCAGTCCATAGCCGTGAATGCGCATGAAAAAGGAAGGGAGAAATAGCGCAACGCCGTACCCCACAAAAGCATGCAGCGCCCCAGCAAAGGATAAGTGACGAAACGCTTTAAGCGACCACATGAAGCGGATTGTTTCCATCAAGGTAAAGCTGTCAGCGGTGGGTTCAACTTTGACAGTGGCCGCTTGCAACCCACGCTTGGGCTCACGGACGGTAAAGAAGACGATGACCGAGAGGAAAATCCCCGGCAAACCAACAATCAAAAACGCGTTGCGCCAGCCAAAGTATTCGCCAATCCAGCCTCCGGCGAGGGTTCCAATGGCGCCACCAATAGGGATACCCAAGGCGTAAGTGGCGAGCGCAGTCGCTCGTTTGGATTCGGGGAAGTAATCAGAAATCATGGAATGGATGGGCGGCGAGCAACCTGCTTCGCCGATGCCGACGCCAATCCGAGCGATCAACAGCCCCCCAAAGGACTTGGCCGTACTAGTAAACATGGTCATGGCGCTCCAGATCAGTATCGCGCCCGCCACAATATTTTTTCTCGTGCCTACATCCGCCCAGCGCGCAATTGGGATGCCTGCAAACGTATAGAACAGCGCAAACGCAATGCCACCCAAGAGCCCCAATTGGGTATCGCTTAGCTCAATTTCTGCTTTGATGGGTTCGATCAAAATTGAAAATATCTGGCGGTCAATGAAGTTGACGATGTAAACCACCAAGAACAGTCCAAGCGCGTACCTCAAGTAAGTCTTGGAATAGACCTGCTCTCCTTCACTCCCTGCGTCCTCTGGGACTTGCGATTGATCAGTCATCCTTGAATATCCCCTTCCTTATCTTGTCACTGGCTCTCTTCGCAGCTCGCTTTGCGCGCCGGGGTCCCGCTAATTATTGGCGGCATTTGTTATCGCTGCCTGTTGTCGGCTCTTTCCCGGTCCCTACGTCGGACTTCTCAAAGGCCTCGCTAGCTGATGATGAGGAGGCCGGCGCTGCTATCCCGCGGGACCAAGGCAACTATCGGTGATCAATGGATCCCTTTCGCGCCACCACCTCAAAGAGCCAAGTATCCCCTACGGCAAGCATAGCGAGCACCGCTTTATCAGATGGCGTCTCTGCCGCGAGCCCATACTTATCTGAGAACTTCTGCATCACAGCAACGGGAATGGCTCCTTCCCGCAATCGAGCCAATCGCTGCTTAAAGATCTTGCCTTTATCACGGATCAGCACGTTAGGGTTCGCTTCGATATGAAAGGGCCACTTTTTCCAGAGCTTTCCCACAAACGTGTTCATATAGCCGCTCACAAGGAATAGCCGGTTGTCATGAACTACGAGCCATACCGTTCTCGAGCGCTCGGGCGCTTCGGTCTGAAATTCGAGCGTATCCTGGCCCTCTAGAAACGACCAATCGGCGGGACTTATCGCATCAGCACCCGACTGAAACGGACCACCGGCAAGCAATCCTCGCGGGCCATCGAGACGGGTGCTGGCCAGCATCGACAGTGCGCCCAGTACCATAAGGATGACGATCGCTTTCAGTACGGTTTTCAAATTAGCTTCCCCTGCCAACCCTAGCCTACACTCCCCATGCAGGTCCTCAACCGTATCACAGCAAAACCAAAAGCCGGAGCCTTTTGTGCGGTCCTTTACTGCGCTGGTGTGCTCGTTACGACACTCGCTTCTTGGCAAGGCAAACCCGCTGAATATTGCACACACGATTGGTTGAACTTCAGGTAGACTCGTATCAATTACTGACTGGAGACCGCCGTGCTCACCAAGCAAAGCCACCTGTCTAAAAACGAGATTCGAGATCAGCTCGGTTGGGATATCAAACCGGAGGGCGCATGCCAGGGCGAATGGTGTTTACCGCTCTCCATAGAGGAGGATACTGCGGGCTTTGAAGTCAAAGCGCTCGCCAAGGCACTCCATATGCCACTCGTCGAAGAGCCTGAGTTAAGTCTTTCCGCACTCGGCCCGAGCGCAATCGCGGGTCACGCGTTAACCAGCGCAAAGGCGCCAGAACTCGCCCTGCCTGACCTTGACGGTAACATCACTAGGCTCTCTGACTACCTCGGCCAGAAGGTAATTCTTTACGCCTGGGCACCCTACTGAGGCTGCGCCAATCACCTGTCCGTGTGGCAGGCATTACGAGAGACGATCCGACCCAAAGGCGCTGAGCTCATCACAGTAGGGATGGACACCTTAGGCGCGGCCGGCTGTGCACCAGCGATTCAGGCAGCCAACGCCGCGCACCCCAGCCTAATTGATACGCATCATCAAATGGCGAGCCTCTTTGGCATCGTGAACATTCCTCAGGCGGTGTGGATTAACGAGGAAGGCATGATTGTACGACCCGCAGAGTCGGCCCCACCGCCGCCTGCTCCCGCAGCAGAAGAGGCAGCAGCGCCTGAGGGTCTAGATGCCCTGCCCGCTCGGATGCAAGAAATCATGGTCGAAGCTTCTCAGATTCAGAGTGACCCCGCCGCTTACCATCATGCCCTTATGGACTGGGTTGAACAGGGTGAAGCGAGCCAGTTTGCGCTCAGCGAGGCTGTAGTCATCGAGCGCTCTAAACCTCAATCAGATGATCGAGCGCGAGGGCACGCTCACTTCGAGCTGGCCAGCGAAGCCGCGACACTCGGTCACAAGGATTTAGCGGTCAAGCACTTCCGCGCCGCCCACGCCTTAGTCCCAGATTCCTGGACCTTCCGCAGACAAGCTTGGTCACTCGAGCCAGTAGATGCAGCGGGTCCTTTTGCACGATTCTGGCAGGGGCCTCACCCGGATCGACCCGAAGCGTGGCCTTATGAGGGGGATTGGCTGTCGGATATTCGCGCCGAAGGGCCGGCGAATTATTACGACCCGTTCAGCGGCCGTTAAGCCCGTCACAGCAAGCAAGCCTAGCGCGAAAATGTTTCAACCGGGCCAAGCTGGCATCGATGTCAATCGGGCTTAATTCGCAAGCCGATAGGCGTCACACATCGTTAGCGAGCGCCTGAATGTTTGACGGAGTGGCTGCTACCGCTTCTCGCCAGTCGACAACTCGGGCATTAGCGCTGGCGCGAGCGGGCGCCGTCTGCCAACCGCGGCGGGCGCATAGTGAGTCTCAAGGTAATCAAGAATAGGCGCCTCAAATTCGCCCAGGGGCCAAAGTCCGTGCTTGTCTTGCATCCACCGAATAAGCGCACGCCACCCTGCGCGATCGGCGCGGTTTTGTGCGACGAGCGCCAGCGAATGGCAGACCCCACATTGAGCGTTCACGATCTGCACGCCTTCGCCGTCTATCAACGGAGACTCTGCACTCATCGCGTCGGCGGCGCCAAAGAGAAACGCCACCCCACCGAGGATCATCACGAGCGCGGAGAGCCGGCCTCTCATCATCACTACACCACCTGAATCGCAATGCGGTGGCACGCGTTGTTAAGATAGCCCTTGGGGTTCCAGCCCGGCACGACCATGGGTTGTGATCGGCCTGATTGATCCGTCGCCTTGGCCCACACCTCGAAGTAACCCGTTTTCTTTAGCGGCAACGCATAATTAAAGCGTTGCCATGCAAATCGATTCACTGGCTTTTCAAGCGCTGCACGGGTCCAGGTGACGCCAAAATCGGCAGAGATATCGACGGAATCTACCGCATCATCGCCCGCCCAAGCGAACCCGCCGACACGAAGCGTATCTCCCACTGAGCAAAGCATTCCCGACCGAGGCGTCGTGATAAGCGACTTAACGGGCATCGATTCAATGATGCACATGGCGTCATCAGCGACCTGACTTCCTCTCGCCACAGGCTCGCAAGGCACTCGATAAGCGTTCCCGGTCATTTTGGGCCCATCGTGAACCTTGTTTCGAACTTGGATGCGCTCAAGCCACTTACCACAGACGGACCCAGGCCAACCGCCCACGACTAGTCGTAGAGGGTAACCGTGTTCAATGGGAATGGGCGCATCATTCATTGCAAAAGCGAGCAGCGTCTCAGGCTCGAGCGCTTTGTGCATCGGGACGCCTCTACTGATCGGCACTTTATTGGGGTCGCCCGAAAGGTGGGTATCGCTGCCGTAGTAACCGATGTACACCGCATCATCACGGATACCGACCTTTTCCAACACATCACGAAGACGGACACCCGTCCACTTTGGACAGCCCACCGCACCCGTCGTCCACTGGTTACCCGGTGCAGGCGGATCGAATTCACTACGACCATTCCCTCCGCACTCGAGCGTGATTTGCAAGCTAATGACTTCGAACGCTGACCGGAGCTGATCTAGCGTGAAGGACGTAGGACTAGTCACCGACTCCCCGTCAATCAACAACTCCCACGAAGCCGAATTGGGATTAACAGGCATCAACCCATTGTTGCGCACAAATAGGCGATCCGCTTCGGTGACTGCAGTGTCCAGCAGATGGGCAGGCGCTTCCATGTTGAGTGGACGATCGCTCAGCAGCCTCATCTCTTTGTGCTTCGGCGTCGCTACAGGCGGGCCACCGCTTGCCCGCGAACCGCTTGCAGGCACCAGGGCACTAGTCACCGCCATCATCGCAGCGCTTGCCAAACCGCGATTCAAAAGTGCTCGGCGGCTGATGCCAGATGAATGATCGGCCTTATCTGTCATTGAATAACCTGTTCCTCAGTCATGCTGTTTCAATTGCGGTAGGGGGCTAGGAGCCTGTTATTGTCCGTACTGGCTGGACCCCTTGCTTCAACCTGCTTATCACCATCTCGTGGTTCACAACTATGCCTCAAACAAGTGACCGTGTCTGGACTCGAGACGTGACCAGGGGATCGTACCTAGGGCGCGGTTGGACGGCGAGATCATCGCGATCCATACTCGTCATCAATCACAAATGTACACTGATCGATGTTAGTCGGGTGATCGGGTGATCGGGTGATCGGGTGATCGGGTGATCGGGTGATCGGGTGATCGATGATTCACATTCGATGTCCGAGTGTCTATCGATCCCAGGCTGACTCCATCATCGGACCTGTCAAAAGCAAACAAAACACAAAAGGAGCGAACGTGAGTATTGAAGTCATTGGAGCAGGCTTTGGCAGAACGGGCACCCTATCGCTCAAATACGCCTTGGAGCACCTTGGTTATAACAAGTGCTACCACATGCTCGAAGTTCGGAACCATCCCGACCACACGGACCTCTGGCGCGCGGCACACCTCGGACAAACCGTCGATTGGCACGCGCTGTATGAAGGGTATCGGGCAACCGTCGACTGGCCAAGTTGCAACCTTTGGGCAGAGTTGGCTGACACGTTCCCCGACGCCAAAATCATCCTCACACTGCGCGATGCAGATGCCTGGTACGACAGCATCATGAACACCATCTATCTCTCGAGCAGCATGCGGGCGAAATCGGATGACGCTGCCGAACGCGCATCTGGCGAGTGGGCCATGGAAATCATCTGGGACCGTGTATTTGGCGGGAAGATGGATGACCGCGCCCACGTCACGAATGTATTTAACGAGCACAACAACGAAGTCATCAGGCAAGTACCTAAAGACAGACTGCTGGTCTTCGAGGCCAAATCGGGTTGGGATCCGCTTTGCGAATTCCTGGGCCAACCGGTTCCCGAGGTCGACTACCCGCGGGTCAATTCCACCGAGGACTTTAGAAAAATCTTCCCCGCAAAGAAGCCGTCCTGATTAGTCTTTTGATCAGGTTGCCGCTTGCTCGGCGGCATCCCCGGCACCTGGGTCATGATAAACATCAAGATCCAGCGCTTGCTCGTGGTAGGCGACGATCAGCGACACGGTTGCGTCACCCGTCACATTAACCGCGGTGCGGACCATATCGAGCATCCGATCTACCCCTAAAATCAACGCGACGCCTTCAAGCGGGAGTCCTGCCTGCGTCAGCACCAAGGACAGCATGATTAACCCAGCGCTCGGGACCGTTGCTGAGCCAATGGAAGCAAGCGATGCCGTCAAGATCACCATCAGCAGCTGACCGGCCGACAGGTCGATCGCATAAACCTGCGCAATAAACACCGTTGCCACACCCTGCATGATCGCGGTGCCATCCATATTGACTGTGGCGCCAAGGGGCAATGAAAACCCTGACACGCTCTTATTCACGCCCAGCCTTTTTTCAACGGTTTGCATCGTGACTGGCAGCGTCACGCTCGACGAAGACGTCGAAAACGCAAAAGCCCAGACTCTTCGCATTTTTTGGCGAAGGATACTTGGCGCAAGCGGCGTTAAGGAGCGAAGCAGCACCCCGTAGACCACGAGCGCCTGGAAGATTAACGCGCCGAGCAGCGTAAAGAAGTAAGCCGCCAAATCAAAGATGACCGCAAACCCCATGGTTGCAAAGAGTTTGGCGAGCAGCGCGAAGACGCCCCACGGAGCGAGCTCGATCAAAAACGTGACCATGCGCATGACCACCACTTCCATGTCCTGGAACCACTTGATGATTCTCGACCCTGCCTCGCCGGCTCGGGTAAGCGCTAACCCAAGCAAAAGCGCAAAGACGATCACCTGAAGGACGTTGGCTTCTGCCATGGCGGCAAACGGGTTCGATGGAAAGAGCCCGACGATGGTGTCTGTAATTGGCGGAGCGGGTTTGGGATCAAAGTCAACGCTCGTCTCTGCGTTGACCCCTCGACCGGGCACCACGACCAGCGCCGTCACGAGTCCAAGCGCCACAGCACAGACCGTGGTGAAAAGATAAAGACCGATGGTTTTTGCGGCGATCGGGCCCATGCGACTACTTTGCCCGAGCGCGCTTACTCCGCAGACCAAGGTCACCAAGACCAAAGGGACCACCATAAACTTGAGGAGGGTGATAAATATCCGGCCAACCACATCGAAGAGCCCGAATACCAAGCCATTCATCACTACTTGGTAGGCGGTCCCCTCCGGCTCGAGCCTTGGCACCAGCACCTCGAGTAGAGAGCCAACCACGATGCCGAGCGCCATGGCGATTAGGATGCGTTTTGTCAGTGACATGGATCGCTGTTACTCCGTTGAATGCCGAGAGTGGTAGCCGCTAGAAGGCTCGTTTAAACACCACCATAGCATCAAGGTATCTAGTCATTCGATGCCTGATCAACGCTGGCCTATTGGGGTTCCGAGGAATTAGCAACTAGCGCCCTTTTCAGTTACCCCAAACCCTTGAAGTCATCGCACTAGCAGTCAATCGGCAGCGACGGGTGGATAAGGAGCGTCAGCGCGTTGACCGATGGAACCGTTGGTGCTTTAGTCAGTGCTACTTGGGGAAAAACGCAAAGGATAAGACATGACGACAATGACTGGCGCCGATCTTGTGGCAAAGGCCCTAGCTGATCTGGGCGTACGCCATGTGTTTGCCATTGTAAGCATTCATAACATGCCGCTGCTCGATGCCATTAACCGGCTTGGGAAAACCGCCATCGTTGATGTCCGCCATGAGGGGGCCGGCACCCATGCCGCCGACGGATATGCGCGAGCCACTGGAGAACTCGGTGTCATGATTGCCTCGACAGGCCCTGGCACCTCCAACACGGTGACCGGCCTTTACGAAGCCCAGTACGGATCATCGCGCGTGCTGGTCATTACTGGGCAAGCCGAAACCGCATTCTATGGCCGCGGTGTGGGATACGTTCACGAGGCAGAAAAGCAAATTCCCATGCTCGAAAGTGTGTGTCGCCGTGTCGAAAGCCCAAGACACCCCTCACAACTCGGACCCTGTCTGCAATTGCTTGTTGACGATCTGTTCACCGGTAGGCCCGCGCCCGGCGCGCTCGAGATTCCAATCGACCTGCAGTATGCGGAAACTCCTGAGCAGACGTTTTCTAAGCCTTCGGCCGAACTGGATGCGCCGGATCAGAAGCAAGTCAGTGCGGCTGCAGAGCGGCTGAAGCGCGCCAGCAAGCGCGTCATTATTGCCGGCGGTGGCGTCATTTGCGCCGACGCGAGTGAGTCACTACAACAACTCGCAAGACTTCTTGATTGCCCGGTATTGACCACAGTGGACGGCCGAGGGGTCATTCCCGAGACAGATCCGCTCTGCGTCGGTAACTACTACAACAGCGCCGCAATGTATCAAGCCATTCAAGATGCGGATGTCACCTTGGCCATCGGTACTCGGTTTGCGGTGGGCGTGGATGGCCAATTTCAGGCACAAACACCACCCGGCGATTTGATCCAAATCGATATCGAAGGGCGAATGGTCGGCCGTACCCACGATGCCCAATATCCCATCATTGCTGATGCGCAGGTTGCGCTCGATGCCTTGATCGAGCAGTTGAGCGATGCCGAAGGGAATGATGGGCAGTTCAATCAAGCAGTATGGGAAGCCAGGGACGGACTACGCGGCGCCATGCGAAAGCGTCTCGGCAAAGACTTCCCGGTCATCATGGACTCTATTCGCGAACATTTACCGGAGCACGGTAATTTCGTCCGAGATCAAACCATTTCCGCTTACAACTGGGGCAACCAGCAATTCCCAATCTTGCAGCCACGAACCTCCATGAATCCCTCATCCGGCGCCATCGGACCCGGATTCCCTATGGCTTTGGGCGCGGCTGTCGGCACAGACAAACCCACGGTCGTCGTCCATGGCGATGGGGGGTTTATGTTTCATGCCACAGAACTTGCAACCCTCGCCCAGTACCATCTGCCGGTGATCGTGATCCTTTGTAACGATTCCGGCTATGGCGTCTTACGCTGGCTCCAGGACACTCGGTTTGGCAGGATCAACGAAACCGATTTGGGAAAGGTTGCGTTTGCAGATATGGCGAAAAGCATGGGGGTTCCCGGCACGCGGGTCAAAGATACTAACGCTTTCGATGAAGCGCTGGCCGATGCCATCAAAGCGGGCGGACCTCATCTGATCGAAATCGATATGGAACACTTTGAGGCCATGGAAATCTCCATCATGCCGAAGAAAAATCGTGACATGGCGATCTCCGAGCGCCAGGCGTAACCATTGTGGCAGCGCGCTGGGTGCAACTGAATGATGAAACCGCCGCCACTTTGAACGCGGGTCACGGGCATATGGGGGTATTTGAGCTGGCGGACAAGAACGAGCATCCCTTATTCATCGGCTACGCCGGTGGCCGAAGCGTTGGAGGGCTGTCTCGTGAAATTCGAAAAGCCTATCAACGCGTACCCGAGGCCGCATTGGTGCGATGGGAAGTCACCACTAGCTACCTTAGCCGCTACCAAGAATGCTTGATGCGTCACGTCGCCCAACACGGCAAGCCGCCTATCCACAACCCGGACGCCCCGAAAGGACAACTGAGCCCCTAGCGATGGATCTCGAACTCACTCCCGAACAAACACTCCTAGTCGACACGGTAAGACGTTTCGTTGAAACCGAGATTTTGCCGCTCGAACTGAACCTTGACCCCGACGCAGACGAGATTCCCGCTGAAGACTTCGAGCGCCTCACAGAAAAAACTAA
>Ga0255757_10000262_pt1 | contig 50547 bp, 59 predicted proteins | sample 071ome_27_FD_179957 | JGI IMG/M metagenome (GOLD analysis project Ga0255757, IMG submission 179957) | Coastal salt marsh microbial communities from the Groves Creek Marsh, Skidaway Island, Georgia - 071409AT metaG (version 2) | ecosystem: Environmental > Aquatic > Marine > Intertidal zone >...
CAAGTTCATTTATAAATTACCAAACAACTCTATCAAGACTGGTCTGTCAGTCCTGCAACAGCAGTGGCTACATCGTATATCAGGCTATGGTGTGCCGTGCTGGGTAGTAATTGGTACAGAAGAAGAGGGAGTTGCGGTGCTAAAAGATACTTCTGTTAAGCTTGATGTGCTACCTAAGAAGTCTTTTGATCCTGATTTAACTTATAAAGACGTAGCTTTGTGTATACTGGAAGCTACTTGCGGATTATGATTTTCCCAGAGGGAAAAGCCCCAGCGGGCGGTGGGCTAGGCTAACTTCATGTTCATCTTCATGTCATTATCTAAGCCGTAAAAAACACCCGCAATACGCAACTAATGCTCCTTACTAGTGTGCGTGTCGGAGAAACCACGCTAAGGTTAGTCCCGGATGCCACATTAATGGGTGTGTACGTCCGGGCAAGAATTTAAATAGGAGATAATAATGAGTGACCCCGTAAAGAATCCACCTCACTACAACCACGGTGCTATTGAAGCTATCGATGCAATCGAAGCATCTATGGACCCTCTAGAGTTCCAAGGGTATTTAAAAGGTGCAGTTATGAAGTACCTGTGGCGTTTTAGGTACAAGGACGCAGCTGTACAAGATCTAAAGAAGGGTAAGTGGTACTTGGAAAGACTTATAGAAAGCCTAGACCAGAACGAAGTCCACTAGTAGCTTTTCTTCTTTTTCTTTTTCTTGCTTGATCCTTTAGGTGCTGCATTTATGTAGCATTTTTTACCTTTGTGCATTTTAAGACTCCTTTGGTCTGCTTTGTTTGATAGCTGACCGCTGACTCAAGACAGCTGTCATCTTACTACCCAGATCGTAACCTTGGTCAGCTAATGCTTGGAAAGCCTCAAACACAGCTTCTTGGGCTGCACCTGATTCTTCCAAAGCCTGGTAGGCTATCCTCCTAGATTCAATCGGATCTTTTGTCAGGGATCTATGCGACATCTATACGAATCCTCTGCGTCTTGTATCTCGGATGGCGCAGTACAAATGGATACTCTCCTCCTACGCCCACATCAAAAGATACCTCACCGTCATTCTCTGTTGTCTCTTCTCCATCAGGCCATCCAACGTATGTGCCAGCGGGTACATTGCCAATGGTCAAGGTTGTATTTATCTGGGGGTTTGTAGGTAGAGCCAATGCAGGGAAGTCAGTCTTAGCAGCTATCTCACCATCTGCTACATACCAGTCTTCAATATCTACTTGTGAATCTACCTCTAGATATTGATCACCTTCTTCTAAGTTATACTCTAGATGGTCAGGGTGAACTATTAAGAGTTTCTTGATATACCCATCCGAGTTATAAATAACGTACATCATCTCCTTATTCCTTGGGCAAATAGCCCGTTTGCGCCTACGTAGTACCCTGCGGTTGCTACTTTGTTACGTGCTTTTAAATAAAATGTCTGTGTGCCCACCTGCGCAGCAAATTTACCTACAACAGCTAGTCCTGATGACCAACCCACATAAGTACTTGTCCCTGTCTGATACCCACCTGAACTGTCCTCAATACGAAGTTCTGGCTGTGCCTGTGTAGTACCTGTAGTACCTGCTAAGAAATTCAGATAACCTTGTACAAAAATAGCGCTCGGTATTGTAGAAGAGTTTGTGCCATTGTTCAAAGTAAGCGTGGCTACTGTAGTCCAGCCGAAAGTAGAGTTAATTATTGATGTCCCCTGCGAGCCGATAGCAGCACCAGGAATCGTCACCGCTTGACCTGCTATCTGAAGAGTTTGTACTGCGGCGTTACCAATCTTGGTTGTGGTGATTGCTTGGTTATCAATGTTTCCCTCGCCCACTATACCTAAGATAAGCTCGTCAGCAGCGTTGGACGTAATAGTTGCGTTACCTAGACTAATTTTACTAGCTGTGATGCTGTTTGAGTCAATTCTAGCAGCGGATAAAAAGCCTGTACTAATTTTATCAGCGCCCACTGACCCTATCTTAGCGTTAGTAATTGATGCGTCAGCTATCATCGCTGATTTTATGTACACGTTACCACTAGACACAATGAACGGAACGGCGCTAGTAGTAGCATCCGCTATGGCAAACCTATCTGCTTTAACTATAAAGGTACTACTAGGCGTTGCGTTGTTAGCTGTGCTGATGAAACCAAAACCAGAAATATGATTGTTGTTATCAATTTTTACAGTGTACTTACCTTCAACGCCGCTAATAGATGAAGCGTTAGTCTGGATAGACGTTGTGTTGCTTCCAACAGTAGTAGAGATAGTAGATACACTTGAAGCAAGACTAGATACGTCACCAGTAAGAGTATTAACGTCACTAGTTACGGTGTTTACATCATAAATTAGCCCAGAAGAACTATCTCCGACAGCGGTTTGTAGAGCTGTTATGTCTGAGGCTTGGCTCGTTAAAGTATTACCTTGCGAAGTTACCGTTGAAGATAAGCCAGAAATAGCACTAGAATTGGCTGCTACGCCAGTGGTTGGATCGTTAACGGTAGTTTGTAATGCTGCTATGTCTGAGGCTTGGCTCGTTAGAGTGCCACCTTGCGAAGTTACCGTTGTAGTTAAGCCAGTAATAGCATTAGCATTGGCTGCTACGCCAGTGGTTGGGTCATTAACGGTAGTTTGTAATGCTGTTATGTCTTGAGCATTAGTAGAAGTTGTGCTCTGTAGCGTTGTGATATTACTGCTGTTGTTCCCTACCGTAGTATTAAGGTTTGTTATGCTAGTAGTGTTGGTGTCAGTTACGCTTTGTAGGGATACAATATCGTTTTCGGCGTCCCCAATAGCAGCCTGTGCGTCAGCTATTGCGGTATTTGCATCAGCTATTGAGGTATTTAACTGTGATAGCGGAATGGCAGCGTCTAGAAGGTCAATCTTGTCCGAAAGATCTTGGTAGAGCTGGCTCTGCGTGATCTCACCCGTTAATAGGTCAAGCCAGTATTCTACATCGACAGCTGTCTCTCCGTATTCTCCGTCTACGGAATGCCACGGCCCCTTGACATCATAAATAGAAACGTGCCGCGCCCAATAATAATACGCAGCATCCCCCCCACATTCGTCAACAAGAACTAACCCTGGGCTGGACCCTAAAAAAGTGGCATCGCCAAGTTGGTTTTCCGTATGCCTATATATCTCTGTAACGCTATGCCCAAGGTACTTAGGGTAATCCCAATTTAGTATCATCTTGGAGTACGCGCCGGTAACCGTGAAGTTAGTAGGCGCGGGGGGCAACAAAGATGAGTTTGGAGGGTCTAAGCTTACGCCGCCTGTAGGATTGCCAGCATTACTTAGCCGCTCATAAATAATGCCGTCATTGATAAGATCACGATATGTGATCGCCCTATCCCTAGCATCCCCCCTTCGGCCTAACCGTATCTCAACGGCTTCAGCAAGATTCTCCAAGTACCTGCGCATGGCAGGAGAAGCATCTGCTGGCGGTTTAGGTATTCCAGGAACTTTAGTCGGATAGTTTGTACGTGCTGATGAACTCATGACGTTGCTAGTATCTCTTCTGCAGAGGAGGCTAAAACAATTTCATTTACTGTTGCTGCACCTGAAACTTCTACCTCCCAAACGTGTGCAACACTAGAAGGTAGCCTCATCAGAGGTTCCCCCATAGTTGTGTTAGAGACACCGCTGGGGGTAGTAGTCGTTTGTGTGTACGTGCCGGAAGACTCTGAAATGCTGTACTCAGAAAGGAGCGAACCGTCAGCCCAAACCTTGACAGTTACCGGGTAGGATTCGGCATATACCCCTACCCAACCGAAGCTTATGGGTGTGCCAAAAGAGAACTCTTTTGATTTCCAAGTAAAAGTTTTAGCAGTGGTATCTGCTCTGTAGTTAACAAGCTGGTTACCTTGGATTATGTATAGCTTGCCATCTTTAGGCCGACTAATCCCTCCACGAACTTCTGCGGAAACCGTAATAGTAGAGAAAGCGTTTTTAGTAGCTCGCGGATCAAAAACCCAGCCACCGTAGGAGCCGCTGTCTTCCCAGAAAGCAACGTATGTGCCTTCATAGAAGAACGCCCTAATAGATTCAGGGTAGAAATCAGCATTCCACTGTTTAGCAGAAATCATTCCGTTAGAGACAACTTCCCCTGTTGTATTTGACACGCTAACCAGCCCATCTGGTCCCGCATATAGCACGTACTCACCCATGTCTACGATGGACTTATCGTTAACGCAGGACTGGGCAACGTCTACCTGTATAGACACCATAGCTGAGGGTTCTGTACCTGTAACAAAGTAGGGGAACCCCTCTGTCAGTACAATGACGCCATTGTTAGTTGCGGCAAGGCCAACTATCGGCTCGTCAATTGTCAATCGATACTCGACAGGCCATGCGTGTGGTAGGTAAGGCTCAGAAAAGCACAGCCTATTTCCACTGAAACCAGCGAATACCCCGCCCCCTACAGAAATAAGACCCTGCATTGGGCCATCAGGGTATAAAGAGACATTGTCGTCAGGTGGCCCCACCCAATAGGTGGAAGGCAGAACTTCACCTAAATTAGCGGAGGGCGTATTATCAGTGTAAGAGGTAGCAGAGTACGGTACGTCTGTCAGAAACTGAAAAGAAGTTGAAGCTGAGCCAGTATTGCTCCGGTATATGCGTTTTACCGCACCATTTGAGGAGTCAAAGTTATAATTACCTGACGGATTATTAGCAGAAGGCATATCTATAGTTACGGTTTCCGTAGATGTCCTGTTGACCGTAACAGAAGCCTCACTTGGTGGGCCTTCTTCGCCGTATGATGTAACTAATGTATATACATAAGTCTGTGTCTCTGGGTCTTCATCCTCAGCCACTGTGCCGGATGTAGTAACAGTAGGCGCTGCACTTGGCGCTGGTACACCTAACCTGTAGCTCAGACCAGGGTAAACTGATCCCTGTCGAATGGTAGGATCAGACCCCATACGCGGGTAATCTTCACCCGTCCAGTAGAACCTTTTAGCTGAATCGTTGGCAATTGGCGAGGAAACAGCTTTCACTCCATCCTCGTTCCATTGCAGGAGATACTGCCCACGGTAGAAAGCGACAGATCTTCTTATTGAATTACTAAGAGTAGTATGAGACAGGTTATCTGTAATCGGGACTAAGCGGCCCGATTCGAAGTCTATATTCTCAGCTGTTTGCGCTATGTCGTCAGCTATCAGCCTTGGGGATACGGCGGGGGCTACACCGCTGAACTGTGTAAGTCTGTAAATAGCCATTACTTACCACCCCAGTTCATCCACACGCCAGTAGCCAACGCAGCTAACAAGGCGGTAGTTAGCATCCTGGCTATCGTCTGCCCTACAGTCTTTTTGGTGTCGCGCCAAGTCTCCAGCAAAGACCGTAACTCTTTGACATCATCATACGCTTCAGCGTCAGACAGCCCGATGTCTCGCAGTGCTTGCTTGGCACCTTCTTTAGCAGCTCTGTCGATCAACATCTCTATTTCTTGTTCGGTCATTTCACATCGCCCTTACAAACCACACGACAAGCCCTATTATACAGCCCGTCAAGCCAGTTAAAATAGCCCCATCACGCACAAGCCTGTTACGGGCCGCTTGTTCTCTCGCCTTGGTCAGCCTCTGCTGTCGTATGCGGGTGCGTTCGCGTAGCATTTCCTGATAAAACTCAGCACCCACTGTGTACATGCACAACTCGCGCAACTGCTTCTCCATGTCCGCATACTTCTTCCGAGCCAGCATAATCTGCATTGCTTCAGCTTCTACTGACTTTCCACGCAGTAGCTTACTGCCTTTCTCATTGTAGATGGCGGCTTCGTCAATCGCTGTTTTCGCATCAAAGAACTTTGCGAAATACGCCCCCATGTCCTCTAAGTCACGCCCAGCATTGACAGCGGCCTTGCACATATTGAAGGCTTTTGTGGCTCCTCCAAGGAGGATGGCTATCTCGGCTACAGGCATGACTTAGTCCTCACATTTAGTCGGCAGGTTCGGTCATTTGTTGTTCCACAACTCAAAGAGGATACGGATCTTTTCCTTGATAGTGTCGATGTCAGAGTGCATCTTTGCCAACACAATGACTAAAGTTACAAAGCCAACTGCCAGAGGCCATAAAGCTGATACTGCATCTAACACCGACACAATAAGCTACACCTACACTTCTTCAGCAGGTTCGTCAGTAGCCCACGGCATACCGATGGCAGTGACAGGAGCCTTGACAGAATCCAGCTTTGCCTGAAGAGATGCAGTAACAGCCTCCACATCAATAGCGGATTCTACCCAGCCGATGACTTCTGCTTCGGTGAGGCTGTCAAAAGCCACAAAGCCATCAGCAGATGCGTCAGGAGTGAAGCTGGCGTGTACCATGGCGCTGACAGTAATATCACCGTCAGTCATTGAGGCGATTGCCCTGACGCGGGTAACACCGCCATCAGCAGTGGTGCGTACCATTTTGTCGATTTTATAAGAAATTGCCATTGTCAGTTTGCCTCCGCTGGCTGTTCGTTAAGGGCTTCCTTCAAAAGATTCACAAAGGCGGTCTTCCCTACGTTTAATTGATCTAAATTAAACTGTGTAGTCCCGATTTTCCTATCAAGGTCTGAGATGTGGTTCACAAGTGCTTTCTGCTGGTCTGTCATGTCTTCAAATGTGTATTCCACATCGTCAACAAATATAGGCGTTTTCTTTTCTGTTGCCATTTTTTGTTACCTCTTTGGTTTAGTTAAAATTTAGATGGTTAGCCATCCAGTTGTGTTATCTGCCTGGTAAGCATCTTCGTCCCAATACGCTTCACCTTCTGGTTTAGGTAGGGGTGCTTCCCAGATAAAGTCAGTAGAATTATAAGTCCAGCTTTCATATGGCCTCTGGTCTGGGCCTTCAGGTAGCGGGTTGTTCGGGAACCCCTCCTGTGCCGGGACATCACGCAAAGCAGCACGGTAGCTTGCCATCAAGCCTTTGTCGTAGTCTATAAGAGGAGAGTCTGGCATCATAGCCCAGTCAGTCTCAGCCAATCGTGCGTTACGCTGTGCGCGAACCTGTGACTTCTTATTAGCCAAGTCGTTCGCAATGGCATCAGCACTGCGGTCAATAACGCTGTAGGTCTGGTAATAGGAACCGCCACGCTCCTCAATAGCACCCTCAATGACAGTCTGGGTGTCTGCATCGTAGCTGGGACGGGCATCCTCCAGAAGTTTAGCCATGTTCAAGTCAGCCAGAGTCGCATCACTCAAAGGCAACGCAAAGCTCGTGTTCGGGTTAGCCTTGAGAATCTGTCTCTCACTAACAATAGCCGAATTGGTTATATCGTAGTATCTCATTGCCTGCATTTACCTTGCGTTTGCGTATTTGAAAGGGCATTCTGCGAATGCCATGTAGATAAAAGGTTGTCCTGACTGGTTCCAGTTTATATTTGTAGTTCTTAGTTTGAAGCCGTTAGACAGTAAATCTAAACCTTCACCAGTTTGTTTTTGTTCAGCATAAGCTACATCCGCGTAGAACCATTCGTCAGACTGATTGCCGGGGCTTCTTGCACTGTCGTGCATCATCCATGTACCCCCCGCTAATGTTGTATGTTTAAGGATGACAAAAGCAGGTCTAAAGCCTGTGTAAACAAAGGGGCCATCAGCCGCGCCACTCCCGGTGTAGGAGCCGATCTTGCACACACCTTCCATACTGGCAAATAAGTAGGCTATACCAGCTTTTCCTGATTCGTTGGCATTTGTATTTGCGCCTAAACTAAACACGGAGGCAGTTGGCGCAGTGTTGTTCCAGACTGTGTTTCCGCCGCCAAAATCGGCAGTATAAGATACCTGACTTAAGTCAAGTACCTGGTATTGTATACCCCCCGAATCTGGGTCAACTAACCAGTTTCCGGCTGAAGGTGCTTGGTATATTTTTGCTATAACCCACTGTGGGGCTACACTCATATTATGAGATACTGTTTGGTTGGCGGCTGTCCCTGTGTAGGTCGCTATGCCAAAAAATTTCGGATGTTGTTTAAAACAATAAGCAAGGTAATCTTCTCCAGAAGTATTTACTGCTACGTTACTCCCAACAGAAAAGCCGTCAGAATCAAAGGTGCTTAGAGTCTGTGTGGAAGTAGCTTCTCCTGACGGGTTGTCATACTGTATATACTTTGTAGCACCTCTGACATCGTCAAATACCATCCACGAATCTGCGGCATCCCTGTTCTTAATCGCTACTTTGTCGGGCTGGAACCCAACACCAGTGACTGCCTTACCCCCGCTACCAATAGCAGTGCCGTTGCCCGTGTAGAGCACAGGTTTGAAGTAGTCAGTGACGTTTTCTGCGCTGTTAGGCCCGATTGTAGGCTCTGGTAAGTTGGCCGGGGCCAGTGCCAGAAACCCCGTAGGTGGTGTGTAGTAAAAGTCGCCTATGCCATTGTCGTCTGCGTTGCCTTGTGCTGTCTTGTTGCCAGCAAATGTCCCGTCTTGCCCAAAATTTATGACCTCTGTACTGTTATATCCTCCATGGATTGGGATTAAAGTCTTATCGGTACTTATGGTTGCTGTTGGGCTAGTACCGTTTGCTGGGTCAGCACTATTGTTATCGGCACCAGTGTTTGTTATCCAAGTACCATCCCACCCGAACCATATCTTCCCTGAATCAGCATCATAAGCACATTGCGCTATTGACCCTGATGTAATACTTCTACCAGTATACCCATACTGGGTGCCATTAAGTCCAGTGTAGGTATAAATAGTACCATTGTACATAACCCACATCCCAGCAACGGTATATGGTACTGTAGACATATCTTTTATTGCTACATCGTACTCAGCAACACCTATTTTTAGTTGCCCAACAAGAGTTACATAGCATAACTCCCAGTACCACTTCCCAGTTTCTGGGATGCTCTGAGTTGCACGAATAGCAGTATGAGCAGCAGTTGTTGAGCTATATTTTAAATTTCCGTCTGATAAAGTTAAACCTGAACCTGCTTTATCTAAAGCATTCAGCGTAGCAAAGTTATTGGTAGGCGTATCAATCATCTGGTCAGAACTTGTCAGCCCTGAAGATGTGAAATTGTTGCCGTTTCCTGATACGTCTGTGCCGAGTGCAGCAGAGTTGGAAAAGTCTAAATAGAAACCGTTAGTTCCGAAAGTTAGTCCACTGGGGTTTTTAGGAACCCAGACACCGTTTTTGTCTTCGGCAAAACTAGAGGGGGTTAAGGCGGTTCCATCAACTAAAACAACGTCTGCCAAATAACCATCATAGTATTCTAAAACCGAAGAAGTATTGTTCCTACGAGACCCTACTGATTGAAAAACAGTATTGTTAGTAGCAGTGTTATAATTCAGTGAAGGGTTTACTGAGAGTTCAAATTCGGTCAGCTGCACACCATTCACATATACTTTTACTCGATCTGATGCAGTACTTTGTGTGGTATCAACTACTCCAACTATATGATACCAAGAAGAAAAGTCTCTTAATTTAAGTACAGTCCTTCGCTGAAATTGATTGCTGCCGTTCCAACTTATAAAGTCTATGTTAGCTTGGTTTGAGGCATTACTGGCGTCATGATTTCGTATCGTAAATCTATCGGTTTTTGTAGAGCCAGTTAATTGTCCCGCACCCCAAATAGGTATGGTCTCTGTCAAAACCCCCGGACCCAGCTTAACCCACGCACTAATGGTCCAAGTTTTTCGGTTTCCTGCACTAGAAGGAGTGCGGTAAAGGTGTGCGCTATCATTGTCATTAAACCGACAAGAGTTCTCTATCGTGTACGGATAGAAATCACCGCCAGCATTGCCAGCGGCGGCTTGTAGCATTTTGCGTGAAGAACTGCTCATTAAGCCATTCCCTGCCCAGCAGTGAAGCCGTACCAGGTACTACCACCATCGTGAGTGAAGAATACAAAAACGTCTGTTGCGCCACTAGCTGACAGCGTAGGTGCTGTACCACTTGGCCAGTCAACTGAAGAGGGCCATGTGATAGCAGAGCCGTTGTTGACAACCTTCAAGGTGAAGCTAGAGACAGTCCCATTTCCAGCGGCATTGCTGAACGTGTAAGTCACCGCACCCGCCATAGCTGTTGAGAAGTTGTTGCCTGTATCCAAGTTTATGGTGACTGCACCGCTTGTGCCTGTCGCATTGTAGTCTTCAATGTACTGACCGGTAATACTAAGATTACCTGTTGATTTCTCCAGATACATTCTTTCTGTCTGGTTGTCAGTCCATTGATAACCAACACAGGCAGATTCCATCTCGACAATGAAGTTATTGGTCGAGCCGTTATACCAAAAACGAGAATCGTCTGAACTACCGAATCTAATTCCGTCAGAGTCAGCTAGGTCAATATAGCTTCTTACAGTGAGAGTGGTGTCTATAGTAAGGTATTTGAACCGGCCATTGTTCCAAGTTAGGGAGGAACTACCGACAACACCACTATTGTCAGTAGGAGGGTACAAGTTAGTAGCAGTTACGTCACCAATATTAATAAGGTTTCTATTAACATCTACTATAGCAGTGCCATCAATCTGTAGATTCCCGTTAAGAATATTAACTCCAGATTTACCGTAACTTTGTCCACCACCATCTAATTCAATTCCAGTAGGCCAATCAAGTTTTAACTGGTCATAATCGGGGCTAGTCCATGTTCCTGCTGTTCTGTATATAGCGTAACCAGAAGTACCAGTGTGCCAAAAAATACCTTCATTATTTGTTGCGCTATGGCTAACCGAAGAACTAGCACCAGTCTGATCTGTGCTAATAGCTATATTGTAAGTGCCGTTTCCAACTGTTAGTGCGCCGCCGTTTACGGCTAAATCACCAGTGTCTATTTCAACATTGCCGCTAGAGTCAATGCGCATGCGTTCTGTTACAGAACCAGCGTTTTTGTTACTAATTATTAAAGCGCCCGTAACATCGTTGTCACGGCTTATATCCCAATAATAATTAGAAGAAGCACCAAATTTAAACTGAGAAGTTCCTGTGCCTTGATATACACTCAAGTTTCCTTCGTTTACTTCAACATCACCGCCGTCTGTCGAGAGAGCGTTTCCAGAGCCGTTGTTGTCGATGAAGACTGCGCTGCCTGCGCCATTATTGTAAGCATAAAAAGCATTACCTGTTGCAGATGCGTTATGTACTTGCGAACGGATAAGGCCACTTCCAGAAAAGGAAGCAGAATTACAATAAGCGTAAAAAGCGCGTCCGGTAGTGGCTACGTCATTCCTAACGTATATAGCGTGTTCCGTGGTTGCCTCTGAATCAATGTACAACCCATCCCCATTACCATTCTGGTCGATGAATACACCGTAGCCTGTGCCTTCCTGCCTTGCTTGAATGACTGAATTTGTACTAGTAGCGTCAGTATTGTGAGCAAATATACCTATACCAGCACCGTCATTTTCAAGGCGAACAACTGGCGCAGCGGCAGAAGCGTTTAGTTGGCGCAAGAATAGAACAGACGCATTTCCAGTATTTGCGAGAGCCGCATTGTTGTTGATTTCCGCAGATGGCCCTGCTGTATTTGCAGAAGTAATATATAAAGCGTTTTCACTGGATGCCTCTGAATCAATTCTTAAACCAATGCCGTTGCCGTTTTGGTCGATGAATATGCCGGTACCTGTGCCATCGTTCTTAACTTGAAGCGCAGTCCCCGTAGAAGAAGCGTGTTCTAAGACAATATTGACCCCATTACCACTGAAAGAAGATGAATTAGTATAGAATCTAGCAATGTCACCAGACGTTTGGGCATCTGCAAGAACGTCAAGCACTCTGGAAGTGGTGCTTTCACTATCAACAAACAGCGCAATACCGTTATTGTTCTGGTCAATGAATAGACCTCTGCTTGCACTGCTGTTTACGATATGCAGCGGGTATGAAGGCGTAGTGCCTATGCCGAGATTGCCTGTTTGTATTTCCACGCCACCAGCAGAATTAAACTCCCAAGTACCTGAATTATTGTCTGCGACATAGCGCAGTACAGATGTTGTCTGGTCGCGGAAATTTATGTCACGGGCAGCTGTTGCGTGGTTGTCAGGGAACAGGACAATGTTGCCACCGCTACCTACTGAAGTTCCTCCAGATATACGAAAAGCTGAAGTGTCGTCACTGGAAACAATATCTTGAGCAAGAATAAGATCACTATCAAAACTATACCCACTACTTGCCCCAGCAAACGCCAGAGAGTTAGCAGTGAAGGTCTGAGTAACATCCCCAGCACCGTAGTTAATGACATCGCCATCAATTACGATATTGTCTACGGTAACAGCAGTGAAAGTGCCAGCAGCCGGGGTTGTACCACCAATAGTAGTGCCGTCAATAGTGCCACCGTTGATGTCAGCGGTAGGAATTGTAACTGTACCTGTAAAGGTAGGAGAGGCTAAAGGAGCATAATAACTACCTTCTTGGCCATCAAGAGTATCTGCGTCTAGTCCAGAGCCTGTACCGTCATTGCCTGCGTGCCAGATTGTATATGGGCTACTGCTGTTGTTAGGTGAAAATCTTAAGCCTAGAGTAGATGACCCCAGATGCTTAAATACTAAATCATTAGCATACCCAGAAGTATCTGCGTCTTTTTCGCCAATACCAATACGCCAATCTACTAAATCACCATCCTGCTTAAGACGAATTGAGGGATGATCACCTTCGTCATCATTATCAGTATCTGCTCTTATTGTTAAGGTGGCATCGCCTGCCGTGCCTTTATCTATCGAAAGATTGCCACTAAGAGTTCCCCCAGTGAGAGGAAGATAACTATTTAAACTGGAAGCGGCGGCATAGTATGAGCCTTCCTGACCATCAAGAAGGTCAGCGTCTAGCCCTGAACCTGTACCATCGTTTCCAGCATGCCAGACTTTATTCCCATCCCATTCAAGATTACCAGAGGTGTTACCTAATACTTTGTTGTTGGCTGTTGGAGTATTACCGCCTTCGTGAAGTAATATATTACCGGTTCGCTGAAAGCCATTAACTTGGAGTTTTGCAGCACTTGAAGCAATTTCGCTTCCACCAAGTTTTAAAGTATTTCCAGTAATAATCCCAGTAAAAGTGTCATTAGCATCACTACGTAAGAAACTAGAAGCTTGAATACCATCAACAGTATCAGCATCTAATCCAGAACCAGAGCCATCGTTGCCTTCGTGCCAAATCTCATAATTAGTAGTGCCGCTGAGAGGGCGCCAGTTAATTGCTCCAGAGTTATTTCCAAACAAAATGCCCTGCTGTAAGGCATTATTCTTGAAAACTACACTAGCTGCGTTGGCGCTATCATTCCGATGAATGACCAATCCTTGACCAAAAGTATCGTGATTGATTGTTAATCCGATGCTTGTGCCGCTAGTTATGGTATCGCCAGACTTTGATACTTTCGTTCCTATGGAGTTAGTCACAGTAGTAGCAAAATTAGGGTCATCTCCCAAAGCAGCAGCTAATTCATTCAAAGTGTCCAACGTTGTAGGGGCGGAGTCTACCAGGTTAGCAATCGCAGTGTCAGTATACCCCGTGTAATAGCTGCCTTGCTGACCGTCTAGTAAATCAGCGTCTAGCCCGCTTCCTGCTCCATCCACAGTCTTAATAGCCGTGAGAATCTCAGATGCTGTCTGATCTGCTGTAGCACCAGACTCAATACCGTCAAGTTTAGTTCCATCCGTAGCAAGATCGCGTCCGTCTACGGTTCCGGTAACTGCAATATTTCCTGTTACGTTAATGCCTGTAGAGGCTGTGGCGAGTTTTACTGAGTTGTCGTAGTAAATATCGACACGATCATTTGAATATGCTCTTAAGAACTGCTCACCGGTACCAGCCGCGCCTAAACGCAAATTTGCACCGTAAATAATTAAGTCACCTGTACCAGCGTCATTAATGTAACTATTGTTACCATCATGGTAAATCTGTAGGTCAGAGCCAGCACCGAATACAGCCTTATCATTGTCGCCAAAGTTAATGTCTGCTGTCGTTGTCAGGCCAGGAACACTAGTTGTTCCGCTGACAGTTAAGTCGCCGGTAACTGTAACATCACCAGCAAAGGTAGCAACCCCGTTACTCTGCAGGGTTAGCTCATCCCCCCAAGTAGCTCCGGCATAGTTCTGTATTTTTAGAGTTCCATATGTTGCACCATCTTGTGCCAAAATTCTCCAGTCAGCTTTGTCTGCTGTTTCAGCATCTAGTCTAAGCTGTGCACTTCCTGACTGACTAACTACTAGAGGTCCATTATCTACAAATACGTTAGTTGAATTCACGTATATTTGAGGACTAGAATCATTAGCCGGTCCCCTAACGAATGTGGTACCTCCAGTTCCAGCCCCAAGATACGTGTTGTTTCCGTCTGTAATAAGCGCATATTCGGTACCTGTCATATTGGCAGTGCCGAATGCTACAAAATTTGAATTATTTGGCCAGGTTCCTATAAATGCGCCGCCATCTGCGCCTTCTGTTGTTAGGCTTCCAGATATTGTAACGTCACCAGTAAAGCTAGGAGAGGCTAAAGGAGCTTTGCTATCAAGCTGAGTCTGAATGTTGGAAGTAACACCATCGCTGTAGTTCAGTTCTGTAGCTGTTGCTGTCAGGTCAGAAATATCACCAACAACTGGAGTGCGTTGCTCATAAGCATCAGTTCCATTGCCTATGAATATTTTGCCATCCCCGAGATTGGGTGTGTCATTTGATCTGCCAGCACCCATAACTACTACTGAGCCATTTGATGCGTGAGATTTGACAACTTTGCAGAAGTTCTGCACCAAAGCAGATTCTGCTGTTGGTTTAGTTTCTGTCAGACTGCCTGCTGTAGCAGATATGTAAAGAGTAGCACCTTCAGAGAATGCGGATGTGTCAAATCCACTTACCAGGCCCAAGAAAGTAACTTTACCAGTGCTACCAGCCGCAATCGTCTCAGAAGTCATACCAATGGCTGGCATAGTACCAGATCCATCTGCATCTGCTGGAGCGATTGTTATGGTATTACCACTGCTTCCTGTTTGATAAACCGGAGTACCTTTTGCTATAGATGAACCAGTGCTATTGGTGGCGTCATATGCAATATGATCAGAATCGATTGTCAGTTCGTTACTGACATCATCATAAGAAAGTGTAATGCCAGAACCGGCTTGGAGAAGTTGAGCTACTCGGTCATCAATACTCTCCGAACCGGCTATATCATTTAGCAATGCGGCAGTGAGCCTAAGCTCTACTTGGTCACCAGAACTAAAGCTTGCTGCGCTAGTGCCATCCTGGCCTCGGACAACAGTAAAAGTATTACTTGATATCGCTGTTACCCTAACTACCTCTCTAGTACCAGCTTTGTCGTCAAAGGTAACGTAGGTGTAGTCGCCCGCACCCAGTACCGGGAAAGCACTGCTATCCGCTACACTGATAGATGTCTCAGAAGAAGTGATCCCCGATACCAATGTAGTAGTAGCATTGTTAGCAAACTTTATAGCCATGATGTACGCCTACTAGCTAATAGTAATAGTCCAAGTGATGGTCATGCTGTCATTATTGCCCTTAGTAATCGGCCCCGCAAACAGAGTTCTACACAGCATAGTTCCAGCACTAGAGGCGTTGAACAAACCCGCTTCTCGGAGAGAAGCCGTTGCTGTACCTGCGCCGAACGTAGCTACATAAACAACCTCATCAGCGTTGTCTGTAGTAGAAGTCAAAGCTACTCGTCCTTCCTCACTGCCAAGAGTCGTATCCCCAGCGGCAGCAGCGGTTGAATCACTACCTACGGCCATGTGAGACATAACTGAATCAGTAGAGTCAGTCATCCTGCTCGTAATAAACGCAAGACCAGTGTCAACAACCAAATTGTCGATCTCTTGAACGACAACATCATTAAGAGCGACTTTTACCCGCCCTTTTACTTTCAAAGTTTCTTTAATCATTTATAGTCTCCTATTCATTAAAGTAGTAAGTGTTTAATGCTTGCGCATTAATCAGGGCGGTATCGAAGTCAGTAACAACAACTGCTAAAGCATCAGATGCACTAACTGTGTCTGATAGCTCAGAGTCCATGTCATAAGTAATTGCCTCATCCGTTGAAACGATATCTGATAAAGCTGCGCCAACATTAAAATCAAAAGAGTCCGCTGTGGATAAGCTATCAGAAAAAACTGAAGAAAAATCTACAGATGTAGCGTCAGCCGTGTTTAACGAATCTGCCAGCTCGCGAAACCTGTCTAGCGCTGTAACTAAAGCATCAGATGTATTAACTGCGTCTGACAGCTTAGAGTCCATGTCATAAGTGACTGCTTCAGCCGTGGAAACTATATCTGATAAAGCTGCGCCAAGATTAAAATTAAAAGAGTCCGCTGAGGATAAGCTATCAGAAAAGACTGAAGAAAAATCTACAGATGTAGCGTCAGCCGTGTTTAACGAATCTGCTAACTCGCGAAACATGTCTAGCGCTGTAACTAAAGCATCAGATGTATTAACTGTATCTGACAGCTCAGAGTCCATGTCATAAGTGATTGCTTCAGCCGTGGAAAAAGAGTCCGACAGGACCGTATCAATATCGATATCGAAAGAGTCAGCAGTAGCTAAGCCTTCAGAAAGCGCCAAAGCAAAATCTATAATAGAGCTATCAGAGGTGTTTACCGAGTCTGATAACCCACGGCGAATGTCTAGTGCTGTAACTAAAGCATCAGATGTAGATACGGAATCAGAAAAGGGTGTTTCAAACTCAAAGGCTAAAACATCATCTATGCTGATAGAGTCAGTATTAACAGTACTGAAATCAAAGGCTAAGATGTCTGAAACGGAAAGGTTTTCAGCTTCATAACGATTTTTGGTATTGTAATCAAGAAAAGCAGTAGCCTTGATATTGGTGCTATTAACCAATAGGCTTGCTTTCTTGTAAGCGACAAATAGGCTTGTTTTCTTGTAAGTGACAATAGCCTCAACAGCTATCTTGTTAAGAATGATCTTCATTAGTCGAAATCATCCCTAACTTTAATCTTCAACAGGTCATAAACAGTTTGTTTATTACCATTACTAAACTCTATCTCCACCTCACCTTCAAAGACCCCGGCCTTATTTAGAGTCCCCGTAGGAAAATTAGTGATAGCTACGCCGTCTGTAGGCTGTGATACACTACACGTAAGAGTACTAGTAACTGTGGTAGTACCAATCTCTCTTAAGCGCAGCCGGACAGTCGCACCAGTGATATCAATTGGGTCCCAGGTAGCAGAATTGTCAGGGTCAAGGGTATATCCGACAGCCGCAGAGTTGCTGTCTTTTAAAGTCAGGGTTAACTCGGGCAGGTTGTCCCCAACAACTAAATTTAATGTGTGACTGTAGGCCATACGAAGTTACCCCACGATATAGAGTATAGAAATTATAGTCCTAATAGCAATATTTAGCTATAAAATTAGCCGGATATTAAGGCCGCAACCTGACTAGCCCTGTTGGGGGTTTGCTTGGCCCACAGGCTATCCAAAAAATTAGCCGCTGCGGCTTCAAAATCACCCTCCTCCATGCTCTTAAGGGCGTTCTTGAACTTCAGAAGACCATTCATACCTAGCTGAAAAGCCATAGAAACAATAGCTGTTTTTCGGTCTTGGGACAGATCTGAGAACCAAGGGAACTTGGACTCTAATTCTCCCGTTACACGCTCGATATCGTTTCGCAACAAGTACATGGCTTCGTCACGAGATAATCCTGGGCCTTTGCCCTCTTCTACCACTCTTCCTACGCCTACAGTCCATACATCCTGAGTGCATTTGTAGATGAAAGGCTTGTACCCCTCCCACTCTAGTAACCATTCTTCCGTTGTTTTCATCCCTTCCCGCCTGAATTAGAAGCCCCGAAATAGAAGCTAATAACAGCCGAAACCAACCCACCCATGTAGCCTAGCACAAGATTGATTAGCTCCATAGAATTCTGCTCTGGCGGCATAATGGTTATCATGGCTATATAAGCGCAAAAGAACAAGACCATAATCAAGCCGATAGATTTAGCCGTCCAATCTTTGCTGAAGTGCTTGCGAGCGTCTTGCTTGTCCTTGGTCTCCAGCTCGAACAGATCAACGTCCAGCTCTTTCATCTTGGCTTCGAACTTCAACTCGGCCTTTTTAATCTCTGCAAGCTGTTCGGGGGTAACCGTCTCAAACGCTGTCTCGATGGCCTGTGGAGTGGGATCGCAGCCCAGTACCCCTGCCAAAACCTGAGCCGCCATACCGCCCAGCGGACCACCCATAGCCGTACCGATCGTAGGTGCGATACCGCCAATCAGTCCTTTTAGCTTGTCAAATTTCATAATAAACCCTAGTCAATCTGGTTATATACAGGTAACAACCGCCCAAAGTCTTGATTAGCCACTAACTGATAAGCTGTATCTACAGTTGGGCCGAAGGCATAGTTCGGGAACTTCAGGTTAGATGCGTCTTCCCAGAAGCTAGTTGCTAAGCTTAACGGGCCAAGGACACCTGCTGAGGAATAAGCAGCGCCAAGATACTCAAGCGCACCCATACGATCTGTCCTAAACACCGACCTATTACGCTCTACCCCAGGAAGGACAGCCTGAAGCAAGTACTTAAGAGATTCTTTCAGTTCCATAGATAGCATCGCAAACGGAAGAATGGCTAAACCAGCCGTAGCCAAAAATGCAGTCATCTCGGAAACAGCCTGCGATTCTGACTCAGATAGCCCTTTCCTCTTCCTTAACTCCCTCATAACACCACCAACAACTACTTGACCGTAGGAATAAGGGAAACTCTTCAACTGCCAAAGCAGCGCATAGCGGGGGTCAGATGCCCAAACAGGGCGTTCAGCGGCGTTCGGCCTAAGCATCGTGCTTTCAACAAACTTAGCCAAAGCATCTCTGACCTTCTGCCCTTCGGGGGTGTTGAAATCCTCGCTGCCATCTACCCACGCCTTAACGTCTTCTGGTGTAAGGTTTAACTCTTCAAGGAACCTTGCTGAGTTTTCAGTGGGTTCCATAGCATGCTTAATAATAAAATTCTTACCGAGTCTTGCAGAAAACATCCTGGTGAACTGAGTAAACCAAGTCAAGCCAGTTATTTTGAAATACCCAGATGCTATAGACCTAGTTGTGCTGCTCATGAAATGCGTATCCAGCTCCGACATAAACGCATTAGTCATAGACTCAGAAGTAACTACCCCTATCTCTTTAGCAAATGCCTCAGCTTCTTTGCGGTTCTGGAAAGTATCAAGGACAGTTCTAATCCCATTACCTACTTCAGAGAACTCACGAGTAAAGATAATAGCTGTAGCAAGCTCTGGTATAGAGGCTACCGCTGCAAAAGTCAAAGTAGTAAGCATTTGAATGAGCTGCAAAACAGAACTTATGCTTTGCATCGTTGGGCTAAGCTTAGGTATACCTACACCCAAGAAAGTATTAATAATCTTCTGCGCTCTTGCTCGCTCTTCTGGGTCCAATTGTTCTAATAAAGATTTTAGGGTGTCTTTGCCGCCTTTCGTTGCTTTATCCCACTCTACCTTTTTAGTGACCCTGTCTACATAATGAACAAGCGTCACATCTGGGGGGTTAAGGAACCCGGCTTCAGCTAAAGACTCCCTACGGACATTTTTAGTAAGATCGATAGTTCTTTGAACAGTGCTTAGAAAATCTTTAGATGTGTTGTCAAAGCCTTCTTCTTCGTTTTGAGTACCCTCTATTTCTTGCCCAGTAGTGACAACTCCTGCGTTTCTTGCGTCAGCGTCTAGCATGGCTCTTACGGTCTTGTTAATTACTTCTGGGTCTGCGGTGGGGTCTTCAGAGACAATTATATTTACAAACGCCTCTGGGTTATTCCTTATACCCTCTATAGATAAAGATACTGGAAAGAAGTCGGCCCTTCTGCCTATGTTTGTTAGAGGGTTCTGAGAAATATACTCATCATAAAACTGATTTAAAAACTCGCGGATCTCTCGTGCTTTGCCTGTCAGTTCTGCCGTTGGGGTACTTGACTCAGCAGCTCTAAGATCTGAGTCAGTTATATCTTCTAAGATTGGTTCAAGCCTATTCCTCCAACGGTTCTGGGATATAGTTTTATTCTGTATGAACCCAAGTAGGCCTTTAAGACCTTTCTCATAAGACCTGCCATACATCATTTTAGCTAACTTAGCCCCGATACCGCGATCTGAACCAAGCCGTCTTAACTGGGTTGCAGCGGGTAAGAAAAGCTGTGCGCCACCCTTCACCAACGCTTTGTACATGCGCGGGTAGTTCTTTTCTAGCCGAGCAAACGCTTCTTTAGGTAGTGACCGTTTAACTGCGTCTTCTAAACTGGCAACTACAACTTTTTCTTCGAAAGAAGCGGCCAAGCCAGCTTGCATATTCTGTCGAGTATTGCGTTTATTCGCTTTTACAACTTCGTCTATAAAAAACCCAAAACCAGGAACTTGTTTTCCCTCGTCAAACCTAGTTCTCATTTGCTGGCTTAGATAACTAAAGCCTGCTTTTATCTGGCTATATATTTGTTTAAAGAAAACTTGTAGCCTACCACGCTGATTCGCGGGAATTTGGCTATCAACCTTGCCATCTCTAAGCTTTCTTTGAACATAGATAGCAAACTGGTCCGCTAAGTACTCATCAAACCCGATATCTGGATTTAAATATTGCTTTGGTGCATCTTGCTCGTTACGTGCTTTTTCAAAATTTCTAAGTAAGTTAATTCTTAAATTTTCCCAGCGTGGGTCATTAAGTAGGGTTGCTTTATTTTCTTCAAAAACAGCATGGCCAAGTTCATGACTAGCTGTTAATAACATAGCTGCTTGTAGTTTTTTCTCGTCTTGCGCTCGATCTTTTAGCCCCGGCAGTTCTTCGCCTTTTCCTTTTAGTGTCTTGTATTTTGTCTCTATTAGTTTGTCATTCAATATGATTACATGGGCATCGGCAAACCCCATGTGAACACCATAGCTAGTAGTGCTATCTATAAGGCTTTGCATCCCCGTATCTGGGTTACCATAAAGTACATCGCGCACTTTGTTCCGCACAGCAGTATCGCTAAACAGAGTATCTAAAGGATCTTGAACGCCATCTACATCCTCATTCATTAAGTCAGACAGTGCATAAAAAGACACGGCCTTCTTGAGGCGCATCCTTTTAACTTCATTAGAAAGAACTTGTTTAACAGCAGTAGGGAAAAACTCTCTGGCCCTAGTCTTTTTAGAACTGTCTGGTGAAATCGGGAAAACTACGTCTATCCTGTCTCTCGCTTCAAACCCCAAAGCGCCATCTTGTATGTTAAGAGAACTTAGTGGCGTTTTACTGTCTTCAAGAGTTTTCTCGTAATACTCCGTTGGGTTTGACCTGCTATCTTCCCTAGCGGCTTGTTCTTCTATTGATCTATTTGAGATATCTGCACCAGAGGTTGAACGAGGTACACTAGCAGTTAAGGCATCAAACAAACTAACATTAGTACCAGCATCCGCAACAATATTTTTATAAGAGTCAGGTAGCTTACCTGCTTCACCCTTTTTTCTACTTCTGTCTTGTATTGGGGCACCATCAACTTCCAGCACATAGCCTCTTTCGGCCAAAGCCGCCATCATGGCAGTAAGCCCGGCTTGCGCACCCTCTGCATCCGTTACTCCCTCAAATGAACCAGTAATCTCAGCTTCGTTTATTCTTTTCCCTGCGTTAACTATGTCGGATAAGTTAATGTTGAAGACTTCGCCAGAGTTAGTGTCTATAAGTCTAGTACTTGGGGACGCAAACTTACTAGCCCTAGCTGCCGCAACACTTTCGCCCACAAACGCTTCCAGAGTCACTTTCCTCTGTCTGCCGCCTCTATCTTGGATAGTATAAAGCTGCTGTGTAGGGGCAGCTGTCGCAGTAATAGAGTGAGTACCATCAGGATTGAAGTCAACATCAACAATTACATCGGGGTTTTGTTCTTGTATCCTGACCGCTTCCTTAAGAATAGCGTCACTCAAGAAGCCTTCTTTACTGCGGTTCCAATCAATATACTTTCTAGGCGATACAACCTCTTGATATCTCTGCCTAGCTTCCGCAGTAGACTCATAAGTATCTGTAGGATTTTGCCGTCTTTTGTATCGATTTTTGTTCTTCTTATCTAGGAGATTCTTCAGGTCTACTGCTTGATCTTCTACAGTGACCATCTCGTTAGGGTCTGTCATGGACTGTTCATTAGGGTCTATATCATCCATTTGCATGTCTACATCATCATCGATTTCCATGCTACGGATGGTTGGACCCTTCCTAGCTTTTCTATCAGCTAGTGCTTGTTCAACGCTAACAGTCTTTATAGAGCCTGTACGACCAGCTATCTCAGTAGCGGCAGCAGTAGCCATCTCAAGCCCTGCTTGGTCTGTAACTTCCTCTGAGATGACTCGTCCGTTCTTGTCTAGAGCTTGTACAACTAAGTCTCCAGGGTTCTGCGCAGACTTAGGAGCACTGTAGCCGAGAGCTTCGGCCAAAGACTCGTCAGAGGCATTCTGCCTTGCGACATTGTTTACGATCTCTGGGTCAGTGGAGTAGATAGTGCCTCGACCTTTTACAGACGCGGCGTAAGCAGTTCTGCCGTTTATATCTACAGGACCAGCTTTCTCCTGCCTGCCCGCAATCCAGACAGCGTTCTTAGCTGAGTCAGGATCGAACATCGCATCAAACTGCGCTTGTATGTCTGCTTCTGGCTCTGGAGTTGTATATATAGAATTGATATCGCCAAAGACCTCGTTATCAACCTCAGCGGATACTTGGCCATCGCGAGCTTTCTTTGCTAAGTCATTGGCCTTATCAAACACGCGAGAAACAGCTTCTGGTGCTGTAGCAATAGCCCCGCCGACACCACCTGGTGCGCCGCCTGCTATGGCCCCTAGAAAAGCAGCTTGGCCAAGTCGAAGGAAGGCTTCATCGGAGCTATAGTTGTCATCAACAGACATACGCTGCGCAACAAGCAGCCCTTCTTGAGTGGTTTCAGTAACACCTTCAAGCGCAAAACCTTTAGCCGCCCCGCGCCCTACATTATTAGCAAACAGATTTAAAAGGCTACTTGGGTTAGTCGGGTCAGCTTTTCTTTTCGCTAAACTTGCTAAGTTTTTAAGAAATAAAGACTCGCCGCCTACTTCAACCGCAGTAGAAACACCGCCTAAAAGAACAGATTGAACAGCTCTATCTATGTCTAAATCGACCCCAGCTTCATCAAACTCCTTAAAACTCTCACCAGTGTTTATAGGATAAGTGCCGCCCACTGCGCCCACCTTTGCTCCTGTATCCATACCTGTCCCAAAGCGATTCGCCCTGAGAGTACTATACGCACCTTGGAGCACGGCATCTTCAGTAGCATCGAGAACTTTCCCCTCTGCTTTTTTCTGCAAAGTCTCTTTTATAAGCTTTTTAGCAACCGCTTTCTCACCGGCTGTCATTACGGCTTTAGCACCAACACCAGCTACACCGCCAACCATAGCAGTAGCTACAGTCTCAACTAAGAAGGGAGAAACTTGACCAAGTCCAGAAAAAACTTGGCTAAAAAAGCCATCTATTGTCGGCTCGTTTATGAACTGTTCGAAAGTCTCCATACCCTGAACAGCAAACTCAGACTCTCTAGTGTCTAGCTCTGCGGCTTCAATGTTAGCTTCAGCAGCTTCTTCTCGACCTATTAAGGTATTCCCTAATGCCTTAAAATATTCTAAATCTGCGGAAAGAGCATTAAGACCTTGGTTTGCACCACGTACAAAATCTTCGCCGTAACTCCCAGAAGGGCGATCTGTAATTGGGCGCTCCTGAAAATCCTGAAAAGCGGTTTCAAGATTCTGTTGCGCCTGCTGCTTTTCTGAGTTATTTAGAAGAAAAGCTTGAACTATTGCGTCTTGAGAAGATGCCATTAAAAGTTCAGCACCCTATTTTTATCTTTTCTCACTTCATTTATTAGTGTCTCTAACCAAGGCTGATCAAAGACTTCGTTAAGGTCTGCTACTAGCATTTCACCCTCATACAAGTTAGCAACTCTTGAACCTTTAGGTGTCGCAAAAGCAATTTTTGAACCGTCTTCATTTACAACTAAATTCTCCGCAAGATCCATCAACTTTATAGGCTGGTCAGCCCGAATCAAGCCCTCAAAAAAGCCATCGCTTCCAAGCTCTTTTGCATAAGCACCAAAAAGCGCAGCCGCCACTTCTACTTCTTCAGCTAAGAAAGCTTGTGCTAACCTTCCACCAGTTCCCGCTCTATTCCTACTAGTACGGAAAAACTTATTAACTTCCTTAATAAGTTCAGGGCTATCAATACCAAAATCTTCATCAGCTAATAGTCTTCTAATCTCACTACTAGCTTTCACTGCTTGGGTAACAGCCGCATCATTTTTATCTAGCTGCTCTGTAGCCCACTTCTGCCGATCAAATGTAAACTCGTTGTAGCGTTGGTTAAGAGTGGCTATGCTGCCCGCATCATCTATCTGCTCTCCTCGACTATAATCGTATGCGCCTCGATTACGCAGGTTAAGCATGCCTTGGACGAAATCAGTGCGGTCCTTGGCATTACCAAAAGCTGGCAGCATTGCGTAAACGTGAGCAAGGTACTCTTCTTCGGGTACTTTATCAGCTAAGCTCTGGGCTGAATCAACGCCAAGATCTCTTAGGTAAGCAGCGTTTCTTTGCTGGTCAGCCTCACTTATATAGGCTTGCCCAGCTTCCTGAGCAGCTTTAAGGAGAGACTCTCTGGTTAAAGTAAACCCAGGAGAAGTAGTGCCAGACGAAAGCTCTGTGTTTGGCATAACTATAGACGAGTCCATCATCTGCAACTCTTCCCTTAACGCCTCTATATTTTTGAGGTCTCGTAGAGCAAATCGATTTTGTGAACTTTCAGAAATAGTGCCGCTTTGAACTTGGGCAAAAGCATTTTCTGCATTTGATATCCTAGTCTCTAGAGCAGACTGCATCTTAGCAAGCTCTCTCTCATTGTTTGAAATATTAGCTTTTGCAAGCCTAAGTGCGTTTTCTGCTTTTTTTATCCTATCAGGAACCCCGCCCTCTCTTGCTGTGGCATATGCGGCCTCTAACTCAGGAATACTATTCTGTAGCTCACTTAAATTAGTCACACGCTCATTCCATTCAGTACTGGCCCCCTCATAAGTTCGATAACCGCCACCCGTTATAGTCGGATTTAGCTCATCGTACTCTTTCTTAGCAGCAGCTTTTATAGCTTCAATATCACCACCAGCGGTAACAATGATTTCTTCTAGCTCCGAGTCACTAAGCTCCCCCAAGTTTTGCATTGCGGTACGGATTTCAATTTCCGTAGCTCGACCCGGATTTTCTGCAACCATGTTGCCTATGGCTACCCCAGCTTGCTCTTCTACCGTTTGACGTATATAGTCAGTAGCTTTGCTCATCTGGTAACCTTGGAAAGTGCCACTGTTAGCGCCACCAGCATCTAATATACGCCTATAGTTTTTACCAAAAGCTTTTGCTACTTCCTCTTCGGTAAAAAATGTAATCGGGTCATCTGGATCGCTAGAGGCGTTATCAGTTATAAATCCTGTATTCCCGTCATCGTCCATTATTTCAATCGCATACATCGTTGGGCTATTAGGGTCTTCTGATGGTCTAGCCTCTATTCCAACTACATTTACTGGTTTGCCCCCAGAAGAAAGATACTCAGTGTTTTGACTTAAGATAAACGAAAAAGAATCTTTATCTTCCTCTTGGAGAGCCGCTAGGTTTTTTGGATTAACAGAGCCATCAGCATTGATTAGCTCCATAAAAGGCCGACTTAAACCGGCAGTAAAATTCTGATTATCTTGAAGCTGGAATCCCCGTGTTTGGGCATCTTGTTCATTAAGAAAACCTTGTTTTCTTATCCCCCACTCTTCGGCAGCCCTTCTGTCTTGATTTTGTTGCAGAGCTAACTGCTCTTCTCTCATTCTCTGATCGCGCTGCATCATATCCATGCGTTCACGAGCAAGATCATTTTGAAAGCGCTGCTGGCCTAGGGCTTGAGCACCCTGGAAACCAGCTAAAAGTCCGTCAGCTAAAGTAGCCATGCTTGCTCCTTAAAATGCGAATGCGAAAATTGCGGCTGAGGCTAAGCTACCAATCGAGCTGTAAGTCTGCGCTTTGCTGCTTGCTTTAGCTGCCTCAAAAGCTTGTCTCCTGCTCTGCGCGTCTTGTGCCGCGCTGCCGAGCTGATTTAAAGAAGACCTGTTTACGCCTTGACCGATGTTTATAAGATCGCTTAGAAGGGCCGTATTAGCCTCTCTCTGCGCTATTCGAGCATTGTTCAATGCATCAGCGCTACCAAGAGAAGAAGCCCGCTGTAAGCTTCTCCTAGCCTCCTGTAGCTGTGCAGGGGTATAACCCGCCCCGTACCGCTGAGCATTACGCCTAGCCATCCCAGCAGCATTTTTTCGGGCCTGTAGCGCATCATCACTAGCTTGATCAATCAAAGAGGTATCGCTCTGTGACTTTGCAATTAGCTCGTCCTCAAAACCACGATAGTCTTTAATGTAATCATTAAATTCTTTCTGGGTGATGCCAGCATACATCTTGTCAGGATCACCAGTCATATTGGTAGTGTTCATACCGCCACTTGGCATTCCTGGTCCCATAGGCATAGTTGCTAGATCGTAAGCCATGAATTACCTCCCTAGAAATCCAGAATAGCCAAGACGCTCCCTAAAGCCAGTACGCCTCTTAGCATCAGAACCCACTGGGCTAAAGAAAGTGCCTTGAACCACATTTCCATCCTGATCTTTTGCCTGCGTCCCCATATTGTCGAGTCCCTGCCCAACAAAGCTGCCTATAACCTGCCCAGCAGCCTGATATTTTGCATCAGCAACCATCTGTTTGTTTCTGGCCCTCTCTAAAGCGTCACTTGTAGCCATCCTAGAAGCCTGAGCCATTCCGGTTTGAGCGTCAGCAGCTTGGCCACGCGCAGTGCCTAACACGTTCGTAGCCATCTTATTCTGTATATCTTTACCGGCGGTATTAGCTTGAGCTAACTGACCCTGCAAAGCACTCGCATAATCACCAGCACTACCTAAGCTCTGGGTTCTCTGATAGCTGGGACCAGACAAAGCCTGTGCGGTGTCTGCACTAGCTCTGCCTCGCAGAGTTTGTGCGGCATCATAATTCTTAGCGGTATCACGCATCTTACGCAGAAGAGGTGCGTATTTTTCATTGAAGTACTGCTTCTCCTGAAGTGCTACTCTAGCTGACGCTTTCTCAGAATCAGATGCTTGGTAATCTTGTGCTTTAGGTTTCGAACTCATCTACAGTTCCTTTCTATACACTATGTGGTCTAAAGACCATCCCGCTCTTTCTAAACTCTTCCCAAGACCTTTTAACGGCGTTCTAGCCTCAATGCCTTGGAAGCCAGACTTTGCCGCTATGTTTTCCATAACTCTTAAATACTTAAATATGGCTGGGGTGCTTTTACTGCTGCTCCACATCAACCAGATAAGGCAAGTCTGAGCGCCTGTGAACTGATCCCGCTCTGCGGTAGTTACTGCCCAGACTTCTGGACCCACCCAGAGCAGCGCCCTGCCTGCCTTACACTCTGCGTAAACATCTTCTGGGATAAAGGTTAGATGCTTATGCTCTTCTAAAATCTCTTCAATGCCTTGGCGAACCCAATGCCAATGCTCTCTAATATCTGCGGTAGTTACTTCTTCTTCTCTGAACAGGGGAACCTGCGTAACCTCCATATTTAACCTTCCTCGATATAGGCATATCGTAATTGTTAGCTCTTCTCGAGGCACTCATTATGCCTTCGTTAAATAACGACCCATAGATCTGAGCACCAGTAAAATCTGTCCACTCTTTCGATGGTTGCCTGAGCAACCTAAAAGCAGCTCCATTGACCAAAGTGTCTTTGTAGTCATTCATAAAGTCATTATCTAGGGAACTAGCAGACTGAGTTGGTTTCAGAGAGGCATTTATAATCAAGCTCTGGGACTCTGTCTCATTAGGCACCGGCACGATGCGAAGCTGCTCGCTGGACAATTTGACATAGTAAACGGGCTTACCGTACTCATCGCGGGTGCGCCACTTAGGCTGACGCTGTTCTAATAGTTTCGTTGTAATTGGCTCTAGATCTTGGCCTAGGAAACTTACCCACAGAATTTTATGCACAGCAGTCGAGGCCGGAACCTCGAACTCATAATCGTAGATACCAGCAATAGTGGTGATGGGGTCCATCTCAAGCTGGTAGGCATCTGCTTTTTCGCAAAGCTCTATAGCAGCGCTTCTAAGTGCGTTAACAGCAAGCAGATCCGGGCATCCTGGAACTAAGGACAGAACCTCGGGTAAAAATGAATCGAATCTAATTGCCACTAGTGAAACCACCTATTTGAGTGGGGGCAGCACTTTGTGAGGAATTATTAGGGGTTGTGATCTGATCTACTTGCCCCTTTCCGGTAACTACCGCCATGAATAATTGATAATGGTTTGAAGCCCTCTGCGCGTTACCTGCGTAGTTGGTATCTTTCATGAACGCCATATACAGAACATAGTTTAGAATAGCTGTGCTGTATATGTCAGGTAGGCCAATATTGTCTGAAGCAGTAACTTGGGCTGGGTTGGCCGAGTATACTATCTCTATATATGCATCCCCATTAACTCCGGGGTAGACATAGAAATTTCTTGGGTTCTGCTCGTTATAAACGAAGTGTTTCACGACTGTGCCGTGGGTGGCATCGCCAGTCACGGTAGGTAAATGCCAAGAAGGAGTCTGGACATCCAGAATATCCTCGTCAACAATCCTGATAGCTTTGCCGCCAGTGCCGCCGGAAGCCGCAGACATGTTACGAACTACTCGAAGTAGTCTATTACCATCTGCGGGGATTTCTTGTTTAGTGCCAGTGGCTAGGGTAATTGTAGTGTTAGTAGCACTAGCATCGGGTTTTATAAGAACTATCTCGCGCTGTGCATCGTTGACCCAGTAAACTAGTTCAGATTCTGCCCACCGGATGTTTGCCGTATCTTGCAGAACAATTGCTGCTCTGTCTAAAACACTCTGAACTGTTACTGTCATAGTTAACGCTCAAGGACAATTGCCCAAGCAGCTGCACGTTGGTCTGCATCTGTATCCTGACCTAGTGCTTTTTTTACTGCCGAAGCTTTTGGTTCACCATTCCCTTTGAAGTCATTCGGATCGCCAAGAGTAAGTATATCTTGCATGGCATCCGCTATTGTTTCTAAGAATTCGTCTTTGACTACTTCTACAGTTTCATAGGCTTCGTTTACGTCTGGAGTGCTTGGGTCATCAGCCACAAAGTGGCCTTCTTCGTCCCTAGCCCTGATCTCTACTTCTACAGTATCGTCTAGACGCTTGGCCCCCATTTGGAGGGCTATACTGCCGATTGACTCTGAAACTTCTCTGATCTGATTTGCTTGGACTAAAACTACTGAACCGTGTGTGGTTGCAATCCTTAGATCCTTGTCGGTTGTAATTCTCATAATTAATCTTTAATAGCAAAAAAGATCCCCCCTCCGAAGAGGGGGGTCTTAGTCTTACTGGGCAGTATCGAGTGCGATAATACCAAAGTCCTCAACAGAACCGTTGTAATCGCTCTGATACTTCGGCTTACGAAGACCGAAGATCTTACCGATAGAGATACCAGACTGGTTGCCGTAGTCGAAGGTATCTTCGACAACTTCCGGCATACCGATATCAGCCATTGCAAGAGCCTGAGCACCACAGAACAGGGCACGGGCACCAACAACGTCAGCATCAGCACCCCACTTGTAGCCAGCATCGCCAGCTTCAGCAGAAGTACCAGTGGTAGCGCCTTCAGTTGAGAAGACATGACGGAACTCATGGACCATCACGCCGTCTACCATCAGGCTTGAAGAGCCAGCGAACAGCTGGTTGCTGCTACCGCGAACGCCAGCGTTACGGACGTTGGCCAGGAAGTCAGAATCCAACTTCAGGTCAGCCATCTGCTGGGGGGTAACAAACAAGTGGAATACCTCATCGTTGCCAGCACCACGAATACCGCGAATGTAGTTGTCTTTGGCATAGGCTTTCAGATCAACGATATGGCGATACTTAATAACGTCAGAATCAGTAACAGCAGTAGTGTCACCAGAAACTAAGTCATTACCGCTAACACGGAGGTGGCGGTTAGAAGTAGGAGCAGACACATCACTAGCAAACTCAAGGTCAACCAGCTCAAGGCCGGTGGTGGCTGAAGTTGCACGGAGAGCACCGTTAGTCTTGTGAGTGTAAGCAACGCCAGCCAGAGTCAAGAAGGCCAGCTGGTCCATACGGTCAGCCATTGCATAAGCAAGAGCGTCACGAGAGGTTTCGCGGAAGTTTACGACAGACTTCTGATCGGCAAGACGACCTGCGATGCGGTTTGCAAAACGCAGCTGATCCAGCTCAACGGTGATGTCATAGGCGCGAAGTGCTTCTTCGTTACCTTCCAGAGTGTTATCCCCAGTGACACCATCGCCTGCCATATCTGCCAGCAGGGTGATTACGGCACGAGTACCTTTGTCTGACTTAGTCAGATCAGTGATACGCTGAACCATAGCGTTAGAACCAGAACCTGCGAACTGGTTCACGAAAGACATGTTGCGGGCAACACGCCAGAAATCCCGACTCCACGCAGTTAACTGCTCTGAAGTCAAGGAAGCAAAGTTAGTTAAAGCCATTGTAGCCTCCGAATAAAATGCAAAATAATAGTAATGAGGGTATCTCTCCCCCAGAAAAAATATCGTTTATCGCACGACCGCGTTTTTGCGCTTCATTAACGAGAGGCGATCTCGGCAAGTTTAACGTCTTTAGCAGACGAGGAATGCGAGTTTTACGAGTTCGACTCGATCTAATATCGCTTAGATAGACGAATACACAGTAATACTAGCTGTACTGCTGCGTTTATGCAAACTATTTTCTATACTTTTTCGCATGAGCAGCGGCCCTTTTAGGCTTCTCCCCTCGTATTAGGCATCACTTAGGCTCCTTTGTGATAAGGGACAGGGTTGCTTTCTGGTCTTTCTCATAGAGATCAAAGATAATCTCAGCCAAGAACAAAACATCATCAAGCTCCCACTGCCCCTGCGTATACTCAAGTATGGCTAAATAGACTTCGTGCATGTCGGAAGGTTTTAACGCCACCCAACATACCTCCTACCACTTAACTTTGTCAGCCCAATAAGCCGCCGAACATTTGCCTTTAGCTATATTTTTAGCGTGTCTAGCCTTAAAAGACGCCCGTCTAGCTTTCTCTTTAGCGGTTCGAGGGTTTTTACCTGCCCCGCTAACACCTTGCTGCCCAAACCGAATAGTCTTTACCTTGCCGTCCTCACACTTAGCTACAACGACATGCGACTTAGTTGGGTGGTTAGGGGTGCGTTTTGGCTTGTTGTAGCCGCTTACCCCCGCCCTTTCAAGTCTTGGATCTTTCTTGGAAGCCATAATACCCTCGACTATTTAAAATATATCCCCGCGTAACCGTTTTAAAGTAGCCTCTGGAAGGGCGTTAAACTCATCTTCGGTCAACTTAGAGATATCAAGGGGTTTTTCCCCGTGGGATGAAGAACTATCGCCAGGGAGTTCAGGAGGCTGAGACTCTGCTGCTTTAAGTTTCTTGCTAACTTCAGCTCTCTTCTTAGCAACTTCATCGACAACTTTCTTAGGAGCGACCTTAGAAGTCAACGTATTCTGCGCTTCCGGGGCCGGGGTGCTAAGACCATACTTATCTATAACGAACTTAGATGCTTGGTTCAGAGCGTCAACCGCTGAATCACCCTGTATGATGAAAGCATCACGAAGCTTAATAGCTTCCTGCGTGTAGTCTTCGTTATAGTCCGCCGAATTCTGATCAAACACGGGGTACTCAGCCTCAAGAATATCAGCTGCCTGCTGGAGCAGGATAGCTTCTTGGTTCTGATGTACGTTCTGAGTAATCTCCTCCTTCAGCTCAGCTGTAAGGCGATCCCGCTCAGCCTGCCTAATCTCGTTGCGAACTGCCGCTGCTTTATCAACTTCGCCATCAAGAACTAGGTTCTGATACTCACGCTCTTTAGCTTCGAAGTCATAGTCAGGAATATTAGCTTTCTGCTGAGCTTTCTCCTCAGCCGCCTGTATCTCGTCTAGGCGCTTCTGCAATGCCTTCTGCTTCTGCAAGACCTCGTCAAAACGAGACTTAGGAATCATTGGCTGCTCTTTGGTAGTCTCCTGAGCGACAGGCTCTTCTTCGACTTCAGCAACAGGCTCTTCCTCAACCTCTGCAACAGGCTCTTCTTCCTCTACTTCTTCAGGCTGCTCTTCCGCTTCGGAGGTGGTTTCAACTTCCTCTTCTTCAGACTCCTCTTCTTCAGGCTCTGATACGGCTTCAGCTTCGTCTACCTCTGGCTCTGGTTGCGCAGCTTCTTCCTCGCCAAGACCAAAATTGAAATCAAAACCCGGCTCTGCATCTTCTATCGGGTCTGACCCTGGCATCCTTTCAAATTCAAGATCCTCTTTCCTATCTTCAGCCATAAAGCTATCCTCATTGGTTTGTTGTGTTTCTTCCTGCCTGTTGCATTGCTACACTAGCAAGCTTCGCAGCAGCTTGGGTTTCCTGCGCCCCAGTCCTAGTTTGATTGGTCAAAGCCGCAAGTTCTCTTCGTAGATCCAGCTCCATCTGTTTGATCTCCATCTTAGTTTGCAGCTCAGCCATTCTAAGCTGTGGCTCAACGTCTGCGACATCTTGTGTCTTAGCCACATTAACAGCTGCTTCACTCTGGAGTTTCTGAACCTCTGCCTGCATCTTCTGAATCTGTAGCTCAATCTGCTGCATTTCAAGCTGATGATGGTAAGCGCTCATTTCTGCCTGTTCAGGCGTAGGCGGCTCCATGCCGGTCAGTTCACGAATCCGTTTAGCCAACTCGCCTTTTCTAGACAAGTGGCTGTATTCAACAATAGCGTCATCGGGTATAGCAACCCCTACCTGACGCAGGTTAATGGCCTCTGCGAACTGAACCTCATCGAAGCTGTCCCTTGCAGGAGCGGTAGCTACAATGACATCGTATTCGCCAATAGTAAGGTCATTAACAACAGTGCCCTCTGGGGTCATCTGGTTTACGACCATAGCCTCACGGGACTTCAGAGGGTCATCCTCGTTAGTAATCTGTATGATGCGCTGCTCCGTATAAAACTGCTGCACCAGACGCAGAATATGCTCAGCTAGGTACTGCCTTGTCTTACGCAGGTTATCCAGCGGAACTTGAATCATGACTACGCCACGATTCTGCTTAGCTTGAATGGCAATACCGGATACTTCAGCGGAGTCGGAACCCAGCATAGAGTCGTTAACACCAGAGATAGTCTTGATGTTAGCCGCTGCTTTCTGGCTTATGCGGTCCAAGCCAGTGGGTATCTGGTTAGGTTGTATCTTAGTAGGTGGCGCAGTACCACGGGCATACTCGACAATCAGACCTGTTTCGGCCCCGTGCTCTTCCAAGTCATCAACGGTCATACCCACCAGTGAGCCACTCTCAACCATCCAGCCAGAGTTAGCCGTGGTATTGACGATATGCAGTTCCTGACTGGCAATCTTATTCAGCTGCTCCTGCGGGGACAACAGGTTACGCACCATGCCAAAAGGACGGCCCCTACGGAAATAGGCGAAGAAAGGAACAATCGTAAAGTCTGTGTAGGGAGACCAATCATCGTGCAAAACGACCTTGTCGCAGGTCACCGTCCAGCGGACTTTGCGCACGGCCTTACTGATAATAGATAGACCATACTGCTTAGCAAACTTCTTAGTCTTAGCAGCAGACCAGTTCTCAGGTGTCGGACGTTGATCGCCAGTATCGGGGTCAACAAAGAAGTCAGACTTAGTAAGCTTACGATGCTGGCGCTCAATGACACGTAGCGCCCTGACTTTACGATACTCGTCTTCACCCTGCACACTGGAATGGTAGGCGTTGTCAGTTTCTTCTAGCGTACCGTAACGAGTCTCTTCATACTCAATAGAGTCATGCCCGAAACTGTTACCGTTCTCGGCGATAAAGATCAGCTTATCAGCTTTTTCTTTGCCATATAGCTCCTCGATCTCATCAAGGGTCATCCACCGAGTCTCAAATACCTCGTTCCAAGTCTTAGGGTCATACTCTTTGGCTTCTGGATCAATCAATATGTCCAACGGGTCTTTGGCGGTGATACGGACTTCGCCCTCAAGATGGTCTGAGAAGTCGATGCGCACATCGAAGTAACCACGCCCGTCAAGGATCAGACCGTCAGAGAATACCTGCTGCTCAACCCAGTCTAGCTTATTGTTGTCAGCTATCTGCATGTACAGCTTGGTCAGCACCTCAGCAACTTCAGCTGACCCACCACGGCGGGGCTTGAACTTAATGTCAGCACGGCGGGTGCTCTGCTCACCTAGCACAGTGTTAACTGTCGGGAGTATCGTGTTAATTGTCAGCGCCGGACGACCTTCAGCGTCTAGACGCTTAATGTCCTCAGAATCCCACTGCTCGCCCCTATAGTAGCTATCACACTTCTTAGCTACATCGATATAGTCAAGATGACCATTATCCCTAGCGCGGGTATAACGGTCCCACTGCGTGGAGGAAATAACGTGCTCTTGTTCTGCGGATAGTTTCTTTGCCATGTCATGCACTCATCGCTGATTTTTTACGGTTCCCTTTGGCCAGGAACATAAGTCGATCCCGCCATGAAGGAACATGCTCTATTGGCGTTTGATAGACCGCAAATTCTGTCATCATCAAACCTATCCATGCCAAAGCATCTACTTGGTCATCATGCGTCCCGTTAGGAAAACGCAATAGTTCTGAAACTAAGGACTCAGTATAAGCAGCATTCTCCGGGATAAACACCATCCCCTGCTGCATACGACCCTGGATGGCCCTCGCCCTAGCTTCCTTATCTCTTCGCCCTGTCTTAAGATCCTTAAAGTAGGCTTCGTAAAGCCCGCGTTCTCGGACACGCTTCTCTAGGAACGGACCAAGCGCCATTTCTATATGGCCCTTCTCTATCCCTATGATAGAGGGCTTCCACATCTCGTAAAGGTCAAGAATCTTTTCGACTAGCTCAAAACCATCGAAACGACCCCTGACAACATCCATTACATAGATCCTGTCATACTCATCGACACCAACAACCATTCCCACGGAATAGTCGTTACGGTCCCGCTTGCCAATTGCCAAGTCCCAAGCGCAGTAAAAACGCATGCCGTGATTAGCAATATCTTCCGGCTTGTAGTAATTAACCATCGTCCGGCTGAAGTAGTCACCATCTTCAGCAACAGGGTTCTGCTGGTAAAGAGCAGACCAATCACGCGGCCCTACCGCCTTGCGAATACGCTCTAGCGCTTCAAGATCGTAGCGCTCGCCATGCAGCGGCTCACCTAAGCTGCGGAACTCTTCGTCTTCTTCGGCAATAGCCGGGTAGCGCACTACCTCCCACTCGTCACCTGCGGCCTCGTTAGCTAACAACCGGCCAGCAAGATCATCGTCATGCCAACGGGTTAAAATAACTAACACCCCGCCGCCTGGAGCTAGGCGGGTATAAGCCGTTGAGGTGTACCAATCCCATGTGGCGTCACGGTTATGCTGTGACTCTGCGTCTTCGCGGTTCTTTACGGGGTCATCGATCACCAAAACGTGAGCGCCCTTACCCGTAATACCGCCGCCGACACCAGCCGCAACAAAACCACCACCAACAGAGGTCAGCCACGCCTCAGCACTCTGGGACTCAGGGTCTAACCGAGTCTTGAAAGTTGTCTTATAGCTCGGCTCACGCAGTAAGTTACGAACCTTACGGCTAAATGTCATGGCCAAGCTGCCAGAGTACGAACAGCTAATAAACTCGTGATCCGGGTTACGTCCCAAATGCCAAGCTGGGAAAGATACACTAGCTAGTGTGGACTTCCCGTGCCGTGGCGGCATAAAAAGCATCAATCGGGGCGACTTTTTGTCCACCACATCCTTTGAAAACTGCTCTAAACGCCTACAAATGTCTTTGTGTACCCAACCCGCGATATAATCTGGGTTAAACCGCTCTACAAACGGTAACATGCGCTTACGAGTTAGCACCCTAGCCGCTAATTCAGCACGGGCTAACTCGTTAGGGTCAGACTTTTCCTCCTTTTTCTCAGGGGGAGCCTCAGCCTCTGCCGCTTTGCAGTACACACATACACCGTAATCGCTGACTAATGTCTCAGGGTGGACATTTTTACAGCTCTTACACTGCCTCTTCGGTATCTCCATCCGCAACTGGCTCTAAGTACTGCATATCCTTACCAACAATCTTGAGCAATTCTTCGTCAGTCAGGCGCTCAAGCTGTTTAATATTGTTAATCTGCACGTTAACCTGCGTTTGTGGCTGGTTGTCTTTGGCCAAACCGTGCAATTTTACTAGCGAATCCACCGTATTCTTCATTTCAGTAGCAGTTGCCGACTGCGCGTAGGCATCCATGTACATAGAATGGGCGTTTACTACGTTGAATTTGACCTCTTCACGCATCTGGGCACGAAAATAGTCGATGGCCTGCGCTATTTTGGGATTTTTTACCAACTCATAGGCTCTTTCGGGGTTTGTATACCCCGATGCCCTGGCAGCTGCCGCGTATGTCATGCCAGATGACACGTATTGGACAAACTTTTCTTGCTGAATCGTGAGCGCATTGTGCTGTAGCCCTGCATAAGGCATATGGGATTGGAACTCACTGCTGGGCATAAGCCCCTCAGTGGTAGGTTGGGTCTCGGTCATCGTGGATAATGGGTTTTGTTTCAGCAACAGCACCACCTAATGTTGAGTCTACCTTAACAAAAATAGGCAATGGCCCCGGAAAAGGCAGCATTCGTATGTTTTCAAAGAATTCTTCGATCTCTTCTTCGTCATAACCTCGGTCTTGTAACTCCGTAACTGTCTTTTCGTAGTCGTAAACTAACCCTGCATTCTTGTCAGCTGTCACTTGATAACCGACAATTGCATGCTCTAGTCCCGACAGGCACAATACTTCGACATTACTCATTGGGGTATATTAGTTCGACCGCCGCCTACTAGCAAGAAAAATTATATAAATTTCTGACCCACCAGAAAAAAACGTCTTCCGTCAGGGTGTGCTTCATAAGATTTACTCGATAAGACACCAACTGTACGTTGCCAGTAACATATCCTAGCGTTGGGTCAATACGATCAATGGATACATTCAGATCTTTGCTGCCCTGCCCGTCCCTTGCGTAAGTCATCAGTACGCCCGATAAAGCGCACTTGCCCTCCTGCTTAGCCCATATCTCAAAGATATCTTCTACCTCTAAGGTCCAGTCTTTCTTGCGCTTCCCAGAAGTTGCTTGGTGCTTAGCACTATTAAATACAACACGGAGGTAAGAGTCGGGGGTAGCACTGATTCGTATGTTGCGTTGTCGCTGAGAGCATTTGTTACATGTTAGCGACAGATAGCCCTCTCGCATCGAGTATTGAGTGCTAGGTAGCGACTTTTTGCAGATTTTACAAGTTCGTTTTTCAGTCATGGGTCAGAACAATAACGTAAAAAAATGATTTATAAAAATTTTTTGGGAAAATTTTTTTGAAAACAGTGGGCTAAATTGCTCACTCAGTACATACCCCTCTCGCTAGTTTGCCGCCCCGTTTCCCCTTTTTACCTTTTTGGAACCTTGTTTTCGATTTACCAATTGGAACCTTGTTTCAAAATCAGACCGGCGACTGTTAGATATTAGCTAACCATTCATAGCTCGCTCGCTACGCTCGCTCGCAAGTCGGATGTATTAATAAGTTAGTAGGAGTTACTAACTTAACAACTATCAACTATTAACTAACAGGAGTTAGCAATGCTCAAACTCAAAAGTACTAAAGCACAGAAAGCAAAGAGAACCCGCCGCATCAACAAGGCTAAGAAAACAGCTGGCGCTTTACTAGCCGATGCCAAAGGCGCATTCGGGAATACGATTAACTGGGTGAAGGAGAACCCAAGCGATGCATTCATGCTTGCACTTACCATAGCAATCGTTGATATCGATGGCGATGTCGAAGAGATAGCAGAATCTATTAACTAACAACTATCAATTGACCCTTGGCAACTGTCAGGGGTCAAGGAGTTCTAATATGAATACACTTTGTAAGGTTATTGAAATCGTAGGTTGGGCGCTTGTTTGGATAGCATTACTGGCTTGCATCCCTGTTTATATGGCACTACTAGGTTAAGGAGATACACATGCAAGCGGGGGCTTCGGCCCTCGCGATTTTTTCTAAGGGCGCTGGGGGATGTGCATAAGTGTGCCACTGACGCGAGCTTTGTGTGCCCCCACGGACGCCAGGTGGCAATTAACAACTGATAATTGTCACCTGATAGTTAGTAACTGCTAACTAACAAAGGTCAAGTGCCAAGTAACAGCTAAACCTTATCAACTAAGAGGTGTTAAATGTCAAAGAAAGGCTGTAAAGAGTATGCAAAACACTTACGAGCTTACACTAAACGGCGTGTCAACAAAGCCAACCGTAAGCATGTTAAAAAACAACTGGCAAATGACAACTGTCTCGCGGCCACGGGTAGATAACCATGTATTTTCAATGTGTACCACATGTGTACCATGTAAAATCATCTACCCGGTACACATTTAACCCTTAACATTCAACAACTTACAGTTATGTGTACCGCGTGTACCACGTGTACCATGTCTTTTGGACATACTTACAGAAACAAAAAAATATACATGCCTGTTTTTTAGGTCTTATTTTTATTGTTTTGGTGGTACACATGGTACACATTAATATAAATAACTGATAAATAACAAGAAATTGTGTACCACATCCCCCTTTTTACCCGGTACACACCCGGTACACATGGTACACATCTACTTTCAATAGACTTTTCAATACCTTACGCTCGCTAACGCTCGCTTTTAGTCGGATTTGTAAGTGTATTTGATCAAAAAATACACAATCCTAGGAAAGGATTGGCAACCAACAATGGATTTCACACTTATAGTGAGGAACATATGTCTGAAGTTTATTTAGTATCTGACAACTGGCAGTTAGCAATTGAGTTTGATTACGAATCAAATACCGATACATACCTATCAACTATCAATGATTACCTTGAACTAGGAGAGCTAGAATGCAACTAGATCTTGCTGACGAGATAACAAAGCTAGAAGCAACAATCGATTCACCAACCACTACTAATGGAGTAGCAACTATGTCTAAAGTAAACCGTACCAACGAAGTATTCGACCGCAACGCAGTTGAGGAGCCAGCAATGGAGTACAAGATGGAGTCATCTCTTGACGATGATCGCCCCGACACCATCGCAGATCCAGAAGGTGCTGACGAGCGCAACACCGTACTCACCAATCAGGACTTCCCGTTCTGGGTATTCAACGATTACGAGCTGTCTCGCCACAACGTGTGGGGTAGCGCTTGGTCAGATGGCAAGTATCACTTACGCCCCAACGCAGTAACCATCAAGGGTGTTGTTAGCTATTGCGATTACTCAGCTAAAGATTTAGAGGCTATGGCTAAGATGATTGATAAAGACAAGCTCAAGGCAATCATTGACAGCTATCGTGTGATCCTTACCGAGACATCCAACGCCTACAATGTCGTGTCCAGTGTCAATTCAATTGCGCAGTCTGCACTGGTACAGCGTGGTATCGCCAAGTATTCGTACTTCTCTCGTCTCAACAGGGAGCAGAACGAGTCGCAGCTGTCCGAGTCTATGCTCACTGCTCAAGACAAGATGCTCGCTGCATCCAGTGACGCTGCCCTTTGGCGTCAAGTCAACATCGAGTGTCGTAAGATTGCTGGATGGAAAGAACCAAGTTATTATTTCGATTACGAAGTGAAGCGTTCTCTCCAGGCCCGCGCCGACTACGTTGAGAAGAACTACCGCAAGGTAACTCCTCCTGTAGTAACCGCAAGTGACTTCAAGGAATTTGATATTGCTTGCTAGTTGATAGTTAGCCTCTGCCCCGTATCAGGTATCCGCCTGGTACGGGGTAAGCGGCAGCTCCGGTTGACATGTGCAAGGCTCCTTGACGCGCAGCTATCCCCTAACAAGCTGCGTGTAATGCTTACCCTCCCCTTAGTTTTTTAGGGGGAGGGTTTTTTAACTAAGAGGAATGGAATATGAAAGCTCTACTGATAGACCCATACAAACAAACCATCACAGAAGTCGAACACTTAGACGACTACAAAGATATCCAAAAGCATATACGCGCAGCTATGTTTGATCACGTTCGTATTGGCGAAAATGAAGGAGTATATATAGCTGACGATGGTCTATTGACAGCTAACACTAGCACTAGATTCTTCATGCTTAGCAATTGGCGCTATCCACTTGCAGGTTATGGACTCGTGCTTGGATCAGATAAGTATGGAGAATCTGTCAGTACACAGTTCACAATTGACGATTTAGAGCAGGACATTGTCTGGGTATCAGCGTTCGAAGCATTACAATACCCAGAAATACGTCCTATCTTGCAGGAATCTCTAACAATAGGACAAATATAATGAAAGACAAAGCACAGCTGATGGCTGACATATCATCTACAGTTCATGAAGCAATGATCCAGGAAGAGATAGAGTTTGTCCTTGAACCAGAAGATCTGGCAGCTTCAGTCCTCATCCCTGTCAAAGAGATGATGGACTATGTATTCGAGGACAAAGCTAACGAAGTACTTGTTCTTATCCTTAAGAAAATAGATCAACTAGGATCAGACAAACCCACGATTCACTAACCAAAAAGGAGGTCCATATGGACGCTATTGAGAAACTACGCCTTACTTGGTACGCACTGCGTGACGACATCAAGAAGGCTAATTGGCAGAAAAGATGTAAGATTGCCGCAGCGTTAACACTATGGGTAGCAAGCGTAATCTTTGGATTAGTTGCTGGTCTTGAAGCCATTGAGCTTTATGACTTGGCAACTACCACTGGATTTCTACCCAGTGTCATAGAAAACGGAGCAGTTGCAGCAGTTCTATTCTACCTTCACACCACCATACCTGAGTAAACAACACACCGCCAGGAGGGCGTACTTATGGAAACACTACAGCAAGCTGCTGATTTCGCAGTAAAGAAAATAGTTCAACAAGGTGGCCAGTGTATGTTCTCTCATGATGATGATGAGAAACCATTATGTGCCTACAGCGATGGCAAAGGAAATCACTGCGCTGTTGGATGGCTTCTTGATCATGATTGTGCAGAACTGATGACATATAAAGGAAGCATCCAATCAATACACGACATCTATCTGTATACCAATAAAGACTTTCCTATCCCTCAACTAATCCTAGACGAGATCTATTTCTTTTCTATGCTTCAAGACTTTCATGATGAAAAAACAGCTCGTAATAGAAAGAAGGTCTTAGAAGAGATGGTAGAAAACTATAGTGAGTTCGTTGATTTCTCTAACCCTAATTGGCAGCAATGGGTAAACATGGGTGATGACGATGACAAATGATGAATTTGATTATGAAATAGATAACATCGTAGAAGAGTGTGATGCTATACGTAAAGAACTAGAAGGTGTTGGTTTATCCGATGTCTTGGTTCATATAGTTCGTTTAGCTTTCACACAAGGAGCGGTGTATAGCTCTGCACAATCAATGAGGATAGCTCATGGAAGTAATAACAACTCCGACACACTGGGACTGTGAGTGTAAAGAAAACTACATACACCCAAAGACTCTAGACTATTGTCCTAAATGTGATGTTTTCCAGGACGACCAACCTGATTCAATCCTATCTGAAGTTCAAAAAGCAACTTACATTAACACGTGTCATATGACCTTTGAGCAGAAAGAATCTTTAGTTCGCAAGTGGGCGCAAGACAATAACGGCATGACCTTAGAGGAATTTGTCGATACAGCCCAGCCAACAGTTGGCATGGACAACGCCATCGTTGTCAAATGGTGTGGTATGTGGCTAGTCATCGAAGCAGACGGTTATTGTCATTCCTAAATACTACTGATACCTCAAGACAAAGATTTAAACTTGTTAACTATATAGAAGAAACGGAGAGTTTATGACTTGGTACGCAATCCAAAAGCACTGGACCAAAACTTATGTTGACCATTACACCGTGGAAGCTGACTCTGAGCTTGCAGCACTTAACAAGTTGCAGGAAGCAATTGGCGATAAACTGGGCATAACTGCCCACCAGAAGTTTGTTGATGGTACAGATAAAACGGTGTTCGCCACAAGAACAAACTTACTTAAAACTACTGCATTACATCGGCATGACATCATGCCTTGCCGATCTTACTTTGACGAGCCATTTGAGGAGTGACTTATGAATGAGAATCTTATCCGTGACAACATGGAAAACAACGGCATTGACTATGACACAGCTTATAGTTTAGTCCGTGCTCAGGAATCAATCCACAAGGCTGTATCCATGTGCAACATAGATACATTAAAAATACTAAAAGAGTTTCATCCGCAACTCATTGAAATTGCTGTAGATTATGGCGTTAAAGCAAATCTGCGTAGCACTTTTGAGTAGCTTATCTATATTTTTTCTTGCCTATCTGTATTACCTAAACTACTATTTACTTTTCCCGGAGGGATTCATGGACGCAATGGAGTACCTACTTCACTTTTCAGACCTCGAAAACAAGTATTCTCAAGACCAAAATCAATTCGAGTTCTATAGTTTCATCGTTGCAACGCTTAGCCTTGAAGACCCCGTTAAACTCAAGCAGCTAGAAAACCAGTTCAGGAGGATTGAGCCAAATGTCGTTGCTTTACGAGCCATCCAAGACCACCATACCTCTTTACGAGACATCCAAGCCCACGATACCTCTGAAGAATGCCCTTTCTGAAATACTTCATGTAAGTACAGAGCATCTTTCTAAGCTAGACCAAGGTCTTTTACACACTTGCCCCAGCTTATACGTTATAGGTACTGACCCTTGTTTTATTCTTGTTCCTGAAGATGAAAACTCAGTATACCAAGAGCTAATTAACTACAGCTTTTCCTTTGCTTTTGTTAGTTTGCTGCAAGTCGCTAGAAGAAATGGCGCAAGCTACTTACATGTCTCTCCAGGTAACGATGTTATCTCTGGCCTGCATACTTTTTGCGAGCCTTTATGACGCAAGAAGAAAGAGACAAACTACGGGAAGAAATCGCCAAGCATACTAAAAAGTTTTTAGCCAAAGGCGGTGTTATTCAGCATATCCCACAAGGAGTGTGTAAAAGCTATGAGTTTCAAGACAAACGGCATTACAGTCTCCGCACATCAAAGGAAGAGAAATAATGCTAGTTACTATAGATTTTGAAACTTATTACTCCAAGGATGTAACTCTTACCAAACAAACCACAATGCAGTACATCCACCACCCTGACTTTAAGGTGTGGGGGTTAGGGATTAAGATAGAAGACTCCCCTACAGAGTGGTTTAGCGGTGACGAAGTTGATATGGCCCTTAGTAGTTTGTTATGGGAAGAAACAACTATTCTTGCCCATAACACAGCTTTCGATGGGGCTATACTCACCCGCATCTATGGATACAAACCTCAGTTCTATTTAGATACAGCTTCTATGGCTCGCGCCATGTATCCAGGCCACAGCTCATCTCTAAAAGCAGTCGCTGAAAGGCTGTTTCCAGACGATATTAGCATGAGGAAAGGCGATGCTCTTTCATCCGCTAAAGGGATTTATGACCTTCCCCCTAACTTAGAACAAGATATCGCTGACTACTGTATACAAGACGTAGAGCTGACTTACGCTATCTACAAGAAATGGGCAGACTTTCCGCAGTCAGAGCTAGAAGTAATTGATGCTACCATCAAGATGTTCACAGAACCCCGTATGATTCTTGACACGGAACAGGTAACAGCTATCCATCAACGAGAGAAAGCTGCCGCAGAACAGCTTATAGAGCTGTCTGGCTACTCTCGCGAAGACCTGGCTTCGAACTCCAAGTTTGAAGCTATCCTTGAGTCTCTTGGCATTGAGCCTCCTAAAAAGTTGTCCCCTGCTACTAACAAGTTAATTCCTGCATTCGGTAAGAATGACCCAGGCTTCCAGCAGCTGGTCAAAGATTACCCAGAGCATAAAGACCTGTGGGATGCACGTATTGCTACTAAGAGTAGGCTCCGCGAGACACGTGCCAAGCGCTTTTTAGAAGCTGCTAACCCGGATGGCACGATCTCAATTCCTTTGCGCTATTACGCTGCACACACAGGACGCTTTGGCGGGTCTGACAAACTTAATTTCCAAAACATGCCTCGCGGCTCTGAGCTAAGACGCTGTCTGAAAGCCCCAAAAGGCGAGCTGCTCTACGCTGTTGACCTATCCAACATCGAAGCTAGGATGCTTGCTTGGCTTGCAGGGCAAGACAGTCTCTTAGAGAAGTTCCGCTACGGCGTAGACGTATACTCAAGCTTTGCCAGTGACATCTATGGATTCGAAGTCAACGGTAAAGACTATCCCGAAGAACGGTTTGTTGGTAAAACAGCCGTTCTGGGTCTTGGCTACGGCATGGGCTGGAAGAAGTTCCAAGCTACCCTAGCCAGCGGAGGCGCTGGTCCACAGGTAAAACTTGACGATATGAAGTGCCAAGAAGTAGTTGCAAAGTACCGCGCTACTTTTTATTTGATTAACTACTTATGGGCGAAGTGTTCAGACTTCTTAGTCTGGATGACTACTAATAAATATGTCCCCCATAAAGTCCTTCAAATAGAGCCTTATAGGATAGTCCTCCCTAACGGGCTATCTCTTTACTACGAAAACTTACGACATACCTCTAAAGGCTATGTCTTTGATTCTCGCAACGGAGAAACATACACCTACGGCGGTAAGATCACAGAAAATATAGTCCAGGCTTTATCTAGACTTGTTATTACCGATGCAATCTTACGCATCAATAAGATCTCTGACTTCCGTGTTGTACTGACCGTACATGATGAAATCATAGTATCTTCTGCAAGCACAGACCATGCAGATGTCCTTCAAACAATTATCCATGAAATGACGAAAGCCCCAGAATGGGCCAAAGATATACCTCTTAATGCAGAGGGTAGTTATGGTGAGGCGTATTCTAAATGAGCAGACTAGTTTTAACTCGTGGTGTAGGGGATGAAGTCATTATCCATGAAGATGGCGAGACCCTATGTAAAATTTTTATTACCAGAATTGATCGTGGAAATGTGCGGCTATCGTTTGAAGCTTCAAAAAAAGTACGCATCGATCGAAAGGAGATTTTTGAAAGCAAGACAAAACGTGGCGAGGTGTAAGAATGCACATAACATTTCTTGAATCAGCCAATGGAAAACCTCTCGTTAAAGAAATTTCAACGAACTCTGTTACTCCATACCCTTACGTTAAAGAAGTTAACTCTTATACACACGAAATACACGACACTGCTGACTTTTATAAACATATAGTTTCACATGCAGCACTTGGCCATTGTCTTTTAAAAGGTAACACTAGACAGCAGCTATCTGAACAGAGCCGTGCTGGCCAAGTAGATAGGCGAGCCTTTACAGATATGCTTGTCTTAGATCTGGATGGGGTTGCTTTTGATGATTTTGTTATTAAGCCTACCTACACCGATGCAGACCTAGTTAGCGTAGCAGAGCTTGTAACTAACTACTTCCCGAAAGAATTCAGGAATGTTAGTTACATTGCCCAGGCTTCAGCTTCTTTTGGTAAGAAAGGCAACACTGTAAGTATGCACATCTTGTTCATGTTGACAGTACCTCTCGAACCTAAGTCTATAAAGCTGTGGCTACAAAACGCTAACTTTGATATCGATGTATTTCGCAGTCAAGTAGGATTGTCAGTTAACGGTTTGTCTTTAACATACCCTTTAGATATCTCAGTAGCTGACAATTCAAAGTTAATATTTATCGCCCCTCCCGTGTTCAATGGCATGGCAGATCAATTCCCTGACCAAAGCCATAGAATTGTGCATGTAATTAAAGAACACGAGAAGCTTCCCTTAGACAAATTGATGGCTTTGAACCCACAACAGGTCCACGAAAAACATGAAAAGTTAAAAGACGAACTAAGGAAAGAAGCTGGATTTAAGAAGAAAACTACCCAGCTACGCACTGTTAACATAGAGAACCGTGCGGAACAGGTAATTGTTAACCCTGATCGGATGTCCATTACCATTTCCAACACAAGCTATCTACCTTGGGTTAACTGCAATATTAACGGTGGCGATAGCGGCGCTTACTACTTTAACTTAGATAACCCTCATTACATGTTTAACTTCAAAGGCGAAGCTATCTTTGCTATTGAAGATGCTGACCCTGAATTTTTTGCAACCATACCTGACTTAGTAGACAACTTAAATAGAGGTAAAGAACGCGCCATGATTCCTTTAGTCATGCGCGACTTCAAAGCGGACGTTATTTACAACGGTATATACAACCCCAATATAGATCAGTTTAGTGACGAGTTCCCTCTCACTCCTAGTTCTCGCCAAGGCGTTGAATCCTTTATGTTTTCTCATGGCCGAACAGCCCCCGAATACATACCAGACGCTAACATTTATTTTGATCCAACAGACGATTCTCCTCCTAAGCTGCATACCGTTCCTTACGATATCAACTTGTATCGCAGATCTAAGTACATGTTGAATGAAGCAGCTGTCGATAAACCTTTAACAGTTGGCGAAGCACAAACTCTCAAGTGGCATTGCCCCACTATTTACAAAGTAATCATGCACATACTTGGTGACGGTGTTGAAGAGTTTGAATACTTCATAAACTGGCTGGCATTTATCTATCAAACTCGACAGAAAGCAATGACCGCCTGGGTACTGACAGGTGTCCAAGGAACAGGTAAAGGTTTATTTTACACGCGCATCCTTCGGCCTCTGTTTGGCATTGACCATGTGCCAATGAAATCGTTGCAGTCTATTGAAGAGCAATTCAACAGCTATATGCGACAAGCTATCTTTATGGTTGTTGATGAATTTCATATGGCTTCAGCTTCATCTGGCGCATCTAAAATGGCTGATAAGCTTAAGAACCAGATAACTGAACCGACTCTGACTATCAGGGCTATGCGCAGTAACCAGATAGAAGTTCAAAACTATACGAACTTTATATTTTTAACTAACAGGTATGATGCTGTTGCTTTAGACACTGGAGATAGACGCTACAATATAGCACCGCGCCAAGAGACAATGCTCAAAGACGCACATCCAGATGTATTAGCTAATCTAAAAGCAATAGACAAAGAGCTTTATGTGTTTGCGGGGCATCTAAAAGTTTTTAAAGTTAACGAGATGCTAGTCAAGACACCGATATTTAATGACGCTAAAGACGCTATGCGAAAAGCATCTATCTCAACTAATCAAGAATTCTTTGAAGCATTCAAGACAGGTGATATTGAATATTTTGAAGATGTCTTACAGCTTGACGTACACAATATTGCGCATGCTGGTGCAATAGAAGCAGCTAAACGCTTTGTTAAGTCTTGGGTAGCATACGCAAACGAAGATTTTGTAGTAATCCCACTAGACCATATGAAGACTGTATACAATGTAATGATTGCATCAGGCTCACAACAGCAACATTCACCTAAACAATTTTCAATGCTTGCGGGGCGTTATGGACTCAAGTCTGAAAGAAAACGCCCTAAAAATGGGGGCCGTGATGCTAAAGCTGCGAGAGGAGTTGTAGTTGAGTGGCGTAATGATAATGGTGCTAGGGAAAGATTGATCGAAATGTACTTCGATACCGCAGATAAAAAACTAATCGAGGTATAGTACATGTCAAACGAAATAACTAACGAACTCCCAGCGCACTTACAAGCGCAAGAGACTGGTCCAATAGAACTAGGGCTTGTCCCCCAGTGGTCTTACTCTGCACTTAAAGTGTACGAAGAATGCCCGTATCGCACCTATATAGCTAAGGTTAGGAAAGTAAAGGAACCATCTTCCCCCGCTGCTGACAGAGGTACTCAAATCCACCAGGAAGCAGAAGACTATGTCAAAGGAGAGTTAGGTGAACTGCCTACCAGTCTTAAGAAGTTTAAATCCTCATTTGAAGAACTACGTGAACTTTTTGCTGAAGCTAAAGTAGAACTCGAAGGAGAATGGGGATTTACTATTGATTGGGGTGTAACAGGATGGTTATCACCAGATACATGGGCACGAATTAAACTAGATGCTCTTGTAAACGAAGACGAAACCTCTGCGCGAGTTATTGATTATAAATCAGGAAAGAAATTTGGTAATGAAATATCTCATGCGCAGCAATGTTTGCTGTATGCAATTGCAACATTTCTCCGTTACCCACATTTTGAACACGTACAAACAGAGCTTTGGTACATAGACAAAGGTGAGACCACAACAAAAACATGGTCACGAGAAGCTGCAATGGTGTTCCTTCCTGGGATATACCAACGAGCAATTACGATGACTACTGCTACAAGATTCGATCCAAAACCCAGCTCCTCTGCATGTAGGTGGTGTAGCTTTAAACAAGGCGAAGAGCCTGAATGCCAATGGGGCGTTGACTAAAAAGGAATAACCCATGACTCCTGAACTTGCTGAACTTTTGTATGATCATGAATCGTCACAGCTAGAAAACGAGTTCGAACAATTTCTGTTTTCTAAAGACTACAAAATACGCTGCGAAGAAAAGTACACAGAATTGTTACACGACAATGACTTTCTTTTCGAAGCTGTCGGTGGCGAAGGTATTTTGCATGTTAATGACAAACATAAAGCACACATATCAAAAATACGTAAAGCTTTGTTTGCTAGGGACTATGCAAAACTTGGCGAACTTTTGTGTAACCAAGTTGAGTTTTATCTTAAACCTACTATACAACGGCAAGTTGAGGAGGAATGGGAGCCAGAATGCAGAGAATAACCACGCTTATTATTCTTATCAGTTTATTTACTATAGCAATAGCTATAGTAGGCGAAGCAATACAATTACTAATCATTGCAGTTGCGCTCGCTGTATTAGTATTTTTATTAGCCCAAGGAATTGGAGATGATCGCTAATGTAATTAATAAATTATACATAGCTTTTGAATTTTATATTCTGTACAAAAAACTCAAATCAACCCAGGAGGGAGGTATGATAAAAGAAGGCATAATCAAACGTATTCACGTTAACCAACATCATATAAAAGCTAATGCTAAAGATGACGGTCAACGTCCAGTCCTAACAATCAAAACAAGCAAAAGCAACGTAACTTGTAACGCCGTAAATATTAACGGCCCAAGCAAGCTTGTTTACAGTAAAGACAAACCACTTTCATGTGGTGCAAAAGTCTGGGTCGAAACCACTTCTCAAGTATCATATCAATAGGAGTATGCTATGGTAGCCGCCGGTGTAATTTCAGCTATCGGTTTTTTATTTCTCGTATTTAAACTCGGTATTCGTAAAGTAATTAACTACGACATCTTTTTCGACATTGCTATTACAGCTGTCCTTCTTGCGTCATTTGCCGGTACATTCTCTGGCATGTTCGCAGCAATGATTGGCGGTTTAATAGTATCAATTGTTCTGTTTGTTATGAAACGCACCATGCGTCACGAACAGCTTATGCTCGTCAAAACAAACTCATTCCCCTATCGTAAAATTACGTGGGTCATGGTTGATCCATGATCGGGCGTATGTTCTATAAATCAGAAGATGGTCTTATAGAGTACAAGATTGTTACTGACCCAGAAGAAGCTATGTACTGGGTAACCTACAAGCTAAAGCTTAGTAACATAAAAATCCTCACCAAATGCGATAGATCAACAGCTGCCAAGTACAGGCGCGAAATCTTAGAAGACATAAAGTCTACATACTAAGGAGAATAGCTATGCCAAACTGGTGTAACAATGTAGTAAATGTTCAAACAACCAACGTACAAAAACTTTCTGATTTAGTTGAAGCAGCATCTGAAGACCGATTACTAAGTTTTTTAGTTCCACCACCTAATAACTATGATGTCCCTTCTAACGATCCTGATCCTGTTTTGCCTGCTTGGTATACGTGGAATGTTAAAAACTGGGGTACAAAATGGGATATTAACTATTGTGAGGTACATGAACAAAGCCCAACTGAAGTTATATTAAAATTTGATTCAGCTTGGGCACCTCCCACAGAAGCTTTTATAGAAGGGGCTTCAACTCATGGTTTTAGTTTTCGCATGCACTGGTATGAACATGGTCTGGAGATGTTAGGAACCGCCGAAATAGAACCTAATTCTCATTCTATTCAATACGAAGACATGCATTCTCCTACTGCCGAACTAGATGAAATGTTTGGTATTACAGAATTTTTAAAAGAGGAAGCACACGCATGAAAGAACCATCTAGACCATTTACCCTAGAAATGTACTTAGACAAACTAAATGACATAGCTAAAAAAGTACCCGGTGCTAAAGACATGGTAATGATTTACAGCTGCGATGAAGAAGGTAACAACTATGACTTACTGCCTTACTTACCAGCGCCTTTCTACTTTGACCCTGAAACTTTTCAGATTGATCATCATGAAGAGAAACCTGTTAACGCTATTTGTGTGAACTAATATGGATATTCTAATTGGTTGTGAGTACAGCGGAATAGTTCGAGAAGCCTTTAGGAAGAAGGGACATCGTGCCTACTCTTGCGATTTATTGCCCGCCGATGACAACTCAGAGTGGCACATACAGAATGATGTTGTCAAAGCAATAAATGAATCATTCAATTGGGATTTAATCATATTACACCCACCTTGTACGGCCCTGGCCGTTTCAGGTAATGCGCATTACGCA
>Ga0255757_10000272_pt1 | contig 49942 bp, 46 predicted proteins | sample 071ome_27_FD_179957 | JGI IMG/M metagenome (GOLD analysis project Ga0255757, IMG submission 179957) | Coastal salt marsh microbial communities from the Groves Creek Marsh, Skidaway Island, Georgia - 071409AT metaG (version 2) | ecosystem: Environmental > Aquatic > Marine > Intertidal zone >...
TAGTTTGGCCAGAGTGTCACAAAAACCGTAGGGCATGCCCATGACACGGCCAACGTCTCGCACTACGGCTCGAGCGGCAAGCGTGTTGTAGGTAATGATTTGAGCCACTTTGTCCGCCCCATATTTTTGACTGACGTATTCAATGACTCGATCGCGTCCGACCATACAGAAATCGATATCAAAGTCCGGCAGGGATACCCGCTCCGGATTAAGAAATCGTTCAAATAGCAGCCCATGTTTAATTGGATCTAATCGGGTAATCCCAAGCGAGAAGGCCACTAATGAACCCGCCCCGGAGCCTCTCCCTGGTCCCACGGGAACACCGTTGGCCAACGCCCAACGAATGAAATCCGCCACGATTAAAAAGTACCCGGCAAATCCCATTCGGTTGATGGTCTCAATCTCCGAAGCAAGCCGATCCCTGTAGATTTGTGAATCCTCCAGAGCGTGTCGCTTTAGGTAAGTGGTGAGCCCCTCTTGCGACAAGGTGGCCAGTTCCGTATCCGCCGTGTCTTCATCCGACAGAGGGAATCGAGGCATATGCGTCGTTTCAAAATCCAAAAACACATTGCAGCGCTTGGCGATCTCTACCGAGTTCGTCAATGCACTGGGCAGATCCGTGAAGAGTTCGTTCATCTCCTTCGCCGAGCGAAGATATTGTTGAGCGGTGAACAGCCGGGGCCGTCGAGGATCATCCAGAATGCGGCCCTGATGAATACAGGTACGTATCTCGTGGGCTTCGAAATCTTCGGGTGTCAGGAAGCGCACCGCATTTGTAGCCACCAGCGGAGCGCCCGTTTCACTCGCAACGTCGAGCACATTCTGCTCGTAGGCAGACTCCTCCCCCCGGCCAATTCGGGAGATTTCCAGAAAAAATCCGTCCGGAAAAAGTTGTAGTCCCTGGCGCACCGCCTCTACGGCCTCTGGACGATGGCCTGCAGCGAGAAGCCTGCCTACTTCGCTATGGGCGCCAGCGATCACAATAACCGACTCACCCAGGCCTGCCATTTGGGACTGACGGACAAGCAGCTTATCGTCAGCACGAGGCATGGTGTACAAGTCCGTGAGCAACGCGCTTAATCGCCGAAACCCTAGGTTATTACGGCATAACAGAGTCACGCGGCCATGCGATGCCTCCCCATTGAGTTGGGCGTCCAGTTCAACTCCAAAGATGGGCTTTACACCAGCCTCGAGGCAAGACCGGTAAAACTTTACCGCCGCATACAGATTCCCAAGATCCGTCATCGCCACGGCCGGCATGCCGCCCTCGGCGACACGAACACCCAACTCCTTGATCCGCACAATCCCTTCGCTTAGGGAATACTCCGTGTGTACGTTAAGATGAACAAAGCCGGATTCAGACATGACTTGCGAGGGGTCGACTAGGCGCTTGGGTGCAATATCTCACTGACTGGAGCGAACGTTCGTCGATGCACGGCGCATACTCCCAGAGTCGATAGGGCCAGGATGTGTTCTCTCGTAGGATACCCTTTGTTTCGGGCGAATGCATAACCCGGAAATTCCCGATCAAGACGGGACATATATCGATCCCGGTACTCCTTGGCAATGATAGAGGCGGCCGAGATAGACGGCTCCAGGTAATCGCCACCTACGATAGCGGTCGCTGGAACATCGCACCTGGGCAGATGCTTGCCGTCCACCAGCACGTGCGCAGGTCGAAGCGGTAGACACAAAATCGCCCTACGCATGGCCAACAAGGAGGCGTGATGAATATTCAGCCGATCGATCTCAGCCACCTCGGCGATGCCAATGGTCCAGGCGAGCGCTCGCTGCCGCAAAACCGCCTCAGCCCTCGCGCGCTTTTTTGCACTCAGACGCTTTGAATCATCGATCATGATGTCTGACAGATCTGCCAACGGGTCCAGAATCACCGCTGCCGCTACGACGGGACCCGCCAGCGGGCCGCGACCAACCTCATCTACCCCCGCGACGAGAGGCCTGGACGAGCGCAGCTTCATGGTTCGCGAGAGGCCTGACTAAGCTCCACGACAGCCTCTGCAACGAGCCGGTTCGTATCAAGATCCAACGTGTCTCGAATCGACCTTAGTGAGGACGAAATTGCTTGAGCTTTATTGTGGTCCTTCAGTAGATCGAGTAACGCCTCAGCAATCGCAGAAGGTGTCGCCTGGCTTTGCAAAAACTCGGGAATGATTGGCTCAGGAAGCAGATGGTTCGGCATCGAGACCTTGTCCGTCTTGGCGAGCAATCGTGCCAAACCATACGAAGACCACGACACTCGATACGCCACCACCATCGGGGTTCCCGCCAGCGCTGCCTCCAGGGCTGCCGTCCCTGACGCCAGCAAGGCCACATCGCTCGCCGCCAATACCTCTCTGGCCCGTCCGTTCAGCAGCATGACCTTGTGCTTTACAGGCTCAAGACGAACGGTTTCCGTCAACACGTCGCGCATCCGCTCGCTCGCCAGAGGAACGATAAAACGCACATCTGGACGCCGCTCTGCGACACGCTTGATAGTTTCAATAAATATCGAGCCGAGTCGTTTTACCTCAGATTCACGACTGCCCGGCAGAACGGCAACGACTGTCGCATCAGGGTCGATATGAAGCGCTCGTCGTGCAGCACCCCTTTCCAGGCCAGCGATCTCCCGGGCCGCCGGGTGGCCTACGCAGACCGCGGGGACGTTTCGTTCTCGATAAAATGTTTCCTCAAATGGAAACAACACAAGCATCTTATCAACGGCGTTTCGGATCTTCCTTAACCGGTAACTGCGCCAGGCCCAGACGGTAGGACTTACAAGGTGGGCTGTGGGTATCTTTGCCCGACGTAAACGCTTCTCTAGCGAGAGATTAAAGTCTGGAGAATCGATACCCAGAAAAAGATCCGGCGGGTCGGCAAGCAAGTCCGCCAAGAGCCGTCGTCGAACAGCCAAGGCTCGGGGGAGTTTCCGAAAAAGATCTTCGACACCCATGACCGATAGGTCATGGATGTCACAAAGGCTGTTTAATCCAAGACGGGTCATCTCGGGACCGCCTATCCCCCGAACGTCAACGTCCTGATAGATTTGCCGCAACGCCGCCAAGACACCTGCCCCCAGTCGATCTCCTGAGGGCTCCGCGGCCACGACAGCCAAACGCAAACGCGAGATCAAGCCAGAGCCCTAGCGGATAACACCCCGCTCCGACGTCTGAATGAATTGAAGAAGCGCTTCACAGTGTGAGTTGTTTTCGATCCGGCCGCGACCAACGTCATCTGATTGATCGTTCTTCCCGTCATATCCGCCCTCACCAATGTTGCGAAAGGCGCGCCGATACGTTCTCTTTAAGGCCATGATCGTGTCCTCGTCAAAATGACGGCGCCGCAAGCCCCGAAGGTTTAATCCGAAGGTCTTTGCGGGGTTCCCGGCAACTATCGTATATGGCGGCACGTCCTTCAGGCAGACCGTTCCGATACCCGTAAGTGCGTGCGCACCAACCCGGCAGAACTGGTGCACGAGACTGAATCCCCCAAGAATGGCGTAATCCCCCACCTCTACATGCCCGGCGAGACTTGCGCCATTGGCAAAGATAATGTGATCACCAAGGGTGCTGTCATGCGCGACATGGCTATAGGCCATGATGAAATTATGGCTACCGATTCGGGTGACGCCAGAACCTCGGGGTGAAGTCGAACCCCGGTTTAGGGTCACATACTCCCGCACAATATTGTTATCGCCCATGTGCAAGGTCGTTTTCTCGCCGTTGTAGCCTGCGAACTGTGGATCGTCGCCGATAGACGCAAATGAGTAGATATGATTATCTCTACCGATATGCGTGCCCGACCTCACGACCACGTGCGAGTCAATTTTGGTTCCCGAGCCAATAACGACATCCGCCTCGACGATGGAGAAAGGTCCGATCGATACGTCGCTATGAACAGTGGCTTCGGGATGGACCAGCGCGCTAGGGTCTATCACTCGATGGGCCTATGAGTGAAGAGCACATCGGAGGAGCAGACGATTCGGTCGTTCACCTCAATTTGGCCCGAGCAACGCCACAGCGCTCGCCGTTGCGCCTCCAGACGAACCGTGATCATCATCTGATCTCCCGGCTCAACAGGTGATTTGAATCGAGCTTTGTCGACGCCGGCAAAAAGATAGACGTTTTTCTGATTCGCTTTTGCGTCGATGATGAGGCTCACTAGAATCGCTGACGCCTGCGCAATACTCTCGAGCATCAGCACACCCGGAAACACAGGACGATAGGGAAAGTGCCCCTCGAAGAACGGCTCGTTTACCGTTACGTTTTTCAATGCGACCAGTGATTCCCCCGGCGTGTGCGAAACGACCCGATCAATCAGCAAAAAGGGGTACCGATGGGGCAAGATCTCCCGAATGCGGTGGATGTCTATGTTATCGGCCACGCTATACCCCTACTCTAAGCTCCCTATGTTCCCTTCGGAGGATCGACTGGATCCAACCCATTACTTAAACGCGTCACGCACTGGGTTATTGGGTCAGTTGCGCCAGACGCTCAAGCACCTGCTCGGTGATATCAACCGCATCGCTTACGTAGACCGCCTGCTCGACCACAAGATCGAATTTTTTATCTCGCGCCAGATCAACGATGACCTCGCGCACCAGGGTCTGTAGCCTTGCTAACTCCTCGTTTCTTCTCAGATTGTAATCTTCCCGAGCTTCCTGCTGAGAGCGTGCCAAGCGCCGCTTCTGGTTTTCAATGTCTCGTTGCCGCGTTTGGGCCGTGGTGGCATCCATTACCAGGATATTTTTCTCCAGATCCGCTTCCATTTCCTGGATACGGTTGTGCAAGTCCTTCAACTCGTCGTCGCGCGAGCGAAACTCATCTTCCAGCTTCTTGAGGGCCTGCGCACCCTGGGGCGCCTGCTCAATGAGCCGCACCGGATCGACAAATCCAATGCGCGCCGTTTGCTGAGCAACGGCCCAAGAGGAGGTCAAGAACAGGCTCGCGATCCCCACCGCGCGAAGAAGAGAGATCGATCTAAGAGTCACCGCTTTCAATGTTTTGGTCATGGCAAACGAGTAGGGTTAATTAGCGTAGCAGGCTTCCGAGTGTAAACTGAAACTTTTTCACGTCGTCACCCGGTTCGTCATTCAACGGAAAGGCGTATGTCAGGGAAATAGGGCCAACGGGTGAGAACCAGTGAAAACCACCGCCAACGCTCATGCGGATCTGTCCAAAATCAAAATTGGAGGTATCGGCAAACACCTGCCCGCTGTCAAAAAAGAGACTGAGTCGTTTATCGCGTCCGTCGTCAAAACCTGGTACCGGGAAAAACATCTCGGCATTGGCCACGGTTCGCAGTGACCCACCGAGAGGCGACTTATCTGAACCGGAGCTTACAGGGCCGAGTGATCGGGACTCAAAGCCCCGCACGCTCGAGGCGCCACCGGCATAGTAATTTTTGTAAAACGGCAGTTCGGAAAGCCCGCTGTATCCTGCTCCATACCCTACGTCTCCCCGAACATTAAGCATCAGTTCGCCCACAAGGTTGAGGAAGAAACTACCTCTGGCGTACAGCTTGTAATACTCCAGATCACTACCTGGCACGGTCATCTCGGCCGAGACACTCCGGAAGGAGCCCTTCTGAGGGAAAAATATGCTATCCCGAGTATCCTTTGAAAAAGAGGTGGAAAGATTGAGGTCGAGGTTTTTTGGATACCGATCGATAAACGATTGATATTCTGGCGGGGTATTGGTCGTTCCCTCCAGTTTCACATCTTCAAGGGCTCCGCTTAGTGTCCAGGCGTTGTATTCCGACATGGGTATGCTGTAGCGAAGCCCCCCGCCCGTGGTCTCGGAAAGGTAATCCGCTGAGTTGGCCGACGCGGTATCGGTCTTCTGCCGATTAACAAAAATGGCCCGGCTGACACCCTCGGCCGTGACATAGGGATTTCGATACTCGATGTCGAAAATTTGATCGATTTTCGATACCTCAGCATCAAACTTGATCTCCCTTCCTGTGCCAAACAGATTACCGCGCTGAACCTGCGCCACCAGAAATATCCCGTCGGAGTCCGCGTACCCGGCGCCAAACATAAAGTTGCCGGTGGGTCGCTCTTTTACGAAAACCGAAAGATCAATTTGATCTGTCGCGCCGGCAACAGGCGACAGATCGATCCGGACGTCTTCAAAAAACCCAAGCCGGGTAATGCGCTCTCTCGAGCGACGAACTTTCTCGGCCGAGAAAACAGAGGCCTCCAGTTGGCGCATTTCACGGCGAATGGTGTCGTCCAGAGTGGATTGATTCCCGCTAATATTTATCTTGCGCACATACACAAGGGGACCGGGATCCACCGCGAAGATGAAGTCAACGGTCTGTTGCTGATCATTGATATCGGTAATCGCGTTCACATTCGCAAAGGCGTACCCCTTGTCCGCAAGCTTAGCCTCAATCGCCGTCCGGGAAGAGACGAGACGCCTTTGTGAGAAGGGTTCACCCGTGGGCATATTAATGAGCGATGCGAGATCCTCCGCCGAGAAACCCCCACCGCCCTCAACCGTGACCGCGCCGACGGCAAAAAGGCCTCCCTCATTGACTGAGAGGGTGATAAAGATGTCCTGCTTGTTTTGGCTGATGGACACATCCGACGAAACCAGCTCAAAATTCATGTACCCTCGATCTAGATAGAAGCTTCGAACGGCCTCAAGGTCCGCTATCAACTCCTCCTTGCTGTAACGCCCAGTTTGAGAAAGGAAGCTGTGCCAGCTCTCCTCTCCCAGAGACATTACCGACCGTAATTCCTTATCGGTAAAGATCTCGTTCCCAACGATATTGATCTCCCGGATGCGCGCGACCCGCCCCTCATCAATGGTTATCGATATCGCCACGCGATTGAGGTCGAGCGGTGTGACGACGGTGTCCACCTTTGCCGAGTAGCGGCCTTTACTGAAGTAATTCTCCTGAATGGACTTGACCAATTGGTCCAGCAGCGCCTCTCTGAATACCCGCCCCTCGCTTACCCCCACCTGGAGCAAGGCTTCCTGGATCTTTTCGTCCTTTATGTCTTTGTTGCCAGAAAATTCAACGGTGGCAATCGCGGGCCGCTCGGAGACCACCAAAATCAGAACGTTACCGTCCTGTCGAACTTCCACATCGCGGAAAAAACCTGTTGAAAAGAGGGCCTTGATCGACTGGTCAATCAGGACTTCGTCTGCCCGATCCCCCACCTTGATCGGCAGATAGTTAAAAATGGTGCCGGTTTCAATATTCTGAGCGCCCTCAACGCGGATATCCTCGACGATGAAATCGGCAAAGGACCACGAGCTGAACATCAGCAATACAGCAAATCCGAGGATCCTGAGGCGGGAAACAAGAGGGGTTGACGGTGTCATGCTATGCAAATCATACAAACAGGCCGGATAAATCATTATAAAACGCTAGACCCATCAACACGACAATTATCGAGATACCTAATTGCTGGCCCCACATCATCACGCGCTCCGGAATAGGCCTACGGGTGATGCCCTCAATCAGAAAGTAAACGAGATGCCCACCGTCTAACACCGGAATGGGAAGAAGATTAATCAGGCCTAAACTGACACTGAGCACCGCCAGGAAAGCGAGGAATTGACTCAGTCCAAGACTGGCAGACTGGCCCGCAAACCGCGCGATAGTGATTGGTCCACTGAGATGCTCGGTGGACGATCGTCCAGAGAGCATTTGTGCGAAGAGCTTGACGGTTACCGCGCTCATGATCCAGGTGGTCTCCGCGCCTTTTAAAAGTCCCTGCACAGGCCCATACCGAGTGTCCACAAGGTACGGATCCAACGCCGGTGGTTCCGGCGCAAAAACGCCAATGCGCCCGACGGTCTGACCCTCGTTTTCGACCGAGTCCGGGATTATCGTGAAATCCAGTAACGCGCCGTCGCGCTCAATCTGAAACCGAAGGCTTTGGCCGGGATGGCTGGCAATCTTCTCAACCAACGCCTGCCAGTCATCGATCTGCTGCCCATCAATCCCGCGTACGCGATCATTCTGAACCATGCCGGCTCGGGCCGCCGGCCCATCTGAGACCACCCCTCCGATGGTTGGAGGGTACACCGGTAAGCGAGGCGTAATTCCAATAAGTCCAGATAACACAGAGGGCGAGAATGCGGCATCCGAGAGTTGAGACACGCTCACGGCTAGCGATTTCTGCGCTCCGTCTGATCGTTCGACGTCGAACTCGATCGGATTGGCACGCCCGATCTCATTCATGAGGTAAAGCCGATGCTCCGACCAGCCGAAGACCGGTCGGCCATCAATAGCGAGAATGCGATCCCCCTTCTCGAATCCCGACTGCTCGGCGAGACTGGCCGGCGCAACGCGCCCCACTACGGGATCAAGGTCCTGGGAGCCCAGGACGCCGATGATCCAATAGAGGATCACAGCCAGGATAAGGTTGGCCGCCGGACCCGCAGCCACAATCAACACGCGGCGGGTGAGACTTTTTCGGTTGAAGGCTTGATGCCGCTCTGCGGGTGCTACCTCTCCCTCGCGTTCATCGAGCATTTTCACGTACCCGCCGAGCGGGATCAGACCAACGACATACTCAGTGGCGTCAGGCCCTTTCTGGCGTCGCCATATCGTTCGCCCGAAGCCTACTGAGAATCGCAACACCTTTACGCCAGCCCATCGAGCGACAATGAAATGGCCAAATTCATGAAAGCTAACCAGCACCGCGACCGCAATCAGAAAAAACACCAGGCTGTTTAGAGAATCAAGCGCCATTCAAAACCTACCTTACTGATCTCATCTTCAGGGCCTCGACAGCCAAATGCCGGGCGTTCTGGTCGACCCCAAGCGCATCGTCAAGACCGTTGATCACGGGACAGTCCGAGCGCTCCATAACGGCCTCAACCAATACCGGAATATCCACAAACCTCAATCGGCCGGACAGAAAGGCCTCCACGGCTACCTCATTCGCCGCGTTTAGCACAGCAGGCATCCCTTTTCCTATTCTTGCCGCCTCTCGAGCAAGACGAAGACAGGGAAACCGGGCGACATCGGGTTCTTCGAAATCCAATCTCGACACCTCAATTAAATTTAGCGTGGGCGCGCCCGAACGGATTCGGCCCGGAAACGCCAAGGCATGGGCAAGAGGAATCCTCATATCGGGAGACGCCATTTGAGCCAGTACAGAGCCATCGACGTAATGTACCAGCGAATGGATAACGCTCTGTGGATGGATCACCACGTCAATTTGACTCTCGGGTAAGTCAAAGAACACACAGGCCTCAATCAACTCAAGCCCCTTGTTCATGAGCGTAGCGGAGTCAACCGTAATCTTTGGGCCCATCTGCCAGTTTGGGTGCGCAAGGGCTTCCTTAATCGTCACCGACTTCAAATCAGGAGCAGGTGTGCGTATAAATGGGCCACCCGAAGCGGTTAGCGTGATCCGGGAGATGGGAGATTGATCCGAAGTCGGTACCGCGCCCAAATCGCCCCGACTTAGGTTGGTCTGATGGGCTTCAGGAAGGCACTGAAAAACGGCATTGTGTTCGCTGTCGACAGGCAGTATGACTGCCTTGGCCGCCCGCGCCTCTGCGCGAAGCAGCTCACCGCACATCACAAGAGGCTCCTTGTTTGCAATCAATACCCGCTTGCCTGCCTGCACGGCTGCCAACGTTGATGATAGCCCTGCGGCGCCAGCTATCCCGGCGACCACCGTATCGACCTGCTCGCTTTGCACGAGCTCAATCAAACCGGTCGGGCCAGATAGCACTCGACAGTTAAGGCCGGCGCCGAGCACTTGGGAGCGAAACAACGTCGCTTTCTCGTCCGCCACACATACCCCCGCGGGAGAGAACTCTCTCGAAATGGCAAGCAGCCGATCCGTATTGCGCCATCCGGCAAGCGCCACGGTCCGTATGCGATCCGGGTGCAATCGCGCCACGTCGAGCGTGCTTTTGCCGACAGAGCCGGTTGCCCCCAATACGGCCAGGTGAGAGGGAGAATTCAAGGCTGATTCATCCCGCTGTTCATCACACCGGGTACACAAGCAACAGCAAAGCGCTAAACACAGGGGCAGCAGCCAACAGGCTATCGATGCGGTCTAGGATGCCACCATGCCCAGGCAGGAAAGATCCGCTGTCTTTCTTGCCAGAGACTCGCTTAACCATGCTCTCAAAAAGATCGCCAAGGACGCTGATGGCGGAACAGAAAGCAATCCCGATCACTACCGCGAGCGTAAGTTGGGACTGGACAATACCCCACCCTATTAAGCCGCTGGTGCAGGCGGTCCCGATGACCAAGCCACCGATAACACCCTCCCAGGTCTTTCCCGGGCTGACGGAAGGCGCCAATTTGTGTTGACCCCATTTCCGACCCACTACGTACGCCCCAATGTCACTCCCCCAGACCAGAAGGCACAGGGCAAACAAGAACAAGACCCCATCGGGAAAATGCTGATGGACGAACGGAATGCAGGCTAAAGCAGGACAAACGACAATCAAACCCATCCCCGCGGTCGGGTGTAGCGAGTACCGGGAGCCTTTCACAGAGACCCACGCCACCCACGCAAGCAGCGCCACCCAGGCCAAAGCGATTACGGCCACAGCCATGGGATAATGTCGATAGAAGACCGCGATGCCAATCGTCAGTGCGAGCGCGAGCACGCCCCATAAAGCGCTACCGGCAGCAGATGGTGGAATCTTCGAAAGGCGAGTCCATTCTGCCATCGCTCCTGACGCCACCAACCCTGCCAGTCCGGTCACCCACTTAGGGCCTCCAAACGCAATAGCGCCCGACACAATCGTTGCAAGGACCGCTCCGGTGAGGACTCTCTTACCGAGCTCTTCCATCAGCAGGTGCTCTCGTCAACCTGCTCTTGGGTTCTTCCAAAACGCCGTCTTCTTGAGCGATAGGCTTCGAGCGCCTCGTTGAATGCGGCCTCATCAAAATCCGGCCACAACGTGTCGCTAAAGAACAGCTCGGTGTACGCCAGTTGCCAAAGCAGAAAATTACTGAGCCGAATTTCGCCGCCCGTGCGAATAAATAAATCCGGATCAGGCATATCCCCAGTAGAGAGTCGCCCACTGATGAACGACTCGGTGATGTCGCTGGCGGTCAAAACGCCTTCATTACACTCACTGGCCAGCGCGCGGGCCATTTCGGCAATCTCCCACCGCGCGCCGTAATTAAGGGCAATAGTCAACGTCAGGCCGGTGTTCTTGGCCGTCCGACTCTCCGCCTCTTGCACCTGCGTCGCAAGGGTTGAACCAAAGCGCGCAAGATCACCGATGACCTTCAAGCGAACATTATTGGCATGGAGGCGCTTAAACTCCTTTTGCAGCGAGGTTGTCAGGAGTGTTTTGAGAAAGCTAACCTCTTCTTCAGGACGACGCCAGTTTTCGCTGCTAAACGCGAACAGTGTTAGGTAAGAGATGCCCGCACGCGCACACAGGGTCGTCATTTCCCGAGCGGCGTCTACTCCTCTTCGATGGCCCTGAACGCGGGGCAGTCCCCGCCCCTGCGCCCAGCGGCCGTTTCCATCCATCACCACCGCCACGTGGGTGGGCAAGTCCATGTTCTGGGTCATGTGTCGACTCGGGCGCGGATCAAGGGTCTCTCATGCAGACAGTTAAGCTTAGACCTCCATGACTTCTGCTTCTTTTTCAGCCACCAAGGCGTCAATCTTAGCGACGAACCGGTCGGTCACTGCCTGCATTTTCGCTTCCGCACGCTTCTCGTCGTCTTCGCCAATTGCTTTTTCTTTAACCAATTCTCGAAGGTCCCCCAAGGCGTCTCGCCTGATGTTTCGCAGCGCGACCTTGCCGGTCTCTCCCTCCTGTCGAACGATCTTGGTCATTTCCTTGCGCCGCTCCTCAGTCAAAGGCGGCAGCGGTATTCGGATCACCTCACCAGCGGTCACCGGATTCAATCCCAGGTCGGACTCCATGATCGCCTTCTCAATCAACGGAATCATGTTCTTTTCCCAAGCCTGAATCACAAGGGTTCGAGCGTCGCCCACGCTTACTGTGGCGGCCTGCGCAATGGGCACCTGTGAGCCGTAATAATTAACCGATATATGATCAAGTAATGTGGTACTGGCTCGGCCTGTGCGAATTCGGGCGAACTCTTGTGTCACGGCGTCCGTGCTCTTCGTCATTCGCGCTTCAGCATCGTCAAGAATATCTTCGATCATTGATGGTCCCCTTCATTCTCCAGAAGCGTGCCGATAGAAATATCGGACATGGCATTGGCCAAATTTTCTTCTATACCCAAATCGAGCACCCGCAGACGCAGACCATGATCTCGGCAAAGTGTCAGGGCCGTCATGTCCACAACAGCAAGCGATCGTGCGATCGCCTCATCAAAACTCAGGCGGTCATACCGCCTGGCTGAAGGGTTTTGCTCCGGGTCACTCTCGAAGACACCATTTACCCGGGTCGCCTTAATGACCGTATCCAGCCCAAGTTCGAGCGCTCGGAGGCAGGCGGTGGTATCGGTGGTGAAGAAAGGATTGCCTGTACCACCGACCAGGATAGGGACTCGACCCTCTGCAAGATCCGATTGCGCCTGAGCCGGCGAGAAGACCGGGATCACACCGTCCAGCGGTAAGGCCCCAAAGACCGGGGCACCAACTCCTTGGTCTCGCAGACAATCACTAAGCAGCAGGCCATTCATCATGGTCGCAAGCATACCGACTTGGTCCGCGGCTGCCCGGTTGGTTGTCCAGGAAAGCGTGCTCGCACCGCGGAAGAGATTGCCGCCGCCAACCACTACCGCAAAGACGCCTCCAACGGCACGAGCCTTGACGATCTCTGCGGCTATATATTGAAAGGCGCTGTCATCAACACCCTTTCCTTCGGGTCCGCCCAACGCCTCCCCTGAAAGCTTTATCAGACAGCTGCCCGCAGGCGAGCCGTGACCCGCCGGCATCGTTTATCCGGCCTTTGCTTGCGCCATCACCTCGGCGACAAAATCATCCGTGCGCTTTTCCAGTCCTTCACCCACCTCAAATCGAAGCATGGCGCTGATTGAAGCGCCCTGTTTGGAGAGCAACTCACCCACCGAGGTGTCGGGGTCTTTCACGAAAGGCTGGCCGAGCAGCGTGTTCTCTTTTAGAAATTTCTTGACGCGACCCTCAACCATCTTTTCGACGATTTCCGCACTTTTGCCGCTTTCGGCCGCTTGTGCACTGTAGATCTCTCGCTCGCGAGAGAGAACGTCGCCCGGCATATCGGCTTCACTGATACAGACGGGACGTGTCGCCGCCACATGCATAGCAATATCGCGACCCAGATCCCCGGACCCTGTCCCACAGATCAACACACCAATGCGTGAGCCATGGAGGTACCCGGCCACCTGCCCGGCTTCACCAGTTACCACCTCAAACCGTCGCACCGCAATGTTCTCACCGATTTTCGCGATAAGCGCCTGACGTGCCGCCTCAACCGCCTGCCCGCTAGACAGCATGACCCTGTTCAATGCGTCAACATCGGCCGGATCATGCTCCATAACAGCGTCGGCTAGATCCCGGGCAAATTGCTGGAATGACTCGTCTTTCGCGACAAAGTCAGTCTCGCAGTTCACCTCCAAAATCACGCCCCTAGAGGCTTTTGGGTTAATCGCCAACTCCACGACACCCTCCGCCGCTATCCGTCCAGCTTTCTTTTCCGCGCTGGCCGCGCCCTTTTTTCTGAGCAGATCAACGGCCGCATCAAGATCCCCGTCGGTCTCTCCTAAGGCCTTTTTGCAATCCATCATACCGGCTCCAGTTCTCTCCCGGAGCTCCTTCACTTGACTAGCAGTAATCACAATCTCTTCCTGTATTTCAGTTCCCGAAGGAGTTTGGTGCCTGCACCTAAGCGGGCGTTCCGCCAGGGGAGGCCTCGTCCGAGACGACCTCAGGGGTGGGTGACTCATTAGCGGGTTCTTCAGTAACCGCTGCCGACGGCTTTCCGACGACGGCCAGCTCCTCGGTCACTTCCACATAATCATCAGCGTCGCCCTCAATAGTCTGCGCAGAGGCTGCGCGTGCTTGCAGGATGGCGTCGGCGGCCCCTCGAAGGTAGAGGCGAATGGCGCGAATCGCATCGTCATTTCCTGGAATCGGATAATCGATACCGTCCGGAGAGCTATTGGTGTCGCAAACACCCACGACTGGGATGCCCAACTTTTTGGCCTCGGATACCGCGATACGCTCATGATCGACATCGATTACGAATAGCGCATCGGGAAGTCCCTTCATATCGCGAATCCCGGAAAGACTGCGATCCAGCTTTGTGCGCTCACGCTCGAGCATAAGGGACTCTTTCTTGGTTAAACCGCGGTTCGCCCCGGACGCACCCATCTCATCAAGCTCGACCAGCCGGGCGATTGAGTTCTTCACCGTCTTAAAATTAGTCAGCATTCCGCCGAGCCACCGGTGGTCGACATAAGGGCTGTTGCAGCGGATGGCCTCCTCTCGAACCACCCGACCCGCCTGCCGCTTGGTCCCAACGAAAAGTATTTTCCCTCTTGCGGCGGCCACACTCCCCAGAAAATTGACTGCGTCGCGATACATCGGCAGCGTTTTTTCTAGGTTAATGATATGAATCTTGTTTCGGGCACCAAAGATGTAGGGACCCATCTTGGGCGACCAAAATCGGGTTTGATGGCCAAAATGCACGCCAGCTTCTAGCATCTGGCGCATAGATACGTCAGTCATGATTTACTCCTGTCGGGTTGTTGTTAAGCGCGGCCATGAACACCAACCGAACCATTAAGGTTCGGCACCCGGATGTCCGATGAAGGGACCGCGCCAGGATTTGAGGGCCCGGATTCTAACCCATAACCGACGGTTTCTCCAGTGGATTAGACCTCTGTGGAAAGCCCTGACGTCAAGGCAAGGCGCCGGTTTAACGTAAAATCGAACCGATAAACAGCCCGGTTTAAACATGGCCATTCAACTCAAGTCTGAAGAAGATCTGCAGAAAATGCGGATAGCTGGGAATCTGACTCGCTCAGTCCTCGATATGATCGGCACGCACGTACAGTCGGGCGTGACCACGGGCGAACTCGATCGACTCTGTCATGACTTCATCGTGAATGACTTGGATGCTATTCCAGCACCGCTCAATTACCGAGGTTTTCCAAAGTCGATCTGTACGAGCGTCAACCATGTGGTCTGCCACGGGATTCCTGGAGACAAAAAACTCAAGGCAGGCGACATCATTAATATCGACGTTACCGTTATCAAGGATGGTTTTCATGGTGACGCTAGCCGAATGTACACGGTTGGCGATCCGTCCATTCTTGCGAAGCGCCTAATCAACGTTACCAAAGAGTCGCTGCGGCGAGGCATTGCGGTTGTGCGACCAGGAGCCCGCCTAGGAGACATCGGCGCCGCTATACAGGAATATGCCGAATCCGAGGGATTTTCAATTGTGCGGGAATACTGCGGGCACGGCATCGGTCGGGGCTTTCATGAAGATCCTCAGATTCTTCATTACGGCACGAGAGGTCAAGGCCAGGAGATTCTTCCCGGGATGACCTTTACGATCGAACCGATGATCAACGCGGGGCGGGCCCAGACCCGCCTTCTTTCAGATGGTTGGACCGTGGTGACAAAAGACCACTCGCTAAGCGCCCAGTGGGAGCATACCCTTGCCGTCACGGACGACCGGGTAGAGATTCTCACGGGAGAGCTCCCCTAGTCGGCTGCCGCAAGCCAGCAGACTCGCCTCCCCATGGGTTCCTCACTCCTAGAGGTCTTGCCGTTCAGGGGCGACTGTACCGTTGACGAGTGTAAGGCCGTTATAAAGCGGACCCGATCTCAGCTCGCAGATGCCCATCGCGGCGGCTTAGCACCTCAAAAGCTCTTGGCTATGCACTCTGATTTCATCGACTCATTGCTCACCCGCGTGTGGACACACTTCAGCCCGGAGGGGCACGGCGCCGAATTAGTAGCCGTAGGAGGATACGGTCGACAGGAGTTGCATCCGTTCTCCGATATCGATCTCCTGATTCTTCTCAGCAAGGCGAATAGCTCCTTTCAAACTTCGGTCGTTGAGCCCTTTATTCGCTTTCTTTGGGATATCGGTTTGGAAGTCGGTCATAGCACTCGGACCTTAAAGGAGTGCGTATTTCAGGCTCGCGATGACATCACCGTTGTGACGAACCTAATGGAATCAAGACTGGTCTACGGCCCGGGCGCCCTTCTGAGCGAGCTTCGACATCAGATCCGTCCCGCAAAAATATGGTCAGCACGAAAATTCTTCGAGGCCAAACGCGAAGAGCAGGTTGCGCGACATGCGCGATTTGGAGACACCGCCTACAACCTTGAACCCCAGATAAAGGAAGGCCCCGGCGGGTTACGGGACATTCAAACTATTCAATGGGTAGGCGCGCGCTATTTCAATAGTGCGAATCTCAACCAACTCGCGGACGAGAATTTTCTAACGGAGGATGAAGTCGCGACGCTACTTAAGGGTCGAGAGTTTCTGTGGCGGCTGAGGAACAGTCTGCACTTTCTTGCCGGCCGATGCGAGGATCGCCTGTTATTCGATTATCAGCGCGACATTGCCGCTGAGTTCAACTACAAAGACACGGCTCAATTGGCTGTCGAGAAACTCATGAAGCGGTACTTTCGTACCGTCAAAGAATTGCGCTTGCTTAACGAGATTCTCCTCCAGCATCTTGAAGAGGCGATTCTGCATCCTGGCCGCAAACGCACCGAACGGATCAATAGGCGGTTTCGGACGGTGGATGGCATGATCGAGGTCAGCAATGAAAACACATTTGATCGTCAGCCGTTCGCGTTGATGGAGATATTTTTGCTGCTCACCCAGCATCCAGAGATACGCGGAATTCGAGGGAATACCGTTCGTTTGATTCGTAAGAACGTGCACCTGATAAACGTTGACTTTCGAAAGGACTTACGTTGTCGCGCGTTATTTATGGAGATCCTTAAAGCGCCGACGGGCCTAACTCATGTGCTGCGGAGGATGGATGCGTACGGGGTGCTGGCGGCTTACATCCCTGCGTTTGGAAGGGTTACCGGTCAAATGCAGCACGACCTTTTTCACGTCTACACGGTGGAGGCTCATCTACTTTTTGTGGTTCGGAATCTCCGCCGCCTGGATATCTCCAAACATGACGATGAACTGCCCGAATGCAGTGCGATCATGCAGCGTCTGTTCAAAAAGCATCGGTTGTATCTCGGCGCTTTGTTTCACGACATCGCGAAGGGTCGTGGTGGCGATCACTCCACGCTTGGGGAAAAAGACGCGATACGATTCTGCAAAAGACATGACCTGAGCGACTACGACGCTAATTTCGTTGCCTGGCTCGTACGCGCGCACCTGCTCATGTCCTGGTATGCGCAGCGGGAAGATATTTCTGATCCGGACGTCATCGAGCGATTTGCTGGCGAAGTAGGTGACCAAGAGCGACTCGATAACCTCTACCTCCTTACGGTAGCGGACATGCGAGCGACCAGTCCTAAGGTATGGAACGATTGGAAAGGTAAACTTCTCAGCGATCTATACCACCACACCTCGCGCGCGCTTCGGCGCGGCATTGGCGCGCCGATCGATGCGGACAAAAAGGTCCGCGACATCCAGATCGAAACCCGCGCCTTTTTGAGCGCTTCTCAGGCCGAAGCCATCGACCGGCTCTGGGCTCTATTTGATCCTGATTATTTTCTGCGCAACAGTGCAGACGCTCTGGCATGGCACGCCAGATTGCTTCTCGAACATTCAGCCGCCGAACTTCCCATCGTAGATGGCAAGTCGGATCAGGCGAGCGGGACCACCCAGTTTTTCATCTGCTGCCCTGACTCGGAGGAGCTCCTGAGCGATGTTACCGCCGGGTTCGACCAGCTCCGCCTGAATATTCTGGATGCGCGGGTGCATCGCCTCACTTCGAATCTTGTTATTCTTATTTTTGTCGTGATGGCCACTCAGGACGAGGCCACCCTGGTCTCCAGCCATCAGAAAACCGCTGAGCGCCTTCGGGGCCTCATCCTTAAACCGGCTGATCCCAAATTAGAACGACGCCACCCGATGGGGCGTGCCTTAAAGCATTTCCCGATCGAGACCACCGTGCGTTTCTCATCGATAACCCAATACCCGACCACCATAATGGAAGTGGTGGCTCAAGATAGACCTGGACTCCTGCTCGCGGTTGCAAAAGCACTGCTTTCTTGCAAAATACGACTCGTTACGGCAAAAGTAGCCACGTTCGGAGAAAAAGCAGAGGACATTTTCTATATCACCGATCGCGACGGACAGCCGATCAACGATCCTGATTTGCAATCTCGATTAGCAGATCAAATCAAAACCAGTTTGCCCTCCTTCCACGGGAGGGCATGAGTACCTACCGGGTTCACGATGGACCCGCATGTCAGAGAAGCCAAATGACCGATCCTAAAGACATAATTGAAGCGGCGTTCGAACGCCGAGCAGAGCCTGACCTTCGGCAAACGAAGGACCTACATGAGGCTGTCGAAAGCACCCTATCTCAACTCGACGCGGGCGCCCTTCGAGTCGCGGAACCAACCGCAGACGGTTGGATTGTTAATGAGTGGGCCAAGAAAGCGGTACTGCTATCTTTTTTGCTCCAGGACAATCAAGTCATCGACGGCGGCGACACCCGTTACTTCGATAAAGTGACGGGAAAATTTGACGGCATGGACGCGGCCGCATTTAGCGCAGGAGGATACCGAGTTGTGCCTCCGGCGATGGTGCGTCGCGGCGTATTTATCGGCCGCCGAGTCGTCTTAATGCCGAGCTATGTGAATATCGGAGCCTATGTCGACGAGGGTACGATGGTCGACACGTGGGCAACCGTTGGTTCGTGCGCCCAAATTGGGAAGAATGTACATCTGTCCGGCGGGGTTGGCATTGGTGGCGTTCTGGAGCCGCTTCAGGCATCTCCTACCATCATCGAGGATAACTGTTTCATCGGGGCCCGCAGTGAGGTCGTCGAGGGAGTGATCATTGAGCGCGACTCGGTGCTCTCTATGGGGGTATACATCGGACAAAGCACGCGTATTCTTGACCGAGCGACCGGCGAGATTACCTACGGTCGTGTTCCGGCGGGATCCGTTGTCGTGTCTGGCTCGATCCCTTCGCCCGATGGATCCCATAGCCTTTACTGCGCGGTCATTGTGAAACGGGTTGATGAAAAAACGCGAAGCAAAGTGGGCATAAACGAATTGCTTCGGGATATCTAGGAGCAGGATCAGGAAGCAGGATCGGCTCCCGCGGAACACAACCTGCCCAGGTTTACACTCTCAGCCTATCCTGAAGTTCGGTGATGTGACTGACGCCTACCAGCGCGGCACGCCCATCTACTGGTCCGGCCTTGTCATCTTGAAGGTCTCGACCTTTAGGGATATTGGACAGGGGAAGGAAAACCCGATTGAAGCCCAGCTTCTCGGCCTCCCTGATTCTCTCGTCCCCGCGCGCAACGGGCCTGATTTCACCCGTTAGACCGAGCTCTCCAAAGAAAGCGGTCCGCGAGGGAATAGGCGTGTCCATACCGCTCGATATCAGCGCGGCAGACACGGCAAGATCGGCTGCAGTCTCTGAGACACGAACACCGCCCGCTACGTTTATAAACACGTCCTGGTCCACAAACCCGAGGCGCGCATGGCGATGCAAAATAGCCAGAACCATCGCCAGCCGCACGCTGTCGTAACCCACACTCAAGCGCCTTGGGTTTCCCAAACTGCTTTGGTCGACGAGCGCCTGGACTTCTAGAAGGATCGGTCGTGATCCATCCTGGCTGACCAGCACAGAGCGACCCGGGCTGTCGTCATGAGAGCCTGAGAGGAACATCGCAGACGGGTTTTTCACTTCTTTGAGGCCGATTTCCGTCATCGCAAATACACCTACTTCGTTGACCGCCCCAAACCGATTCTTCCAGGCTCTGACCATTCGGTATCGACTGGTCGCATCCCCTTCAAAATACAGAACGGTATCCACCAGGTGCTCAAGGGTCTTTGGGCCGGCGAGACTCCCTTCTTTTGTTACGTGTCCGATAATGAGCACCGCGACCTGGTCACGTTTAGCCACTTCCGCAAGCATCTCTGCACACGCCCGCACCTGACCGACACCGCCGGGCGCGGCGTCGAGGCGCTCGGTGTGCATCGTTTGAATCGAGTCCACGACCACCAAGCGAGCCCCGGTTCTGTCTATGAGCGCAACCGCGTCCTCCAAATTTCCTGTGGCAAAAGCCTGCAGATCCTGAGCAGGAAGATTAAGTCGTTGATAGCGTAGGGCGAGTTGCTCAACGGACTCCTCGGCGCTCAGATACAGAGTGGGCATCATGTCAGACAACCGGGAGACCGCCTGGAGCGCGAGCGTGCTTTTACCTATCCCGGGCTCACCACCAAGCAAAATCACAGAGCCAGGCACCAGTCCACCACCGAGCACGCGATCAAGCTCCTTAAGACCTGTAGATACTCTCGGACTCTGCTTGGTATCGACATCGGCCAGGCGGTGCGCCGCCGGACCTAAGGACGAGGACTTGCCCGTCTTTCGACTTGCCCGTACACGCTCCGAAAGGGTATTCCAACCTTCGCAATCGGGACACTGTCCCGCCCATTTCGCGCACACTGCTCCACAGGCCTCGCAAACGAAGACCGTGTTCTTTTGTGAGGATTTTTTATTCATGGCGAGAATACACGAGTCACTCGCGGACCCAGGCTTGTGAGAATCTGATGGGCCAGAGCACTATTTTTTTGGGCGACTTCCTCTACCGGCAGGCGTTCACCCCATACCTCTACCGGATCCCCCGGAAGGGCATCCGGTATCCCCGTGAGATCGATCATCATAGAGTCCATCGCGACGCGTCCTAAAATTCTCGCGCGCGCGTCGCGCACAACAACCTCTCCAGTTGAACGGGCTTTCCGCGGATAACCATCCGCATAGCCAAAGCAAACCAACCCAACACGCATCCGTTGCTCACAAACATAGGTGCTCCCATACCCGATCGTGTCGCCCGCTTCCATCCAGCGGATGCCGCCCAGTTGAGCGAAGACGTTTATCACCGGCTTGAGACCCACCGTCGATCCCGTTTCCCCGTTTCTTGGTGAGACACCATAAAGCATAAGTCCTGGCCGGACCCACTGGAGATGACTCTCCGGCTGACCCAGGATTGCGGCCGAGTTAGCGAGACTCAAATCAATCAACCGCGGCTTGTTGGCTTGCAGGAAACGGTCCTGCTGCCGATTAGTCTGGGTCCGATCTGGGTCCTCCGACGCCGAGAAATGCCCCAGAACCGCCTCGACATGAACGTGTTCCTGCTGGCTGAGAAATTCGAGCGCGGCCTCTACTTCTTCGTTCGTCAAACCTAGCCGGCCCATCCCGACGTCATGCTCAACAACGACAGACACAGCCTGCCCCGGAATCGTCCGCAAGCATGCAACTTGATGGTCAGAGGATAAAACCGGTGTCAGCCGCTCGCGAACGCACTGGAGAAGTTCTTCCTGGTCGCGAAATCCGAGAAAAACCCATACCGGCTTTTCTAGTTCAACGGCCCGCACTCGGCTTGCCTCGGCGCAATGGGCAACAGCGAATGCATCCACATGCGGCGACAGCGCCCGCACCACCTCCTCCAGGCCGTGCCCATAGGCGTTGGCTTTTACCACGGCGCACACCTTCGAATGAGGGGCCCGCTTTCGAACCACCCCTACGTTAAAGATCAGGGCGTCAACGTTAATCTCTGCCCAAGCCGAGCCCACGGCTAATAGCCCGGTGCCTCAAACGGCGGGGAGTAATTTTCGAATCGCGTGTATTCCCCCAGAAATGTCAGGCGCACCGTCCCGGTCGGCCCGTTTCGTTGCTTCGCAACAATGATTTCCGCGGTGCCCTTCTCGGGGCTGTCCTCGTTATAGACCTCGTCCCTGTAGATGAACAGAATGAGATCCGCGTCCTGCTCAATGGCTCCCGACTCACGAAGGTCCGACATAATGGGGCGTTTATTGGGGCGCTGCTCTAAACCTCGGTTCAGCTGTGACAGCACAGCCACCGGCACGCGTGCTTCTTTTGCGATCACCTTTAACGCGCGCGTGATATTCGCCACCTCTACCGCTCGATTTTCACTACTTTCTCCGGTCTGCATCAACTGCAGGTAATCCACAATAACCAGCCCTAATTTTCCATGTTCACGGGTCAACCTCCGGACTCGACTGCGAAGTTCAGATGGCGTGAGGGCCGGGGTATCGTCAACAAAAATAGGGGCCTCGTCCAGCAAGCCCATCGCAGATGTCAACCGAGGCCAGTCGTCCTGGTTAAGCTGACCGGTTCTAACCCGATGGGCGTTAATCCGTCCTAATGAAGAAAGCATCCGCATGGCGAGCTGTTGCCCCGGCATTTCCATACTGAATACCGCTACGGGTAACTTTGAACCCACCGCGGCGTTCTCTGCCAGATTCATTGCGAGCGATGTTTTCCCCATGGAGGGTCGGCCTGCGATGACCACCAAGTCAGCGTCCTGAAGGCCTGAGGTCAAGCTATCAAGATCCTTAAATCCCGTGGATACGCCGGTAATACCCGCTCCGGATTGATAAAGCTCCTCGATGCGGTCGACCGCCAACGTGAGCAGTCCTTGGATGGATTGAAAGCCGCCCAGTGCCCGGCGGTCGTTGTCCGAAATACTGAAAACGGCGCGCTCTGCAAAATCAAGCAACGCCTCGGTATCCAATCCCTCGGGTTGGTAGGCTTTGTCAGAAATCTCTGCAGCCGCGTCCAATAGCGACCTCAACACCGAACGCTCGCGGACGATCTTTGCGTAGGCGACTACATTGGTGGTGCCCGGAGTACGGTTCGCTAACTCTCCAAGGTAGGCAAGCCCTCCCGCAGCCTCGAGCATCCCTTGATTCTTTAGCCACTCAGACGCGGTGACGATATCGACCGGGTTCCCACTCTCTTGGAGCGCCTTTATCGCGCCGAATACCTCACGGTGCTGTCGCAGGTAAAAATCATCCGGCCGCACGATATCCGCGACCTCGTCCCAGCGACGCGTATCCACCAGCAGGCCGCCAAGCACAGACTGCTCGGCTTCCGGTGCCTGAGGAGGTACTCGGCCGGTCTGAGGTACCGCTGAAATATTAGAGAAACGTTGCGACACGCTCTGGGACTCTTGTCTAAAAAATCAGGTAGAAGTCACCTATTGTAGACAAGGGGTCCACACTTTCACAGCGCAGCGTTGAGGAAGGAAAACCGTATGGGCCGTCTTGCCGAGCATGAGGCCGGCAGACGACCCATAGGGTGCGATCAGCCTTCCGGCGAATCGCCAGCTGCGTCGGTCGAGGAGTCCGAAGGCATCGCCGCATCCTCATTCTCCGGCTCCACAACCACTGTCAGCGTGACATGAATTTCCGGATGCAGGATGAGCGACACCGAGTGCTCCCCGAGTACCTTAAGCGGGCCATTTGGCATAGCCACCTCAGAGCGCTGTACCGCGATATCAGCGGCCTGGAGTATTTCGGCGATATCACCGGGACTAACCGATCCGAAAAGACGTCCCTCTTCTCCTGACAGACGCTTAACGGTGATTCGCTCGGGCAACAAGGCAGCCTTCGCCTGCGCCGCTTCGCGACGCTCCGAGTCCAGCTTAGCGAGTTCCCGTCGTCGCTCCTCCACCTTTTGCTTCGCCTCGGCACTTGCCGGAACGGCCTTGCCTTGAGGGATAAGAAAGTTCCTGCCGTAGCCGGGCTTTACGGAAACCAGATCGCCAAGTTCACCGAGATTCTGAATGCGTTCCAACAATATGAGTTCCATGATTCGATCCTCAGTGCTGGTCCGTGTAAGGGAGTAACGCCAGAAAACGCGCCCGCTTGATAGCGGTGGCAAGTTGACGTTGGTAACGAGCCTTCGTGCCGGTATTACGGCTGGGCATGATCTTCCCGGTCTCCGTGATATAGCCCTTGAGCGTTTCCAGATCCTTGTAATCGATCTCCTTGATGCCAAGTGCTGTGAATCGGCAGTACTTCCGTCGTTTGCTCACTCGGTTCATGCCTGCTTCTCCTTCAAATCTTCATCTTTGTCGTCAGCGTCGGATCCGTCGTCATTGTCGTCGTTGCTTGCGGTGACGGGCGCACGATCGTCGCCGTCATCGTCGTCCGAGTCCCCGGCTTCCGCCAGCAGGGAGGCTTCTGTGATCGCTTCCTCCCGTCGGATGATGAGGTTGCGCAAAACGGCATCACTAAACTTAAACATGCTTGCCATTTCGTCAATGGCAGGTTGATCACATTCCACATTCATCAGCACGTAGTGCGCCTTGTGGACCTTGTCGATGTTGTAAGCCAGGTGTCGACGACCCCAGTCCTCGAGGCGATGAATCTTTCCACCGCTGCCCTCAATCAATGTTTTGTACTTGTCGACCATCGCCGGGACCTGTTCACTCTGGTCCGGGTGTACGAGAAATACGACTTCATAATGTCGCATGGAGATCTCCTTATGGGTGATAGCTACCCGGACAATCCGGTGCAGCAAGGAGCAGGCGAAAACGCCGCAGGGCGCGAATTCTAACGGTTTTGAATACGGTTCGACAAGATTGCGATTCGATCTAGGCGTTTACCCTATGCGTTTGCCCTGTTCTTGATCAGCTCGTCCACCACCGCGGGCTCAGCAAGGGTTGACGTATCACCAAGACTATCCAGTTCATTTGCGGCAATTTTCCTCAAAATTCGTCGCATGATCTTGCCCGAACGAGTCTTTGGTAAACCTGGCGCCCATTGGATTAGGTCGGGGCTGGCAATTGGCCCAATCTCGGAACGCACGAGCGCCACCAGCTCCTTGCGCAGAGCGTCGTCCGGTTGAATGCCGGCCATGGGTGTGACGTAGGCATATATCCCCTGGCCCTTGATATCATGGGGATAACCCACGACCGCCGCCTCAGCCACCTTCTCATGTAACACCAGCGCGCTTTCGACCTCGGCCGTGCCCATTCGATGCCCCGAAACGTTGATCACGTCATCCACCCGCCCCGTAATCCACCAATATCCGTCTTCATCACGTCGGGCACCATCGCCGGTCATATAAAACCCCGGGTAGGTTGAGAAGTAAGTCTGTATGAAACGCTCATGGTCACCGAAAACGGTTCTCATCTGCCCCGGCCAAGACTGCGTAATCACCAGATTGCCAGACGTGGCTCCCTCCAACTCCTTGCCATCCGCGTCAAGCAAAGCGGGGACAATCCCAAAAAACGGCCGTGTCGCAGAACCTGGCTTCAGATCCGTCGCCCCGGGTAATGGACTGATCAGAATACCTCCCGTTTCCGTTTGCCACCAGGTATCCACGATGGGGCATCGGGTGTCGCCGACCACGCGGTGATACCACTCCCATGCCTCAGGGTTGATGGGCTCACCTACCGTTCCCAACAGTCGAAGACTGGTTCGACGAGTGGAATGAACCGGGCCATCCCCCTGGCTCATCAACGCCCGGATCGCGGTGGGGGCGGTATAGAAAATATTGACCTGATGCTTATCGACCACCTGCCAGAAACGCGAGGCGTCAGGATAAGTCGGGACACCCTCAAACATCAGCGTCGTCGCCCCATTAGCTAATGGTCCATAAAGGATGTAGCTATGGCCGGTAATCCAGCCCACATCTGCCGTACACCAATAAATATCCCCGGCGTGGTAATCGAATATGTAGTGATGCGTCATGGCGGCGTACAGCTGATACCCACCCGTCGTATGCAGCACACCTTTCGGCTTACCGGTCGATCCCGAGGTGTACAGAATGAAGAGCGGGTCTTCCGCGTCAAGGGGCTCAGCCTCGCAATCGGGAGAAGCCGCAGCAATCGCGTCGTGATACCACACATCCCGGGCGCCACCGGATGGAACCTCGTTGCCGGTCCGGCGCACCACGATGGTGGTATGCACATCGGGGCAGCCTACCAATGCCTTCTCCACGTTTGCCTTCAGAGGGACAGCCTTCCCCCCGCGCGGACCCTCATCCGCCGTAATCACGACCCTGCAGTCTGAGTCAAGAATACGATCGCGAAGCGCCTCAGGAGAAAACCCACCGAACACTACCGAGTGCACCGCCCCGATTCGCGCGCAACTCAGCATAGCCACCGCGGCCTCTGGAATCATGGGCATATAAATCGATACCCGATCACCTTTTCGAACGCCACGATCCTTAAGGACGTTTGCAAACCGGCAGACTTCGTCGTGAAGCTCACGATAGGTAATCTTTCGATCAACGGACGGGTCGTCGCTCTCCCAAATGATGGCCACCTGATCACCGCGCTCGCGGAGATGACGATCAATACAGTTATAGGCGACGTTAAGGGTCGCGCCCTCGAACCAACGGATATCCCCCGTGTGGTAGTTGCAGCGACTCACGGTCTCCCAGGGGGTAAACCAGGTCACAAATCGCTCTGCCTGCTTTGCCCAGAAACCATCAGGATCATTAATCGATTCGCGATACATGCGGTCATACTCAGCCGCGTCGATATGCGCTCGGTTTGCAAATTCCGGGATTACCTGGTGGATGACGGTCTCGCTCATCGTGAACTCCTTCGAAGTGATCTCTTCATAGACTACCAGTTCTGTATTCTAAGCATTCGATACGTTTGTCAATCTTCAGTGATGGCAGAAAGGTCTGCATCCAGAATGTCGCCGCGATCCCAGAGGTGGCGCTCCCCAAGCAAGGTTAGCCATTTTTTGTGCTCTTCTGTCTCGCTTGCGGAGGCGAAAATCACGGGGAAGTCGCCAGCCGCCCCCCCGCTCTCGCTCGAGGCCACGCTGGTGGGTCCAGGCGAACGGGACTGACTCTCAAGACCAAGGCTGGTTTGACCACCGGTCATTGACAGGTACACGTCAGCCAGAATTTCCGCGTCCAGAAGCGCGCCGTGCAGTTGTCGACCGCTGTTGTCCACTCCGTATCGACGGCATAGCGCATCGAGGCTGTTGCGCTGTCCGGGATGCATCTCACGCGCCAAAGCGAGCGAATCCGTCACTCGGCAAAAATCCTCGATCCGTCTCGAATCGCCCAATCTGTCGAGCTCTTGATTGAGAAACTCCACATCAAATGCCGCATTGTGGATGACAAGTTCATGGCCAGAGATAAACGCGATAAACGGTTCGACGATGTCCTTGAAAAGCGGCTTATCTTCCAGGAATTCTGACGAAATACCGTGCACCTCCTGAGCCCCGGCATCAATCTCGCGCTCGGGATTAAGGTAGGAGTGAAAGTTCTCGTTGGTATGACGCCGATTACGCAGGCGAACGCACCCGAGTTCAATAATCCGGTGACCAGCCTTTGCGTCCAGCCCGGTCGTCTCCGTATCCAAGACAATCAAATCCATCACGCTACCCCTTCGTGTTTTGCGCTATCCGATCATTTGATCGATAGCCCTATTTGCCAGGGCATCGGCCCGCTCATTCTGCGGATGACCGCTATGGCCTTTTACCCAATGCCACTGTACCTCCCGATCCCGCGAGAGCGCGTCCAGTTGAAGCCATAAATCCTTGTTCTTCACCGGCTGTTTACTCGCGGTACGCCATCCATTTGCCTTCCAGTTCGAAACCCAGCTTTGAATCCCGTTTTTAACGTACTGCGAGTCGGTATGCACCGAGACAACCGTGCCGGGATTCACTTGCCGCAAGCCCTCAATCGCCGCCATAAGCTCCATCCGATTATTGGTGGTCAGGGCCTCGCTACCGCTGATCTCATGGGCGGCGTCGCCATCAAGCATGACCACCCCCCAGCCTCCTGGACCCGGGTTCCCACGGCAGGCCCCATCCGTAAACATTTCAATCATGACGGCGAACGGACGACAGGGGCCAGTCCGCCGCCCGCCCTCGAGGAAGTGGATGACCATCTCGCCGTAACGGGCTGGCGAGCCGCGGGACGCCTGGGCAGTTCGCGAACGGTTGTCTGGCGTCCGACCAGCATGGCCTTTTTTGCAACCAAAAGGTAGCACCCCGCTAGCAACGGCCACCAGCGGTCACCGGCGTATTCCATGAATCGAGTCTTGTCGAGCAGCTTTTGATGGCTGATGGGTGGTCGGTAAAAACGCATTTGTGCCCCTTTTAACTCAAGGCCAAGCAACTTCATCCAATCCTGTATGCGCCCCGCGGATAGAAAGTGGGGCGCGCCTTGCTCTCGCCCCAGCATTCGCCGAATCGACCATCCGCCGTAGGGATTGAACCCACAGATCAACAAGTGTCCCTCCGGTGCAAGCACCTGACAGGCTTCCCTCACGACCCTGTGCGGCCCGCTCGACCAATCCAGAACAAAAGGCAGGATAAGCAGATCTACCGAATGGCGCCCGAAGGGCAGTGACTCAGCCGTACCAATACGAATCGACGGAGCCGAGTGCTGGGTGTCGCTTTCCTCAAGCAATAGATATTGCTGTTCGGCCCTCTCAAGAAAAAAGCCTCCTCGCAGGCCTACTTGAACGCCGACTTTGAAATAGCGCTGGGGCACGAGGTTTGCAACCGCCTCACTGATGGTCAGGGATAGCTCTTGACCGAGAGCTCCAGACCCAAAACTTTCCCACCCGCCCTGCTGGCCCGGCTCTGGCGCCGCGTTACGGTGAAGGTATGACGGGCTTGGGCTCATGTTTTAGCCTACGACAAACGTACGGGAACGTTTAGGGTAACGATGATCCGGCTAAAGGTCGAGCGAAAAAACCATAGCATCCTCTTGATGGGGGGGTCCGTAGTAGGCCTTGCGCCTGTGCAGTAAAGAGAAGCCGCGACTGCGATACAGTTTTTGCGCACGGTGATTACTGGGTCGGACCTCAAGAAACATTCGACCCACATCCTCCTGCCTCGCCAGTTCGATGGCAAAGTCCAGAATCCTTCCTCCCAAGCCACTTGCCTGCCACTCCGGCTGAACGGCAATATTCAAAAGATGGGCTTCCCGCGCCGCACATGAAAGAACAAGATAGGCATTGACGTTAACCTGTCGGTAGACCCAGCATTGGTACCCCGCCTGAAGGCAGTCGCGAAAAATCGCCTGACTCCAAGGAGACAGTGAGACCTGCGCCTCGATAAGCGCGACCCGTGGTACGTCGTCAAGCATCATAGGCTCAGGACGCAGGCTGGGCGCTAGGTCGACGACGTGCATTCCTGCTGGTAGGTAACCCTCGCTTGCTTCAGATCGACCCAGGCGCTTCGCTTTTCCGCTGGCGAGCGCAGGAGATAGGCGGGGTGATAGGTCGCTACGATTGGCGTGCCCTCTTTGCCGAACCGATGAACCCTCCCCCGAAGCTGGCCTAGCGAGTCTCTTGAGCCAAGAAGCGCCTGAGCCGCAAAGCGACCAAGGGCCAGGATCATACGGGGTTTCACGAGATGGATCTGTTTTGTCAGGTAAGGCAAACAGTGCTCGACTTCGGCGCCTTGGGGATCCCGATTATCCGGCGGTCTGCACTTCAATACGTTGGCAACATACACAGCGTTGCGCTGCAGACCCAACGCCACCAACATCTCCGTCAGCAACGCCCCGGCCCTTCCCACAAAGGGGACGCCCTGTCGATCTTCTTCTGCGCCGGGAGCCTCTCCAACGACCATCCACTCCGCGGGCACGGGCCCCAGCCCGAACACGGTCTGCTGGCGCGACGCGTGGAGGCCACAAAGCTCGCATGCCGCTACTCGACCACGAAGGGTCTCTAGGGTTCCATCCGTTTGGCTGGCGGCGTGCGAACCAGCAGCGACGGACGGGTGAGCGGCTGGGCTGTTCCTGCTAGCGTCGACCCACCGCGTGATACCCATTTCACGCAGGTAGTTGGCTCGAGCGCCCATAGGACTGTCCTAGACCGCGACGCCGCTCTGCGGATTTACCCGATGGCGGCCCGCGTGAAGCTTGTTGAGACCATTCACGTACGCTTTGACAGACGCCACCACGATGTCGGTATCCGCCCCTTGGCCGTTGACGATACGGCTATTTTCTTCGAGCCGAACGCTCACCTCTCCCTGCGAATCCGAGCCAGCGGTGATCGCATTGACCGAGTACAAAAGCAGCGACCGGGATCCTGGTACCAGCTTATCGACGGCTTTGAACGCCGCGTCAACAAGACCATCCCCAGAGGACTGACAGGAGTGGTTCTCACCGGAAATCTCCAATACCAAGTCCGCAACCGGCACCGTGCCGGTTTGCGCAACGGTCTTCAGGCTTACCAATTTCAGGGCATCGGCGTTACTATCCGTCGCACTCTCCCCTACGAGCACCTGAAGGTCATCGTCGAATATTTCATGCTTTTTATCCGCTAACTCCTTGAAGCGGGCAAAAGCCTGGTTAAGCTCAGCGTCACTCTCAAAGACGATCCCTAAGGCGAGCATCCTCTCTTTGAATGCGTTGCGGCCGGAATGTTTGCCCAGAACAATCTGATTGGCGCTCCATCCGACATCCTCTGCTCGCATTATTTCGTAGGTCTCCCGCTGCTTTAAAACGCCGTCCTGATGAATGCCCGCCTCGTGGGCAAACGCGTTTGCTCCCACGATCGCCTTGTTCGGTTGCACCGGAAATCCCGTGATACTAGAGACCAATCGACTGGCCGGAAGAATATGCGTGGTGTCAATTCGCGTATCGCATGAGAAAACGTCCTGGCGTGTCCTGACGGCCATTACGATTTCCTCCAAAGAGGCATTTCCAGCCCGCTCGCCTAATCCGTTGATGGTGCACTCTACCTGTCGCGCTCCCGCCTGGACCGCTGCTAATGAATTTGCGACAGCGACACCCAGATCGTTGTGACAATGAACCGAGAACACGGCCTGATCCGAATTGGGAATTCGCTCGATCAATCGCTCGAACAAGGCGCCGAATTGATTCGGCATGGTGTAGCCAACGGTATCCGGCACATTCACGGTCCGTGCTCCGGCTCGGATCACCGCTTCGAAGACACGACAGAGGAAGTCTTCATCGGAACGCCCGGCATCCTCGGCAGAGAATTCGACATCATCCACGAGGTTTCTTGCCTGCCTGACGGCCTCTACGGCCTTCTCTAACACGTCCTCAGGCTCCATCCGCAATTTCGCCTTCATGTGGATGGGTGATGTGGCGATAAAGGTGTGGATCCGAGGCGCGTTCGCCCCCCTCACCGCCTCACCCGCTCTTGCCACATCGCCAGGGTTCGCTCGGGCCAGTCCACATATTCGGCTGTCCTTAATCTCAGCCGCAACCATCTGCACGGCCTCGAAATCGCCCTCACTGGCCGCAGGGAACCCAGCCTCAATGATGTCGACCCGCAGTTTCTCGAGGTGTCTGGCGATTCGGATCTTTTCAGCAGCGGTCATGGACGCGCCGGGGCTTTGCTCCCCGTCGCGCAAGGTGGTATCGAAAATAAAAAGCTGGTCCTTCATTTCACCTGCTCCAAAAACGGTATGTTAATCAGCGCTCCGACACCTAATGGATCGGATGCGGCACGAGTTTGAGGATGTGTTTTAGTAAGAATGCGCCGGCAGGCGCAGCAGAACCAGCAGACCAAGAGGCAGTCGTCCGTAGTGGCCTCGTCCTGAGGTGTCGAGCAACGATGAAGGTCTGGCGAAGATCACGACCCCAGTATAACGCTGAGACGCCCCAGTGTTAACCTCAAATAGCCCGCCTAAGGGTGCTTATTCGGCTCGAATCAGCGCCTATTGTCAGTCCGAAGGCTCCGACACCCGATCCCCGAATTTGGCGTCATTGAGGGTATCTGGAGAGTCCGCAGCCGGCTTAAACGGAGAAACACCCTGGCGGCGCAGCAGAATCCAGTTCACGGGTCCCGATAAGGCAAAGGCAAGGAAGGCCGTCATCAATACAACCGGCGGATCGAAAGAGATCAGCACGAAGACCATGACCACACCGAGTATAAAAACGAACGGGACCCGGTGTTTGAGGTCAAAATCCTTGAAACTGCGGTATGGGACCGAACTGACCATGGCGAATGACAAAAGCACCATCACGGTAACAGCCAAACCCTGATAAACGCCTCCTGACAGGCCATACGCATGGGCAGTCCAGATGCCTGCCGCGAGCAACACGGCGGCGGCCGGACATGGCAGGCCCTGAAAATAACGCTTACTTAAAGAGGCCTGCGTGTTGAATCGGGCCAAGCGCAAGGCGGTAGTTGCAACATAAAGGAACGCCACTAACCATCCGCTTTTTCCGATAGCGCCCAAGCCCCACTCGAACATAATCAACGCGGGCGCCAGACCGAATGAGATGAGATCGACCAGCGAATCGTACTCCTTTCCAAAATCACTGGCGGTATTGGTTAAGCGCGCCACACGACCGTCAAGAGTATCCAAGATCGCTGCAACAATAATCGCGATTGACGCGTTCTCGAAGTTTCCGATGGTCGCCTGAATAATCGAATAGAACGCCGCGAACAGACTCGCGGTCGTAAAAAGATTGGGAAGAATATAGACCCCTCTTGGCGGTTTATCGCCAGCGTCTGAGCCGCCGATCTGGCTGAGCTTGGCCATCCTATATATCCTCGGTCCGCAGCCGCGCGATAATATCACTGCCGGATAGAACCCACTTTCCCAGTTTGGCTGTGACGGTGGCATCAGGCGGCAGGAATACATCGACCCGGGAACCGAAGCGAATAAAGCCATAACGCTGACCCGCCGAAACCTCCTCACCGGGCTCGACGTACGTAAGGATCCTGCGGGCGACCCATCCCGCTACCTGCATACAGGTGATGTGAATCCCCTCAGGAGTCATCACCCCAATGGCACACCTTTCATTCTCCGTGGATGCCTTGTCGAGGGCTGCGTTAAAAAATCGGCCTCGAACGTGCTGCTTATGCGTTATCCGACCCGCCACAGGGATCCGATTGGAGTGCACCGAGAAGATGTTCATGAAAATACTGATGCGCATCGCTGGCTGCCCTGTGATTGGGTCCTCAGCCGACTGAATGCTGACTACTTTGCCGTGCGCAGGCGAGACCACCAAGCCCGATCCGGCCGGGATGCTTCGCGGCGGATCTCGAAAGAACTGCAAGATCAGCGCAGCGATAATCCAAAACGGAAGGGCCCACCAAAAGCCAACTTGCCAGTGAACGAATGACGCCATCGCGAGGGCAAGGCCTATACGGCCCCACCCTTCGCGGGCGATCAGTGGCGTAGCGGCTGCGGTCAGGTTCATAATCGGACCCAGACCTCAATACTTCAAGTCAATTCTTTTCTTTATCAACAAGTTTGCCCTTTTGAATCCAGGGCATCATGGCGCGCAGGCGCTCGCCCACGGCCTCGATATCGTGCTCGCGGCCTGCTTGACGGAGCGATTGGAATTTCGCGCCGCCCGAGCGACTCTCCTCCATCCACTCGCGAGCAAACTCCCCGGATTGAATTTCGCCCAGAATTTTCTTCATTTCGGCTTTTACGGCCGGCGTAATTACTCGCGGTCCTCGTGTCACATCACCGTATTCCGCCGTGTTCGAAATCGAATAGCGCATATTCGCGATGCCGCCTTCATAAATCAGGTCAACGATGAGCTTGGTTTCATGGAGGCACTCGAAATAGGCCATCTCCGGAGCGTAGCCCGCCTCGACCAAGGTCTCAAACCCCGCCTGAATAAGCGAGGTTAGACCTCCACACAAGACGGACTGCTCGCCGAAAAGATCGGTCTCGGTCTCTTCCTTATACGTCGTTTCAATAATTCCCGCTCTGCCTCCCCCAACCGCGCTGGCGTAGGAGAGCGCGATATCGCGTGCCGCTCCGCTGGCGTCCTGCGACACCGCGATGAGACAAGGAACGCCGCCTCCTTCGGTATAGGTGGATCGCACCAAATGCCCCGGGCCTTTAGGCGCAATCATGATCACGTCGTTGTTGGCGTTAGGTGTTATGAACCCAAAATGAACATTAAACCCGTGGGCAAAAGCCAACGCTGCTCCGGGTTTAAGATGGTCCGCCACCTCAGAGGCATACAGATCCGCAGCCAGTTCGTCCGGCACGAGCATCATAACCACATCGGCAGACGCTACTGCATTGGCCACCGTATCGACTCGAAGCCCTGCATTGACCGCCTTCGGGCGAGAGCTTGAATCTTCTCGCAGTCCGACCACCACGTCGACGCCGCTGTCACGCAGATTGTTCGCATGGGCGTGACCTTGAGATCCATAACCAATAATGGCCACCGTTTTTGCTGCAATAATTCCAAGGTCTGCGTCTTGGTCGTAATACACTTTCATTTGAGATTTCCTTTAGATAACAGATTCGGCCCTTTGACCGGGCGTTTACCGGGAGCCTTTAAAGCCTCAAGGCCCGCTCGCCACGGGCAATGCCTGATACACCCGAGCGAACGACCTCTAAGACGCTTGACGACGGGATCGTTTCCAGAAACGCGTTCAACTTATCGCCGGGTCCGGTCAGCTCGATCGTATAGGTTTCGCCGTCCACGTCGATGATCCGGCCACGGAAGATATCGACAAGGCGCTTGACCTCCTCGCGATCCGTGCCTTGGGCGACCACCTTCAACAGGAGCAGCTCCCGCTCAATATGCCGCCCTTCGGTCAAATCCAGCAACCGAACGACGTCGATCAACTTATTAAGCTGTTTGGTAATCTGCTCGATAATCTGCTCCGAGCCGTGCGTGACAATCGTCATTCGAGATAACGAATCGTCGTCCGTTGGCGCCACCGTCAAAGACTCAATGTTGTAGCCGCGCGCCGAGAACAGACCTGCAATTCGCGAAAGCGCGCCAGGCTCGTTCTCAACCAATAAGGAGAGGATCCTTCTCATGGCGTTCTACGCGAGTTCTCTTTCTGCAGGTGCGGTTCCGTCATTGGCTGGCTTGAGGACCATCTCGTTGTGGCCGGCGCCAGCGGCAATCATCGGGTAGACGTTTTCAGTCTGGTCCGTCAGAAAATCGAGGAACACCAGTCTGTCCTTCTGAGCAAACGCTTCGAGTAAGGCGCCTTCAACATCACCCGGCTTATCAACCCGAAGCCCGGTGTGACCGAAACTCGTTGCCAGGTCGACAAAGTCCGGAAGCGAATCCATGTACGAGTGGGAATAGCGACGGTCATAGAAGAACTCCTGCCACTGACGAACCATTCCCATATACCGATTATTTAGGTTCACCACCTTAATCGGCAGGTCATACTGCTTGCAGGTTGACAACTCCTGGATACACATCATGATGCTCGCCTCGCCGGTCACGCAGGCGACCGCCGACTCCGGATGGGCAAGTTGCACACCGATCGCGGCAGGCAGCCCAAATCCCATGGTACCGAGGCCTCCCGAATTGATCCACCGCCGGGGTTTATTAAACCCGTAATACTGGGCGGCCCACATCTGGTGCTGCCCTACATCCGACGTGACGTAGGCGTCTCCCAGTGTCACTTCATGAAGCTTTTGAACCACATACTGGGGCTTGATGACCTCGTCGCTAAGATCGTAGGCCAAAGATTCCCGGCCTCGCCATGATTCGATCATCTTCCACCAGGCATCAAGGTCGTCGCGTCGTGGCAGGCTGCCGCTGGAGGCGATGGCTGCCAGTAACTGATCGAGCACCTCGCCCGCGTCTCCTACGATAGGAACCTCGACTCGTACGTTTTTCCCGATCGATGCGGGATCAATATCCACATGGATAATCTTGGCTTTAGGTGAAAACTTGGCGAGATCACCCGTCACGCGATCGTCGAAGCGGGCGCCAACAGAAAGCATGACATCGCACTCGTACATGGCCATGTTGGCCTCATAGGTACCGTGCATCCCAAGCATGCCGAGAAATAAAGGATGGTCAGATGGGAGTCCGCCCAAACCCATGAGCGTGTTGGTGCACGGATACCCCAGCTTGTCGACTAACGCCGTTAGCTGTCTTGCCGCATTGGCTAGGACGACGCCGCCGCCGGTATAAATAATCGGTCGGCGGGCATTCAGAAGGAGGTCTGCCGCACGATTAATCTGCTTCGAGTGTCCTTTGGTCACCGGCGCATACGATCGTATGCGGACCTCCTTTGGATAGGTGTATTCGACTCGCTGTGCGGTAATGTCCTTCGGTATATCCACGACGACCGGTCCCGGCCTTCCCGAATTAGCGATATAAAACGCGCGCTTGATAGTCTCTGCCAGATCCTTGACATCACGCACCAGGAAATTATGTTTCACGCATGGACGTGTGATTCCGACGGTGTCTACCTCTTGGAACGCATCGTCCCCAATCAAGTGGGTAGGTACCTGCCCTGACAGCACGACCATAGGGATAGAGTCCATATAGGCCGTAGCGATCCCCGTGATTGTATTGGTGACACCTGGGCCCGACGTTACCAAAACCACGCCCGTCTTTCCGGTCGCCCGCGCGTAGCCGTCTGCCGCGTGCGTGGCGCCCTGTTCATGGCGGACCAGGATATGCCGAACGTCCTCTTGGCTATAAAAGGCGTCGTAAATATGCAGCGCGGCGCCTCCGGGGTAGCCGAAGACGAGTTCCACACCCTCATCTTTAAGACTTTGAACGACGATTTGAGCGCCGGTCAGCTCCATTAGCAAACCTCAAGATATTTAAAGTGAGAAAAGTATCGGGGAAACAGCGCGATACCAGCAGGCCAAGTATAAACAGTTACTGTCCTGGGTGTAAATTCAACGGACCCGCCATTCCGTACTGCCGTCGGGCCGATCCATTAACTCGACTCCCATTTGCTCGAGTTGATCACGAATCTCATCAGCGCGGGCAAAGTCTCTACTTTCCCGTGCCTGACGGCGCTCCGCAAGAAGGTTCTCAATCTCTGAGGCGCTTAGTATGCCGTCGACGCCAGATCGTGAACCGCTTCCGATACCGAGGAAGCGCTCGGGGTCCTGGTAAAGGATGCCCAAAACGTCTGCCAGCCGCTTCAGCGCACATCCGAGCTCATCTACGAGAGCGGTATCACGCGCCTCTGATGCTTTGTTGATCTCGCGGGCCAGTTCGAACAGCACCGCTATGGCAGACGGGGTATTGAAGTCATCGTCCAGCGCCTGTTGGAAGGCCGCCTCATAAGACCGGACTTCCGCGGACAATGCGCTGGCCGGTTTCGCCGGCGCTAACCGCAGGGCCGCGTACAGCCGGTCCAACCCGGCTCTAGCTTGGCCAAGGATCCCATCAGAGAAATTCAACGGGCTGCGGTAATGACTCAGGAGAATAAGAAATCGAATCACTTCACCAGCCCGGTTAGGGTCAGGATCATCCGCAAGCAGATTGCGAATCGTCAGAAAATTGCCCAGAGATTTGGACATCTTTTCTTCATCGATCTGAACAAAACCGTTATGCATCCAGGTATTGACGAACCGCTTTCCCGTGGCCCCTTCGCTTTGGGCGATCTCATTCTCGTGATGGGGAAAGCGCAGGTCCATCCCTCCCCCGTGGATATCGAAATGATCCCCCAAGCATTGGGTAGACATGGCTGAGCACTCGATATGCCATCCCGGTCGCCCATCTCCCCACGGCGACGGCCAACTGGGCTCGTTTGCTTTTGCTGTCTTCCACAATACAAAGTCCAGAGGGTCATCTTTCCCCTCATCTTTCTCAACACGAGCACCTGTGAGGAGTTCATCCAATGATCGTCCAGAAAGAGCACCATAGCCGGGAAATTTCCGGACTCGAAAATAGACATCACCGTTAGACCCTTGGTAGGCGAGGCCTTTGTCCTGCAAGACCCTGACCATGTCGATGATTGATTGGATATGTCCCGTCGCCCGAGGTTCCTCATCCGGAGGCATGACGTTGAGCGCCGCTTCGTCCTCATGCATGGCATCAATGAATCGGCTCGTAACGGCATCAATCGGCTCTGATAGCTCGTTGGCACGGACAATAATCTTGTCGTCGATATCCGTTATATTGCGGACGTATCGCACCTCAAGACCCCGACTTCGAAGCACCCGGACGACCATATCGAATACCACGAGCACCCTGGCGTGACCTAAATGACAGAAGTCGTACACGGTCATCCCGCATACGTACATGCCGACCCTGCCCGTCGCGCGGGGTTGGAACGGCTCCTTCTTTCTTGAAAGACTGTTATAGATGCTAAGCGTCATGGGTTTTAAAATCAGAACGACGGGGGGCGAATGTTACTCAAAGGACGGACAGACGCCAAATCCTAACCAGAGGAAGCAGGCAAGCTAACCTAACGACCCTGATGATCTATCTTATCTCTGACCTTCATCTTACTGACTCCGATGCGACTCTGAACCACCGCTTCGAGGCCTTTATTGAGCGACTCAGGCCTAACGATGACCTCTACATTCTGGGCGATCTTTTCGAATACTGGCTAGGTGACGATGCCGTGGCGTTTCTGGGGCACGGGACCACGCGGCAGCGACTGGCGAATCTCTCTGCGAATGGAGTAGGCCTTTATTTTTTGTCCGGCAATCGCGACTTTCTGGTCGGCGCCAGCTTTCTGGCTGAGTGCGGGATGAAAAAGCTCGATCCCGAGCATATCCTGAAAGTAGGGAAACATCGCCTACTGCTAATGCACGGAGACAGTCTCTGCACAGACGATATCGCTCACCAAAGGTTCCGTGCAATGGTGCTGGACCCCGTCTGGCAGGATATGTTTCTGAGCAAAACTATTGACGAGCGCGATGCGATGGCCCGAATGGCCCGCTATAGAAGTAACGACGGCAAGACAACCAAAAGCGCAGAGATCATGGACGTCACGGCTGCGGCCGTGAACGATGTCATGGAACAGCACGGCGTCACGCTGCTCATCCACGGTCATACTCATCGCCCTGCTGTCCATCAGCTGAAGGGCTCTGGTGCTATCCGACATCGCGTCGTCCTCGGCGATTGGGACACGGCAGAGAGCATCATCACCTTAACCGAGGAAAAGCTGACCCTGCGCTTTCACGGACAGGATCACACGCTAGCGCTTTAGTGGTATACGCTGATTTCTGCGAAATCCAGTGATTCGGACCCCTGCCGCTTTGTGTCATCACTTCGATCACCAGCATTCTGGGAGAGAAACTCCTCCGTCACATCCCCCGTCACATATCGGCCATCAAAACAGGAGGCGTCCACGGTGTGGATGCGAGGATTACCCTCCCTCACGGCCTCAATCAGGTCGTCAAGCTGCTGAAAGATCAATCGGTCTGCGCCAATAAATTCAGCAATTTCGGCTTCTGACCGGCCGCTCGCCACGAGTTCGGATGGAGCGGGCATATCAATTCCGTACACATTGGCATATCGGACCGGTGGCGCCGCCGAGGCAAAGTAGACCTTTTTGGCGCCGGCTTCGCGGGCCATCTGAATAATTTGGCGGGAGGTGGTCCCCCGGACGATCGAATCGTCAACCAACAGGACATTCTTCCCCCGGAACTCAAGATCAATTGCATTGAGTTTTTGGCGAACCGACTTACGTCGTTCGGCCTGGCCGGGCATGATGAAGGTGCGGCCGATATATCGGTTTTTTATAAACCCTTCCCGGTACTTTAGCCCCAATAATGTGGCTAACTCGAGCGCCGATGTCCGGCTTGTGTCGGGGATAGGTATCACAACATCGATATCGTGATCCGGCCACTGGCGCATAATCAGTTCACCCAATTTCTCGCCCATGCGAAGACGACTTTTATATACCGCGACCTGATCCATGATGGAGTCTGGTCGCGCTAAGTAGACATACTCAAAAAGACAAGGCGCCAATTGCGTACGGGGCGCACATACCCGCCTTTCGATTTCACCCTCTGTCGAGATAAACACAGCTTCACCTGGCGCTACATCTCCAAGCAATTGGAAATTGAGCAGATCCATCGCAACGCTCTCGGAGGCCACCATGACCGACTGCTTGCCAGCGTCCTGACGAAGACCAACAACCAGCGGTCGGATACCGCAAGGGTCACGAAAAGCCACCAGCCCGTATCCCACAATCATCGCCACCACCGCATAGGCGCCGTTACACCGCTGATGCAGACGACTCACTGCATCGAACACGTCGTCGCTTTGTAAAGAGCCCCGCTTAGAGCCCACCGAGACCATCAGCTCATGGGCAAACACGTTCAGAAGTACCTCCGAGTCTGAGCCCGTGTTGAGCTGTCTGAGGTCGGATTGGAAGAGTTCATGGCTCAATTCCCGGGCGTTGACCAGATTGCCGTTGTGAGCAAGCGCGACACCAAAAGGGGAATTTACGAAGAAGGGCTGCGCCTCTGAACGGTTCTCACCGCCAGCCGTAGGGTATCGAGCATGTCCGATCCCCATGTTGCCTTTAAGTTGGACCATGTGCCTCTCTGCAAACACATCCCGAACCAGTCCGCTGTCTTTACGAAGATGCACGCGTGAGCCGTCACAGGTCATGATGCCCGCCGCGTCCTGGCCCCTGTGCTGGACCACCGTCAGCGCATCATAGATTTCCTGATTTACCGGGCCATGACCAACGATTCCGACAACTCCGCACATTAACCTGCCTCCTGAGTTATCAATCTACCGCGCTACCGAACTACCAAGATCCGCCGCACTCGAGCCTTTAATCCAACGGCGCCGGCACAATTGAGCCCTGAGTCTCAATCACCGTTGATTCGACACTCTCAATCAACGATCCGCCTACTTGAGCGACCAGGCTATCTACCAGGGGAGTCGACCGCGCAGTCAGCCACGACGCATTGTACCAAGGCTGCTCGATCAAGGGCGTTAACCGGAGAATTACTAAAGTCGCGATTAAGATAGCAAGTCCGCGCCCTGTCCCGAACACCGCTCCGAGCAATCGGTCTGTCCCCGTTAGCCCGGAGCGTTTAAAAAGGCGCGAAAGCAGGTTGCCTGCCAGGCTTAAAATCAGCAGCGATGCGACAAAGACGCCGATTGATCCCAGGGGCGAGGACAAGGTCGGATTTCCGATAAAGCTGTCCAACCACTCAGAGGCCGGCGCACTGTACCGATAGGCGATCCAGAACGCCAGTCCCCACGCCACGAGGGACAGCATCTCCTTGATGAAGCCTCGCACGATACCGATCACAATGGACGCCAACAAAACGAATCCAAGGATGAGGTCAACTACCGCAACCCCACCCAAAGCCGAAAGATTCATCTCCGCGTCGACCTACGACTTTCTGTCTATGAGCAGAACAAGCGCTCGCTCGCCGGTAACAAGCACTGCCTTCCCGCTCTCACGGTCTGCTTCTTCTTTGCTGTCAAACGGGCCCAGGACGATCCGCCAAGCAGGGTTGTCTTCAAAGGTCATCGACTCGCGGTCAGAGCGAATGCCGTTTTCCTGAAGTCGTTGCTGTTGCGTAACGGCGTTTGCCATATTTTTGAACACCCCGAGCTGGACAATCCACCCTGCTTTCCCGGCCTCAACCGCCTCCGATAAGGGGTTGCCCGACACCTCTGCTTCTGTCGCACTCAATGTTGGGACAACATCTGAAGGGGCATTCTCGCCGCCAGCCGATGGGACCGCTGCCTCCTGAACCGACTCTGATGCCGGCGAATTTATAACGACTCCCGTCCGGGGAAGGCTAAGGTCTGAGACGAACTCACTTTTTGGTTGGAGCGCCGGCGAGACGGCGGGCCTTCCCTTCATGGGGCCATTTGCACCGCCAAGTAACCAGGGGATAACCACCACGGCAATCACGACAAGCACCGCCGCTCCGGTCAAACGGTGCTTAAGATTTACCGGGGATTGGGCGCTTGAGTCCATCTATGATGTGACCCCCGTTCGAAGAGATTCCAGTATATCACCCACTAAATAAAATGAACCGAAGGCGACGACCCGATCGCCTGGCTTACTGTTTGAGATCACCTCAGAGAACACCTCCCACGGTTTCACACCGGCTGAGTGCCGCACAACACAGCCGCGTGGCATCCGAGCCTCGAGCGCTGCTATCGATAGAGCGCGATCGTCCTCGAGAGAGCACAGACTCCACTCGTCCACGACACCTTGCAGCAATTCGACACAGGCTTCAACATCCTTATCGGCCAGCATGGCAAATACGGCGCGCGTCACTCCCGTGACCGGCTCCACGGTCAACTCATCACGCAAACCGGCTACGGCGTGCGGGTTGTGGGCTACGTCAAGCCAAATCGGTATCGCGCCGTCGATTCGTTCCCGGCGTCCGGGAAGCGCTGCCGAGAAAATCGCGTTCACATGTTTTTGTTTTACGACCAACCGGTCCGACAGGTGATAAAGACATGCAAGCGCACCGCTGAGATTGGCGGCTCGCACGGCGCTACAGCTTCCCAGGATCCAGGATTGAGGCAAGTCTGTCCCTTTCTTCAAGGCCCAATCATCCGCCCGCGGAGTCGAGGGCGCCCAACTCCAGCCCGAGCCCGGCTCGCTTTTCAGTGTGTAGTCTTCCCCGCTGATAAGCGCATCACACCTCAACTGCTTTAGCCTCTCTTTGACTGATTTTGGTGGATTTGGATCAGCCACAACTGCTTTCGATTGGTAACGAAAGATACCGGCTTTTTCCGCCCCGATGCGTTCGCGAGTGGTTCCGAGCCAGGCCTGATGATCGAGCTCCACCGAGGTGATGACCGCCAAATCGGCGCTCATCAGATTCACAGCGTCGAGTCGTCCACCCATGCCGACCTCGAGTATTGCCACTTGGATATTCGAGTCCGCCATCAGCTTGAACGCGGCCAGGGTGCCGAACTCAAAATAAGTCAGGGGAATCTCTTGTCGGGCCATATCAACAGCGGAAAAAGCGCGACAGAGCGCTGCCGCCTTGACGTCCTCATCATTTAGCCGCACCCGCTCGGTGTAACTGACGAGATGTGGGGAGGTATAGCACCCGACAGAATACCCTGCCGAGCGATACACCGTTTCCAGCAGCCTGACGGTGGTCCCTTTTCCATTGGTTCCACCTACGACAATGACCGTACTCGGCCTCGGAAGCCGCATCCGGTGTAATACACGCCGAGGCCGGTCGAGGCTTAAATCGATGGAGCGAAAATGAATGGATTGAATGTACGTCGTCCACTCGTCCAGGCTTGACCCGGTGTTCGGCCGCATCGAAAAGCGATCAGCGGGAGGGCGAAAATCAAGCAGTCTCGTCGGGGAAGACGAGATCAATGTCTGCCCGAATGACAGGCTCAAATCCCAAAGTTGCAACGGCTTGGGCGATCGTTTCCCGAAGTTCGTTTCGCTTAACCACTCCATCGATTGCCCCGTGCTCAAGTAGAAACTCCGACTGCTGAAACCCCTCCGGCAATTTTTCACGCACGGTCTGCTCAATCACTCGAGGGCCGGCGAAGCCGATGAGCGCGTGGGGTTCGGCAAAAATTAGATCACCCAACATGGCCAAACTCGCTGACACGCCTCCCATGGTTGGGTCCGTTAACACCGAGATATAAGGAAGACCCTCCTCCGAGAGTTGGTTTAATGCCGAGGTTGTCTTCGCCATCTGCATCAGCGAGAAAAGACCCTCCTGCATCCGGGCACCGCCACTCGCCGAAAAACAAACCAGAGGCTGACGACGCGATCGCGCATCGTCTACCGCTCGCGTGAATTTTTCGCCCACGACCGCCCCCATGGAGCCCCCCATGAACTGAAATTCAAAAGCGGCGGCCGTAATGGGGATCCCGTAGACGGTTCCGTTTCCTGCGAGCAATGCCTCAGCTTCCTGGCTCTGTTTGGTTGCCTCGGCGAGGCGTTCCCGGTAGCGCTTTGAGTCTTTAAACCCCAGCACATCCACTGCCTTCAGGCCTTGCCCGATCTCCTCGAACTTACCGTCATCGAAAAAAGCTGCCAACCTTGCCCGGGCGCCCAGACGCATATGATGATCACACTTCGGGCAGACCTGAAGGGATCTATCAAGATCAGCGCCATACAGCACCGCGCTACATTCCGCACACTGGCGCCATAGCCCCTGAGGCACGCCGCGACGAGTTGCAGCGGATGCCGCATCCTTGATCTTGGGAGGGATTAACCGATCAAACCAGCTCAACGATATTGACCTCTCATTACAGGTTAGGCTCCGCGACTTGGCGGGCCTGATCCCAGAGCCTGACCGCGTCACAGAAGCTATGAATCTTACCTTCATTCTTGATGCCGGGCGAAGACTCGACGCCTGAACTGACATCCACCCCCCAGGCGCCGCTCCGGCTTAATGCCTGACCCACATTGACGGGCGTAAGCCCGCCAGCCAAAAGGACCGGCGCAGGCAAACGGACATTTGCCCGCTCCCAGTCAAAGGTTTTTCCGGTACCGCCGACCTGCGAGGGGCTAAAGGTATCTAGAAGAAAAGCAGCTGCATGCGGATGTGCGATTCCGACGCGGGCCACGTCCACAGACTCTCTCATGGAGATCGCTTTTATATAGGGTAAATTAAAGCGCTCGCAGTGCTCCGCCGATTCATCACCGTGAAATTGCAGGATGGACAGGCGGACCTGGGAGAGCACCTCTCGAACAAAGGATTCGGACGGGTCTACAAAAACCCCAACGACTGTCAGGAACGCGGGTAAATCCTGGACGACACGGTGAGCGGCTGTTGGATCGATATAACGCGTGCTTTGCTCGAAAAACATGAGCCCAATCGCATCGGCGCCCGCCTCTGCGGCAGTCAGCGCATCCTCGGAGCGTGTGACACCGCAAATTTTTATTCTGCTTCGCACGCGCTTATTTTAACGTGGACGCCTGTCCAAAGCCTTACCAGAACGAGAGCGGCTCGGGTGGGTCAGGTATGTGAAATCGGGACGGGTACTGAACGCCCGTCAGATATAGCCCGTCGGCAGGGGCCGTTACACCGCCCTGACGACGGTCACGACTCTCTAAGATCTCGCGCGCCCAGGCCACGTCTTGAGCGCCCGATCCGATCGTCATAAGTACGCCCGCGATATTTCGCACCATATGATGCAAGAATCCGTCGGCCTCAATATCGAACCATGTCCACAGGCCTTTCTGACCAATTGATAACTTCCGAACGTAGCGAATCGGCTGTCGTGATTGGCAATGAACGGATCGATAGGCAGAAAAATCATGGCGGCCAACCAAACACCTAGCGGCGTGGCGCATCTTGTCGCGTTCTAGGCGCTCGTGGGTCCATGTGACCCGATCAGCCAAAACCGTCGGGCGCACCGATCTCGTCAGCATAATGTACCGATAAGCCCGACCTGACGCAGAGAAACGGGCGTGAAAATCATCGGGAACCTGCCTTGCCCAGGTCACCACGACTCCCTCCGGGAGGTTCGAGTTCACGCCCTGAACCCACGCCCTCCGCGGGCGAAGCGATGCGCTCTCAAAATGAATCACTTGTCCAAGGGCATGAACACCCGTGTCGGTCCGGCCTGCTGTCACCACTCTTACCTCGTGGTTGGCGACTTCGCGGATGGCTCGCTCAACTTCCTCCTGAACGGTAGCCACGCCCGCTTGGACCTGCCAGCCGCAGAATCGACTGCCGTTATATTCCACCCCAAGGGCGTATCGTGTCATCAGTCAGTTCCGTTTGGGCGCAACGTTGTCAAACTGAAATAGCGTAAAACGCTGATGTAGAATGCGGTCATTCCTGCGGATTTTACCGTGGCCATTCGGCTGTTTATAAATCCGCACTCGTAATTTCTGAATCCATAAGGCAAGGCTCATGGCATCCCATCAATCTCTCGCAAATCCCCTGGAATCCTATAGAAGCGGACCCGATGAGCGTGGTCACTTTGGGATCTTCGGCGGACGCTTTGTGGCAGAAACCCTGATGCCTCTGATTCTGGAACTAGAGGCGGCTTACGAAGAGGCAAAACAGTCACCTGAATTTCAGCGGGACTTTGACTACTACGCCGCCCACTATATTGGCCGACCCAGCCCCCTTTATTTCGCCGAGAGTCTCACCAAGCGACTTGGGGGTGCGAAGATTTACTTCAAGCGCGATGAGCTTAACCACACCGGGGCCCATAAGATCAATAACACGCTGGGTCAGATCCTCCTGGCTAAACGGATGGGTAAAACACGAATCATTGCCGAGACTGGCGCTGGACAGCACGGCGTGGCCACGGCGACCGTGTGTGCACTTTTCGACCTACCTTGCGTGGTTTATATGGGCGCCACCGATATTGAGCGCCAGGCGCCGAATGTCTTTCGCATGAAGTTACTGGGTGCAGAAGTCGTTCCGGTGACAAGCGGAACCGGGACGCTTAAGGATGCCATGAACGATGCCCTCAGAGACTGGGTCGCGAACGTCGATAACACGTTCTACATCATCGGCACCGTCGCCGGACCCCACCCGTATCCGATGATGGTTCGAGATTTTCAGAGTGTCATTGGGAACGAAACCAAAGAGCAGATTCTCGCCGCTGAGGGTCGACTGCCGGATGCCCTGGTGGCGTGTATCGGCGGAGGATCCAATGCGATGGGTCTCTTCCATCCTTTTCTCGACGATCCAGTCCGCATCGTGGGCGTCGAGGCCGGCGGGCTAGGTGTGGAGACGGGAAAGCATGCCGCATCTCTGACCGGCGGGCATCCCGGTGTATTGCATGGGAACCGGACCTACCTGCTTCAGGATCCCGATGGGCAAATCATCGACGCTCACTCCATATCCGCAGGTCTGGACTACCCCGGGATCGGGCCCGAACACGCCTGGCTGTTCGATCAAAAACGCGTGGACTATGTGTCGGTCACAGACGAAGAGGCGCTGGAGGCCTTCAAGCTGTGTTGCGAGACAGAAGGCATCATTCCCGCCCTCGAGCCGGCTCACGCATTAGCGCATGTATCCAAACTGGCGCCCCAAATGAGCCCGGATGAAATCATCGTCATGAACCTCTGTGGACGCGGCGATAAGGACATCTTCACCGTCGCTGAGGCGTTGGGGGTCAAGCTATGAGTACGGAGGCGAAAACCGATCGACTCAATAAGCGGTTTTCCGAGCTGAAGGAATCCGGCCGTGCCGGTCTGGTTACCTTCATCACCGCCGGCGATCCGAGCATCGAGATCAGTCAGGAACTCCTGGACGCGTTGCCGGATTCAGGAGCCGATGTTATCGAGATCGGGATGCCCTTCTCTGATCCAATGGCCGATGGGCCGGCGATCCAGGCGGCAAGTCTCCGGGCCCTTTCGGCGGGCGCCTCACTTGCCGGCACATTAGAGATGGTGAAACGATTTCGCGAGAAGAATAGTGAGACACCCATCATTCTGATGGGTTACTTCAACCCGATCTATCAATACGGATCGTCTCGCTTTGTTAACGATGCGATTTCAGTCGGGGTCGATGGCCTGATTCTGGTTGATCTCCCGCCTGAGGAGGATGACGAACTTTGTGACCCAGCCAGGACCGCAGGACTTCATTGGATCCGCCTGGTCACGCCAACGACCGACCCAGAGCGACTGCGCACCGTGCTGGCCAACAGCAGTGGGTTTGTTTATTACGTCTCCATCGCAGGCATCACCGGAACCAAAGCCGCAAGCGTCGGTTCCGTGGCCGATGCCGTCAGTCGCATAAAGGACACAACCGCCCTGCCGATTGCTGTGGGCTTCGGTATTCGCACGCCTGAGCAAGTGCGCAATGTGGCAGCGGTAGCTGACGCGGTGGTCGTCGGTTCTGCGATCGTCGAGACGATCGAACAACATGCAACGGGTGACCGTCCTGATTCAGAGAGCCTCAAAGCTCAGGTTCTTACCCTGGTAAAAAATCTGGCCGCTGGAACCCGTCGCTGAATTACAGACGGTCAACAAGCGCCTGACGTCGCGATCGGACTTGCTCATCCTGATGACCGTCGAGCGCTTCAAGAATCTCCCTCGCCGCCTCAACATCTCCAATCTGCAGGTAGGCCTCTGCAATATCCAATCTAGCCACTGGATCATCGTCCTCGGCAACGAGGATCTCACCCTCAGGCGGATCCGCCCGAAGTAACTCAAGATCGCTATCAGGGTCTACGGGATCCTCTTGGTCAGCGACCCCGTCGCCCTTCTCGTCTGATTTGAGAGGCACTTCCGAGCCCTTCGCAGGACTTACACTGTCGAACTCAAAGTCGATCCCATCATCGACACTCTCAGTTGGAGGGGACGCCTCTTTGGACGCCTTGACGCCATCGACCGGCGTGGCCGAGCCGAGCGCGCGGGATTGCGGCTCGTCAGTCAGATCAAAGGCGATACCATCGAAGTCATCGGACACAGCCTGTGGCGTCGATCGATCGTTCTCCTTCGCCTGTGCAGCCGTCTGGGCAACCATTGTTTCTGGCGGGTTCTCTTTTCCCGGCAAAGACGTATCGAAAGGAGCCGTCTTTGCGCTTAGACTGGCAAGATGAGCGGCTTCAGGCGAACCTGGATCTAGCGTTTGTTGCAGCTCCTCACTAAGCTTGCCGAATTCTGCGGTCCTACCTAGCGACTGATAAACCTCTAGCAATTTCAGCTTAAGATCCACGCGATTCGGGGCGCGCGATACGGCGTAACGAAGCGTCTCCTCAGCCTGTTTACCGCGACCGTACGCCAAAAATATTTCAGCCTCGGTTAAGGGGTCGACATCCTCACTGTTGACCGCAACGCCACGCTGCGTTTCAATTTCCGTAACGAAACCCGCTCCAACACTGTCTGGCGCCTCAGGCGCAGGCGGGCTCGCTGAGTCAGACGTTTCTGACGCTTCAGGGCGTGTAAAAAGAGAGCGCTTCCTTTCGCCATGGTCTTCTCGACGGGATCCGGCCCTCTCCGCGGGTCCTCGGCGTTTACGCCGCGCCCGCAAAAGCGCCCATAACAGGATCAGCAGGGCCACCAGACCCAATAGCACGCTCAAATCCAGTCCAAGCACGGCACCATCAACCGAGGACGGCGAGCCGACCTCACTTAGGAACGCCGTTAGGCCCACAAAGAGTCCCGCAGTAACCTGCTTCACCCAATCCAGGCTGCGACCGGGGTCCTCCCAGGGAGGAGGTACTTGCTGCGGGTTTTTATTGCTGGCCAGCCCCACTGCGGGGTCTGATGCCTCGGGCTTCGGTGCCGCTTTTTGCGCAGGTCCACTTACAACACCTTCAGAGCCCGCAGCAGGCGTGGGCGCAGGGGTAGTTGCAGGCTTGGAGCGTTCGACCTGTGCTGCGGCCACCATCTCTTGCTCTTGCGCTTTTTGCATCTGTTCGAGCTGCTGCTGAGCAAGGGCGAGCTGGGTCTCCTGAAGCTCGATTAACTGCATCGTTTTTTCCAACTGCCGCTCAAGAAGCATGACCTGCTCCGTCAACGCTTCATTTTCAATGACCTTGCCGCCCAGGGCCTCCTCGATGAGCACCATCCGGTCACTGAGGGCGTTTATGGCGTCATCGCGCTCCCCGGACGAGTTCGTACCAACGGGACTCGTGACGGGCTCTAACTGCTGATCGGACGTCCCGACAGCGACGGCGCCACCCGCAGCAGCGGCATCCTCTACTACCCGCTTCGCACTTATAGATTCGGCGGGCGACACGATCCGCAGTACGTACTCGGTCGCTATCGCCGTCGACGGGCCCTGCCCCGTCGTCAGATTATCGACCTCCGTCCATGTTGATGTGCTTGTGAGCGCCTCAGTACCCACCCGCCGATGCAACCAGCTGACCAGATGACTCTCATATATCTCAGCCGCGGCCTCCGGCGCTTTGGTCTGCATGAACCGCTCGGAGGGTACGTGTAAATAAGCCCCCGCTTTCAGCAGATTCATGTTTTCATCGATGAACGCATCCGGATTGTCTTCAAACAACGCCACCATACGCTGCTTCACCGACAGGGCTTCGTCGACACTAACCGCTCGAGCGATGCCCATCAGGGTATCGCCCTCGCTCACAGGCCCGTACCGTTCTCCGGGATAAACGGTCTGTCGAGCGCTTGCGGGCACAACGGTCCCGAGAGCCGACGGCAGTAAGGCGGCGCCCTCCTCCTTAAAGTCGATCGGATCCAGCATCGCGGTGTAATCACGAAACAACCGCTGATCCTGATACTGAAAATCAATCAGAAATCGAAAAAAGGGAGTGGTGACGGGGCGTAACGTGGACAGGATAATCTTCGGCGGAAGCGAATCGCGGTCCAGTCGAAATTCAAGATCTGACAACGACGGATCGTATTCAAGGCCCGCGTCGCGATGCGACTGCCGAGAGGCAAGGCCCACAGTCATAACACCCTCTGACCCAGCTGAGATCATGTCGATCATGATCTCAGCCTGAAGCGGCTGGTTTAGAGCGGAGTTGACTTTTAGTTCGGTGAGTTCAAGCGCATGAATGGCCGGCGATAGCAGCATCAGCACGGC